>Ga0209274_10000069_pt1 | contig 98829 bp, 86 predicted proteins | sample HubBroMetageREF1_FD_188343 | JGI IMG/M metagenome (GOLD analysis project Ga0209274, IMG submission 188343) | Reference soil microbial communities from the Hubbard Brook experimental Forest, New Hampshire, USA - Hubbard Brook CCASE Soil... | ecosystem: Environmental > Terrestrial > Soil >...
GTTCCTGCAGCGCCTGGGCGAACGCCCCGCGCACCAGAACCATCGTCATCTCGGCCATTTGTTCGAGGATCTGCAGCTGCCGCCGGGCCACTTCCCGCTCGAGGTCGGCCGAACCGGAGGCGCCGTCGCCGGGCCGATCGCGAACGGAATCGTCCGCGGCCGGGTCGAAGGCGATGGGGTCGGGGCCGTCGATGGGAATCTTCGCACTCCTCGGTCGAGAACGGACACTGGTTTCGTCGTGGGGGCTGCGGCTCGGACACGCCGTGGGCCACCCGGCAGGATATCGACCGGATTATGAGAGTGGTTTTCATGCCTGTAAATAGGAATTTTTGCGCCTCGCTCATTTCGGCTCCGTTTGGCCAACACCCAGTTGCTCGAACCGAATTCGCCTCGTCTCTACGCGGGGCCGGGGACGAACTCGGTCACGGGCGCCGAGACTTGCCCTGACTCGCCTCTCAGGGGGACGAGCCGCAGGATCGGGCAATCCGCAGCTTCCTTGACATCCGTCACCCTGGTGGCCAGACGGATCCTCCTGCAGATCGGCCCGATGTCGGGTTTTGCGATTTCACCCAACCGCCGATGGAGATGCGCCGCCTGCCGTGACAAACCGGTCGCGGAGAACGAAATGATGGAGTCCGTTAATCAAAATTCTACTTTTGTGCGTACAGGCTCTAGTCTTCATCAATCGAAGTTTGTGCAATCAGCGCACTTGCCGCGGGGCACCAGCGATGACGGAACGCGAAACGCTCTGCCCAGGATCTCAGGGCAGGGCGCTCGATCTCGATGAGGCGCATAAAGCAGCGGCGACTTTAGCCGCGATCATCGAGTCGAGCGATGACGCCATCGTCGGCAAGACGATCGACGGCATCGTCACCAGTTGGAACAGGGGCGCAGAGCGGCTGTTCGGCTACCGTGCCGATGAAATGATCGGCCGCCCTATGATGACTCTGCTCGCACCGGGGCAGGAGCAACAGGAACTCGACATCCTGAAGCGCATCGCCCGGGGCGAGACAATCGAACATTTCGAGGCCCAGCGCCGGCACAAGGGCGGCCATCTGATCGATGTTTCGGTAACGATCTCGCCGATTCGGGACGCCGCCGGCCGCGTCATCGGCGCGTCCAAGATCGCCCGCGACATCACCGAAGCCAAGCAGGCAGCCCAATTCGTGCGGGCGAATGAAAAACTGGCAGCGGCACTTTCCGCGGCAGAGGCGGAGAGCCGGGCGAAGGGTCAGTTCCTGGCCAATATGAGTCACGAGATCCGGACGCCGATGAACGCCGTCCTCGGCTTTGTCGGCCTGGCGTTGGAAGCCGAACTTTCCGATACCGTACGCCACCAATTGCAGACCGCCCATAATTCCGCGAAATCACTATTGCTTTTGATCAATGATATTCTCGATTTGGCAAAATTGCACAGCGGTAAGATTACCTTAGAGATGATCGAATTCTCACTGCCGAATCTGTTGAGAGATACGTTGAATATGCTTCAGATCAAAGCTGAGGAAAAGAAGCTGAGATTAGAGTTTAGCTATGATCTGGCACTGGACGATAATTTTCGCGGAGATCCGACGAGAATTCGGCAGATTCTAGTCAATCTGATCGGCAATGCACTGAAATTTACCGAGTCCGGCACGGTGATGGTGAGTGTTTCGGCCGTTCCCGAGTCGAAACTGATCCGGATCACGATCTCAGATACCGGGATCGGCATGACCACGGAACAGGCCGCGCGTATTTTCCAGCCATTCACCCAGGCCGACGACTCGACCAGCCGACGGTACAGCGGCACCGGGCTCGGGCTGACGATCTCGGCGCAACTCGTCGAACTCATGGGCGGCACGATACAGGTCGAATCCGAGGCCGGCAAAGGCAGCAGATTTCATGCAACTCTTCAACTCGAGCCGACACCCGATATGTTGCCGGTCTCGGACGATGCCAGGGCCAATGACGCGATGTTCCAATCGTCGCGCCGCTTGCGCGTGTTGCTGGTCGACGATGTCGAAGCGAATCTCGAGCTGGGCGAGACGCGTCTGCGCGGCCAACGCCATGACGTGACCGTGGCGCGCAACGGGTCGGAGGCGGTGGCGCTGTTCCGTCAGGATGCTTTCGATGTGATCCTGATGGATGTCCACATGCCGGTTATGGACGGAATCGATGCGACCCGTGAAATCCGCAAGATGGAGTGCAGAACGGGGCCGCCGCTCCCGATCATCGCCCTCAGCGCGAGCGTCCTCCCGGCCGAGCGGGGGCAATGCCTCGAGGCCGGCATGAGCCATTTCGTCTCAAAGCCCGTCGACTTTGCCGAAGTGCTTCGACTGATGGAGATCGTGGTGCCGGGAGCGAATCCGACCGCGGGCGTCCCGAGCGGGTCGCCCGGTATATCCGACCTGCGCATGGAGTTGATGCAGGCTCTGGATAGTGACGATCCGGATGAGATCGAGCCTGTCTTGGGTCGTGTTTCAGCCCGGTTGGTGCCGGCCGATGCCGATCGACTGAGGGAACTGGTGAGCGAGTTCGACTTCGTACAAGCGCGATCTCTGGTGATGATCATGTCAATTCCCAGTTCGATTTAGCCGGCCTCGAGGCCACCGCAATGGACAAGATTTGGAGCATTCTGGTCGTCGATGACGAGCCGGCCAATCTGCAGCTGATGCGCGCCATCCTGGCCGACTTCTACCGCACGATCTTCGCCAAAAATGGGGAACAGGCGATCGAAGCGGCGAGGCGTCACCAGCCCGACCTGATTTTGCTCGATATCATGATGCCGGGACTGGACGGTTTCGAAGTCTGCCGCCGGCTCAAGTCCGATCCGGCGCTGGTCGCGATCCCGGTGATTTTCGTCACGGCCATGGGCGAGTTGGACGACGAGGCGAGAGGTTTCGAGATCGGAGCCATCGATTACATCGTCAAGCCGGCCTCGCCCGCGATCGTCCGCGCGCGGGTGCGCACTCATATCTCTCTGGTCGACCAGAATGCCGTGCTCGACCGGCTCGGCTTGGCCGGGGAATACAAGGACAACGAGACGGGGGCGCATGTTCGCCGGATCGGGCGCTATTCGGAGGTCATGGCACGCCGTCTCGGCTGGAGCCAGGCGGCTTGCCAGGCGGCTTGCCAGGCGATCGGCCGTGCCTCGCCGATGCATGATATCGGTAAGATAGCGATACCGGATCGAGTCTTGCTGAAGCCGGGTAAACTCGACGAAGAAGAATGGTCGATCATGCGGACACATGCGGAGCGTGGTGCGGCGATCATCGGCGGCAACGTTACCGGTCTGATGCAGATGGCTGCCCGAATTGCGTCCTCTCATCACGAAAAATGGGACGGCACGGGATATCCCGGCGGCTTTGCCGGTGACTCGATCCCGATCGAAGGCCGAATCGTTGCCGTCGCCGATGTCTACGACGCCCTGATGTCGCGGCGCCCTTACAAGGAGCCATGGCCACAGGCCAAGGTCGTCGACTATATCGTCGAGCAGTCAGACCGGCACTTCGACCCTGAGATGGTCACGCTGGTTCTGAGCGCCATGGACGAATTCGGCAGCATCCGGGCCGAGTTGCCGGATTAGCTCTGTCCCGGATGCGGCCCCCATCCCGAGAATTGCTGCCGACCGGCCGCGCCGATTGCTTTTGCCCGGGCATCGCGGCTAATAAAGCAGCGGAGACCGGCGTTTTCACCCGCTGCTCGCGATGGAAAAGAGATCGATCATGGCCGGGCGTTCGAAGCTCCCTCTGGGATTGCTGGCCGGGGCGATCCTGGCGGCAGTGTTTTTGATCGCGTCCGGGGCGCGGGCGAGCGGGACGGAATCGGGCCTCGCCGCAGGCGGCGCGGTCTCGGTCGCCGATCGGCCGGCCGACGCGGCACCGTCCACGACCACCGTGATGTCGTCGCTGGAGCCGAGCACGCTCGGAGCCGCGGTCACCTTCACTGCGACGATCTCGGTCGCATCCGGCACGCCCACGGGGATGGTCACCTTCATGGATAGCGGCGCCACGCTCGGCACCGGCACGGTGAGTGCGGGTGTCGCGACTCTGACCCTGACGACGCTCGGAGTGGGAACCCACTCGATCAGCCGGGATTACAGCGGCGACGGTAATTTCGCCGCCAGCACCTCTGCCGGCCTGACCCAGATGGTGGATCCGGCCGCGACCACCACGCTGGTGGTCTCGTCGCCGAACCCGAGTGCTCCCGGCCAGTCGGTGACCTTCACGGCGTTCGTGTCGGGAGCGGGCGGGATGGTGAGTTTCTTCGACGGCATGACGCCGCTGGGGACCGTCTCCCTCGCGGCCGGGACGGCGAGCCTCGCCACCTCGGGGCTGGCGGCGGGCAACCATTCGATCACCGCCCTCTATGGCGGCGATGGCGATTTCGCCGCCAGTACCTCCGCGGTACTCACCCAGACGGTCGCGGCGCCGGCGCCGGCCAGCACGCTCACGGCGCTGATTTCGTCAGTCGATCCGAGCGTCGTCGGCCAATCGGTGAGCTTCACGGCGTTCGTCAGCGGCTCGGCCGGTGTTCCGGGCGGGACGGTGATCTTCAAGGACGGCACCCTGGCGATCGGCGTCGGCACTCTGGCTTCGGGGGTCGCGACCTTCACCACTGCGTCTCTCGCCCTCGGCAGCCACGCGATCACGGCGAATTATACCGGGAGCACCGGTTTCGCCCAGAGCAGCTCGGCGCCGGTGACCCAGACCATCGCCCCGGCGCCGATTCCGGGCCAAGCCTATCTCTATCAGAACACGCTGGGGGTCACCGGCACCGCCGGCACCGACGCGGCACATTTCAGCAACCCGGCGGCGGGTGCCGTCGACCCGGTCGGCGGGCACCTCTTCATCGCCGATACCGGCAACGACCGGGTCCAGGTTCTCGACACGGGCAGTCTCGCCGTGATCGCCACCATCGGGGTGGCGGGTGTCGCCGGGACCGACAATCTCCATCTCGACCGGCCCGGCGGGGTCGGGTTCGATCCGGCGGGCGGGCGGATCTTCGTGGCCGATACCGGCAACGAGCGGATCCAGATCTTCGACGGCCAGACCTTTGCTCATCTCGCGACCCTGGGTTCGACCGGCGTCGCCGGCACCGGCAACGCGCTGTTCGATCTGCCCACCGCCGTCCATGTCGATCCGGGGACGAACCGGCTCTATGTCGCCGACAACGTCAACGAGCGGGTCCAGATCTTCGACCTCGCGACTCTCGCCTATGTCGCGACCCTGGGCAGGACCGGGGTCGCCGGCAACGACAATGCCCATTTCGACCAGCCGAGCGACGCCGAACGCGACCCGGTCACCAACCAGATCATGGTCGCCGATACCGGCAATGCCCGGATTCAGCTGTTCGACGCGACCAGTTTCGCCTACAGGGCGACGATCGGCGTCACCGGGGCCGTCGGTTCCGACAACAGCCGTTTCGCCTTGCCGCTGAGCGTGGCGTTCGATCCGACCAGCAACCTCGTGCTCGTCGCCGATGCCGGCGTCAACGACCGGGTCCAGGTGCTGGACGGGCTCACTTATGCCTATGTCACGACCCTCGGCTCGACCGGGTCGAGCGGGATCGGCAACAACCAGTTCGCCCTGCCCGACGGCATCGCCATCGACTCGGCCCACGCTCGCCTGTTCGTCGGCGACAGTCTGAACGATCGCGTCCAGATCTTCGCGATCGCACCGGTGGCGCTCCTCGCCTCGGTCCTGCCCGGCTCGCGTTCGGTCGAGCTCGGCACGACCGCGACCATTTTCGCCAGCGTGATCAATGCCGGGGCGGCGGCGCTCGAGGATTGCGGGATCGCCTTGCCGGCGAACGCGCCGGCTGGTTTGACTCTGAGCTTCCAGACGGCGAACCCGGCGACCAACGCGCTCACCGGTGCCCCGGACGTGCCGGTCACGATCCCCGGCGGCGACGGCGTTCAGGCCTTCCTGGTGGCACTCCAGGGGACGACGGCTTTCAGCGCGCCCGGCCTCGCCCTCGATTTCGACTGTGCCGGTGCTGCTCCGGCTACGATCGTGGCCGGCGTCGATACCATCGATCTCGCCCTGTCGAGCACGCCGGTCGCCGACATCATCGCGCTGGCCGCGACGCCGACCGGCAACGGCATCGTCGAAATCCCCGAAGGCGGGGCCGTCGCCTTCGCCGTCGCCAGCACCAATGTCGGAGTGGCGGCCCAGATCACGGTATCGGTCGACACCGGCGCCGCGACGCTGCCGGTCGCGGCTACGATCTGCCAGTCGAGCCCGGGCACCGGCCAGTGCCTGGCCCCGCCGGCGGCGACGGTGGCTCTCGATTATGCCGCCGGAGCGGCGCCGACATTCTCGGTCTTCCTCCAATCGAGCGGGGCGGTCGCCTTCGCCCCGGGCAGTTCCCGGATCTTCGTCCGCTTCGACGATGCCGGCGGGGCTTTCCACGGCTCGACCAGCGTCGCGATCGAGACCGAGTAGGCCCGCCTACCCCTCTTCGTTCTCCAGCCGCGCCTTGTGCCCGAGATAGCCGCCATGGTGCCTGAGGCCGTAATCCCGGCGCGTCACACCCTTCTCGCTCATCAGGGTCAGCGCCAGCGCGTCGCCGATCGCACTCATGACCGCGACACTGGCCGAGGGCGTCAGGCCCAGCGGGCACGGCTCTTCGATCACACCCATATCGAGCACGATATCGGCCAACCGTCTCAGCTCCGTCTCGGGATGGGAGGTGATCCCGATCACCACGGCTTGAGTCAGATGCCGGCTCAGTTCGATGAGTTCGACTACTTCGCGGGTCTTGCCGCTGGTCGAAAAGGCCACGATCAGATCATGCGCGTCGATCAGCCCCAGATCGCCGTGGGCAGCCTCGGCCGGGTGGATGAAGACTGCGGGCGTGCCCCCGGAGCACAGGGTCGCGGCGAATTTCTGGGCGACATAGCCGGCCTTGCCGATGCCGGTCGTGACCACCTTGCCGGTGCAGCGCTGGAGCGCCTCGACCGCCAATTCATAAGCTTCGCCGACTTCGACGGCGCTGATGGCCGCGGCTTCGGCGTCGAGAATCTGGCGGATCCGGGCGCGCAGGAGGGACATCGCCTCAGTGCCGGAAATGCCGGAGACCGGCGAACACCATGGCGAGCCCGCGGGCATCGGCCGCCGCGATCACCTCGCCGTCACGGATCGACCCGCCCGGCTGGATGACCGCTGTGGCACCGGCATCGGCGGCGGCGAGGAGCCCGTCGGCATAGGGAAAAAACGCGTCCGAAGCCACGACCGATCCCTCGGCCGGGCTCGGACCGGCAACGCCGCCGCGCGCCGCCTTGCCGGCGTCTTCGCTCTTCATGGCGGCGAAGCGGGCAGAATCGACCCGGCTCATTTGCCCGGCGCCGATCCCGACCGTGGCCCCGTTCTTGGCATAGACGATGGCATTGGATTTGACGTACTTGGCGACGCGGAAGGCGAAGATCAGGTCGCGCAGCTCGGTCTCCGACGGCGCCCGCTCGGTCACGACCCGCAAGCTGGCCAAGTCGACCCGCCCGCTGTCGCGATCCTGGATCAGAAATCCCCCGGCGACCGAGCGGAAACTCAGGCCCGCCGCCGCCGGATCGGGCAGCCCGCCGGTGGCCAGCAGCCGCAACTGGGTCTTGCGTGCGAGCAGCCGGAGCGCCTCCTTGTCGAAATCCGGCGCGATCACGACTTCGGCGAAAAGGCTCACCAGCGCGTCGGCGGTCTCGGCATCGAGCGGGCGGTTGAGAGCGACGATGCCGCCATAGGGGCTGACCGGATCGCAGGCGAGCGCCTTGCGATAGGCTTCGATCAGCGTCGCGCCGATCGCGACGCCGCAGGGATTGGCGTGCTTGATGATCGCGACGGCCGGCTCGTCGAATTCGGCGACGCATTCGAAGGCGGCATCGGTGTCGTTGATGTTGTTGTAGCTGAGCTCCTTGCCCTGGAGCTGGGTCGCGGTCGCCACCCCCGGCCGGGTATCGGCGGCGATGGCATAGAACGCCGCCTGCTGATGCGGATTCTCGCCGTAGCGCAATCTCTGCTTCCGCTCGCCGGCTATGGCGAGGCGAGCCGGGAAGACGTCGTCGCGCGCAGCCGCCATCCAGGCAGCGATGGCGGCGTCATAGGCGGCGGTCCTCGCATAGGCCTCGCCGGCCAGACGCCGGCGCGTCGCCAGGGTCGTCGCGCCGCCATGGTCGTCCATCTCGGCCAGGACCGCCGGATAATCGGACGGATCGGTGACGATGGTGACGAAATCATGGTTCTTGGCGGCCCCACGGATCAGCGACGGCCCGCCGATATCGATCTTCTCGACGCAATCCTCCCAGGGGGCGCCGCTCGCCACCGTCGCCTCGAACGGGTAGAGGCTGGAGACGACGAGATCGATCTCCATGAGCCCGTGTTTCAGCAGCGCCGCCCGGTGAGATTCGAGATCGCGCCGGGCCAGCACGCCGGCATGGATCGCCGGGTGCAGAGTCTTGACCCTCCCATCCAGCATCTCGGGAAAGCCGGTGACGCCAGCCACCTCGGCGACCGGCAAACCAGCGTCGGCGATGGCCTTGGCCGAGCCCCCGGTCGAGATCAGGACCACTCCACGCTCCACCAGCGCTCGGGCGAACTCGACGAGGCCGGCCTTGTCCCAAACCGAAATCAGGGCCCGGCGGATCGGGCGATCGAAAGCAGAAGTCATGGCGCGTGCGCGGCCTCGGGGTCCTCGGGCGAAGCGCGGACCATAGGGCCGCGACGGCAGGCGATCAAGCCGGGCGACTCAGCCTTGCGCCGCGGTCCCCTCCGGCCGGCGCAGCAGCCAGACCAGCAGGCCGGCGACGGCAGACGCCGCGAGCGCCACCGCCAGGAAGGGCCAGTCCGTCGCCATCAGCGCCAGCAGCACCAAGGCGAGGTTGATTCCGGCGATCCGCAGCACCACCTCGGCGTGGCTCGACCCGTGCTGTACCGCATGCTGATAGAAATGTTCGCGATGGGCCTCCCAGACCCGTCGGCGCCGGGCGAGCCGGATCGCCAAGGTCAGAGTGGCATCGGTCAGATAATAGAGCGGCAGGATCAGGGCCGGCGCCCAGGACCCGGTCGTGGCCAAGCCGAGGAGCAGCCAGCCGAGCAGGAACCCCAGCGGAATCGAGCCGACATCGCCCAGGAACAGTTTCGCCGGGTGCCAGTTCCAGGCCAGAAACCCCAGAGCCGCAGCCGCGATCGACAGGCCGAGCGGCACTGCGCCCGATTCGAAATCTTCGGCGAAGAGCGCGATCAGGGCGACGCCGAGCCCGATCGTCACCGTCTCGCTCGCCGTGATCCCGTCGATGCCGTCCATGAAATTGAAGAGATTGACGAACCAGACCCAGAGCAGCGCCGTCGCGAAAAAATCGAGGACCGGCGGCAGCAGCCCCTGGAACACGGGACCCGATCCCGGCAGGGAGAAGAGGCCGACGAGGACGGCGGCGAACTGGGCGACGAGCCGCACCGAGACCGGCAGGTTGCTCTGGTCGTCACGCCAGGACAGGATGGCGAGCGCGCTCGCCGCCACCACGGCCGCCAGAGTGCCGAGCGGAACCAGGCCCAGCACGGCCAGGACGGTCCAGCAGAGCACGACCACGGGAACCACCGCGAGCCCGCCGCCGCGCGGCGTCGGGCGGTCGTGGCTCGACCGACTGTTCGGGTGATCCAGGATCTGCCGCTGCCGAAGCCAGACCAGGACGCGTCCCGTCGCAACGGCGCTGAGTGCGAGGCACAGGACGGTCAGGGCGAGGATGAACGGAACCGACATGATCGGGCGTGTTAGCAGCGCTGAAGGATAACCGCAAGCCTCGGGCTTTTGCCGGCGCGGCAAACACGCTATATGAGCCTCTGCAATGGGATTCACCAACGGAAAGTACCGGCCATGAGCGTGCGCCCGTATCGCGACATTCACCGGCGCAAGAGCCGTCAAATCATGGTCGGCACCGTGCCGGTCGGCGGCGATGCCCCGATCACGGTCCAGACCATGACCAATACGCTGACCAGCGACGCGGCAGCGACCATCGCCCAGATCGAGGCCTCGGCTGCCGCCGGTGCCGATATCGTGCGCGTCTCGTGTCCGGACGAGGAGTCGACCGCGGCCCTTGGCCAGATCGTGCGGGCGTCGCCGGTGCCGATCGTCGCCGACATCCATTTCCACTACAAGCGCGCGATCGAGGCGGCCAAGGCCGGTGCCGCCTGCCTGCGCATCAACCCCGGCAATATCGGATCGTCGGCACGGGTGCGCGAAGTCGTCCAGGCGGCCAAGGATCACGGCTGCTCGATGCGCATCGGCGTCAATGCCGGCTCGCTCGAGCGCGAACTCCTGGAGCGCTATGGCGAGCCCTGTCCGCAAGCCATGGTCGAATCCGCGCTGAACCACGCCAAGATCCTCGAAGACAATGATTTCTTCGAGTTCAAGATTTCCTGCAAGGCGTCCGACGTGTTCCTCGCCGTGGCCGCCTATCAGCAGCTCTCCGAGGCTTGCGACTATCCGCTGCATTTGGGCATCACCGAGGCCGGCGCCTTGCGCATGGGCACGATCAAATCCTCGATCGGGCTGGGCTCGCTGCTCTGGGCCGGGATCGGCGACACGGTGCGGGTCTCGCTCTCGGCCGATCCAGTCGAAGAGGTCAAGGTCGGCTACGACATTCTGAAGGCGCTGGGCCTGCGCCGGCGCGGCGTCACCCTGATTTCCTGCCCGTCCTGCGCGCGCCAGAATTTCCAGGTGATCAAGACGGTGGAAGTGCTGGAAGAGCGGCTCGCCCACATCACCACGCCGATGACGGTCTCGGTGATCGGCTGTGTCGTCAACGGCCCGGGCGAGGCGCGCGAGACGGATATCGGCTTCACCGGCGGCGGCAACAACACCCACCAAGTCTATATCGCCGGCCAGCCCGACCATCGCCTGAAGGACAAGGACATCGTCGACCATCTGGTCCATCTGGTCGAGCAGAAGGCGGCCCAGCTCGAAGCGGCCCGCCACGCCGCCGAGGCGGCGGAATAGCCGCTCGTCCCCGATCCGGCCGTCTCGCCGAGACGGCCCTCTTTCGCCTGTGATTTGGTAAGAGCTCATGGCCCAGCTACAAGCGGTGCGCGGCACGCAGGATCTGCTGCCGGCCGAAGCCCGCCGACTTCGGATCGTCGCCGAGACGGCACGGCTCATCGCCGCCCGGTACGGTTTCGGCGAGATCATCACGCCGATCTTCGAATTCACGGAAGTGTTCTCGCGCCCGATCGGCGAGGCGACCGATATCGTCGCCAAGGAAATGTACACTTTCCGCGATCGCGGCGACGAGGAGATCACGCTGCGCCCGGAAGGGACCGCCGGTGTCGTCCGCGCGGTCATCTCCAACGGGCTCACGCAATCGACGCCGCTCAAATTCTTCTATGCCGGCCCGATGTTCCGCTACGAGCGGCCGCAGAAAGGGCGTTATCGCCAGTTCCACCAGATCGGGGTCGAACTCATCGGGCCGTCGCAGCCGCAAGCCGATATCGAGACCATCGCACTCGGCGCCGAGATCCTGGCGGCGCTGGGCGTGCTCGACGCCTGCGAGATCCAGTTGAACACGCTCGGCGACACGGCGAGCCGCCAGGCCTATCGCGGTGCCCTGGTCGAGTATTTCTCGGCCCACTGCGAGGCTTTGAGCGAAGACAGCCGCGACCGGCTCGCCCGCAATCCGCTGCGCATTCTCGATTCGAAGGACGAGGGCGACCGGGTTATCATCGCTGGGGCCCCGGCGTTCGACGATTATCTCAACGACGCCTCACGCGCCTTCTTCGACCAGGTCCGGCGCGGCCTCGACGCCCTCGGTCTAGGATATGTCCGCAAGCCGCATCTGGTCCGCGGCCTCGATTATTATTGCCACACCGCCTTCGAATTCGTGACCACGCATCTGGGCGCCCAGGGCACGGTGCTGGGCGGCGGGCGGTATGACGGGCTGATGGCGCTGATGGGCGGACCGGATCTGCCCGGCATCGGCTGGGCCGCAGGGATCGAGCGCCTCGCCATGCTGTCTGCCGAACCGCCTGCAGAGATCCGGCCGATCGCCGTGATCCCCGTCGGCGAGGCGGCGGAACTGCCGGCGCTGAAGCTGACCCAGGATCTTCGCCGGGCCGGATTCACCGTCGATCTGGGCTATGGCGGCAACACGGGGAAGCGAATGAAGCGGGCCAACAAGATCGAGGCGCGGGTGGCGCTGATCCTGGGCGAGGACGAACTGAGACGTGGCGCGGTCACGCTGCGCGATCTCGACGGCGGCCAGCAGCAGGAAGTGCCGCTCGGGGAAATCCAGCAGAGGCTGGCTTTGTTTCGATAGACCGAGCCGCCGGCGCCGCCGGCGAGCCGACCCCTCCCGGCTGGTCTCGACCGGGCCGGCCCTATGCAACCGAGCATCGATGCGCTAATGTGCCGACCTCTCGCTGCTAGGGAGGGTCGACACGATGCAGGCGCCGCACCTCCCCAGATCCCGCCTGCGCCACCGTTGCGCGTGAACGCGACGGCTCGGCGGTTCCACGGCGCGGCCGCGCTCCCGGAGCCGGCCCGTTTCGGCGATCCGTCGGGGCCGGGCGGCTCTCGACAATCGGATGCAGTGGAGCGCGCGCCATGAGCCGAGGCATTCCGCCCCCGCCGACCAAATTCAGCCCAGCCGGGATGCAGGCCAAGACGGCGGATACCAAAGCGTCGCGCACGGGGGCACTGCCACCGCCAACCCGGTTTGGCCCGGCGGCAGCGCAGCGCGAGACTCGGGCCGGCGCGTCGGCACCCGGTCTCGGCGGCAAATTGCCTGTCCCATCCAGAGGCGGGATCGCCCCGCCGACCACCACGTGGCCGGTCGCCACGGCCCAGGCAAAGGCCATTGTCGGAGTCCCGGGGAAGGCGGCGCCGAAGCCTCCACCGACACAATTCGGTCCGAATTTCAGGCAGAGTAAGGGTCGACCCGATGGCCTGCCCGGTTCCTCTTCGAATTCTGTGCAGTGTCGCCGGAATTCCGTCCGGCCGCCCGGGCCGCTGCTGCAAGGGAAACCCGGCCTCGTCGTCCCGCCGCCGGGCATCGGTGCCGCTTCCGTCATTCAGCGGCATATCATCTACAATACCATCACCCGCACATTCGAATCGAACGGCAAGCGGCCGAACACCCATCTGTCGCTCACGGCCCTGACCGGCATCATCACAGACCTCAAAAACAACGGTGCGAAAAATCAGGCCGAAGTCGACTTCGAAGGGGCGGTCAAGTCGGTCGCGAACACCAACGGCCTCGGCAATGTCTGGGCCACCCCGGCGACGGCGGCCGCCGTCGTGCTCAATTACCGGATCTTGAGTTCCTACGACCTCGCCGTTTGCCACAAGGTGCCATACAGCGCATTTGAAAAGCTGCTGGCAGCGGCCGTCAAGGGCGTCTTCGCCGGCACCTTGACCGTAAATGAGGAGAGCGGCTTCAAGGACTTCCTCGACAACACGCTCGGCGGTCACGCCGATTGGAGCAAACTCAAGAAGGGGAAGGATACCTATGCGGTCGAATACTACGCGCGAAAACTGTGCGATGCCTTCGACGAGAATTCCGACAATCTCTATATCGGCTACAAGCTGACCAATTCGAGCGTGAGCGACAGCGCCGATCTGCATTGGGACAGCCTGTCGGGCGGCAAGGCGACCGCATCGCCCAAAGGCGCAGGCCTGCTGGACGCCATGGAGGATGCGGAAATCGAGATTTTCGGCCAGATACGGACCAAGTCCTACACGGAAACGGACACGAACAACGACAATTGGGTGCTCTATTCCGGCGTCCACGGCACGAAGAAACAAGGCACCGGCTTCGTCGAATACTGAAGCTGCGCCGGCCCCGGGCCGAGGGCATCGGCGCATCTCTCGAGCCGTGGCGGCCTCGTGACGCTTCGTCGATCTCGCTGAAGCCTGGAAAATGCGGGCCGAAACCGGTACGGTCCGAAGATCGCGGATCGCCGTGATATTTTGTGCACCGTCACCGAAATGCGCCTCGTTCCGGCGGGATTCACGCCGTCGGCGGCACCCTCTCCCTCCCCTCTCCGGCGGCGCGGGTAGGGGGACTCGATGTACGGTGCGATTTGGATCGATGATGAACGACCGTTCCCCTCTCGACTACAAGCTGGATCGGCTGGTGACGCGCCATGCCGAGCTCAGGGATATTCTGGCCGGCACGGTCGATGCCGGCAGTTTCGCCCGACTCTCGAAGGAATTCAGCGATCTGGGCCCGATCGTCGAGGCCGTCGACCGGCTGCGCGCAGCCCAGGACGAGATGATCAATCTCGCCCAGATGGTCGCCGACAACAGCGATCCCGAAATGAGAACGTTGGCCGAGGAGGAATTCCTGGTGCTCAAGGGGCGCATTCCCGGGCTGGAGCGCGCTGTCCAGCTGATGCTGCTGCCCAAGGACGAGGCGGACGAGAAGAATGCGATCCTGGAGACTCGGGCGGGCACCGGCGGCGACGAGGCGGCGCTCTTCGCGGCCGATCTGTTCCAGATGTATCAGCGCTATGCGGCACTCCATGGCTGGCGCTTCGAGCCGATGAGCATCTCGGAGACCGGCATCGGCGGCTACAAGGAGGCGACCGCTTCGATCACCGGCCGCGGCGTCTTCGCCCGGCTGAAGTTCGAATCGGGCGTCCACCGAGTCCAGCGCGTGCCGACGACGGAAACGCAAGGCCGCATCCACACCTCGGCCGCGACCGTGGCGGTATTGCCGGAAGCCGAGGAGGTCGATATCCAGATCGAGGACAAGGATCTCCGGATCGATGTCTATCGCTCCAGCGGTCCCGGCGGCCAGTCGGTCAACACCACCGACAGCGCCGTCCGGATCACGCATCTGCCGTCCGGCCTCGTCGTCATCCAGCAGGACGAGAAGTCGCAGCACAAGAACAAGTCCAAGGCGCTGAAGGTGCTGCGCGCCCGGCTTTACGATCTGGAGCGGCAGGCGCTCGATTCGGCCCGCGCCGCCGACCGCAAATCCCAAGTCGGCAGCGGCGACCGGTCGGAGCGGATCCGAACCTACAATTTCCCGCAAGGCCGGGTCACCGACCACCGCATCAATCTGACGCTCCACAAGATCGACAAGGTCATGACGGGCGAGGCGCTGGACGAGATCATCGAGGCGCTCATCGCCGAAGATCAGGCGGCGAAGCTGGCCCTGATCGAGTGACCGGCGTTTCGATCGGGGTGCTGCTGCGGGAGGCCGCGACCCGGCTGCACGCCGCCGGAATCGAAGCGCCGCTGCGCGAGGCGCGGCTGTTGCTGGGCCATGCCGCCGGCCTCGGCCAAACGACGTTGATCGGCTGGCCGGAGCGGATGGTCGATAGCGCAATCGCCGATCGTTTCGAGGTTCTGGTCGAGCGCCGGCTCGCGCGCGAGCCGGTCGCCCGGATTTTGGGGCGGCGCGAATTCTGGAGCCTCGACTTCACCGTGACGCCCGCCACGCTCGATCCGCGCCCGGAGACCGAGACGGTGATCGAGGCGGTGCTGGCGCAGTTGCCCGATCGGCAGGCGGCGCTCGGACTCGCTGATTTCGGCACAGGCACCGGTTGCATTTTGCTGGCGCTCCTCCGCGAGCTGCCCCGCGCCCGGGGAATCGGGATCGATCGATCGGAAGCGGCGGTGCGGGTCGCCGTCGCCAATGCCTCCGCCCTCGGAGTCGCGGGGCGCGCCGGCTTCGTCGTCGGCGATTGGGCCGCAGCGATTTCCGGCGGGGTCGATCTCGCCGTCTCGAATCCGCCCTATATTCCAACCGCGGAGATTGCCCGGACGGATCCCGAAGTCGCGTCCTGGGATCCGGCGGCGGCCCTCGACGGCGGGGCGGACGGGCTCGACGCCTACCGCCGTCTCGCCCCGGAATTCGCCCGTATTCTCCGCCCCGGCGGGTTGACCGCGTTCGAGACCGGGGCGGGACAAGCCGACGCGGTGGCCGGCCTCTGCCGCCAGAGCGGGCTCCAGCCGGTTGAAATTCGCGCCGATCTCGCCGGGATCGCCCGCGTCGTCGTCGCGCGGAAAACGGATTTCACAAAAATAACAGTTGGAAACCGCGGCTCACCCGTCTAGGGTCCGCTGCGAGGGCCATTCGACCGGATGTTGGGCGCAAGACCGCCGTCACCCGAGCCCCTGGACCGGGCCGCGTCTCATCGGAGCCGCGGCGCATCGGGGCAGGCCCTTCCCAAGGCCGATATAACTTCGTCCCTAGCCGTCATCAGGTGCCATGAGATCAGGTCCGAACAAACGGTCGCGCGGCCGCAACAGCAACGGCAACCCCAACAATCCGAATCCGCCGCACAATGGGGGCCGTCCCCGCATTCCCCACCGCTCCCAAACCTTCGACAGCAACGGCCCGGGAACCAAGATTCGCGGCAACGCCTATCAGGTCTTCGAGCGCTATGTCGCCTTGGCGCGCGAAGCGGTCTCCTCGGGCGACCGGATCGCCGCCGAGAATTTCTATCAGCATGCGGAGCATTATTTCCGAATCATGAATGCGAACGGCGACAACCCGGCGCAGAACATGAATCGGCCGACGACGCCGGCCGATCAGGACTCCGAGGCGGGCGACCAGGACTCCGACCAGCCGATGATCGACCACGACCAGCCGATCACCAACGCCTGAGCGGGTTTCCGGGGTTCAGCCGACCCGGTAATGGTAGCGGTAGAGTTCGCGGTAGCCGAGAGCGTGGTAGAGCCGCTCCGCCGGCGCGTTGCCGGCGACGACGAAGAGGTGACCGGCATCGGCACCCCGGCTCCGGGCCCAGGCACCGAGTTCGCCCATCAGTGCCCGCATGAGGCCGCGGCCGCGCCATTGCGGGTCGGTCGCGACATAATTGACGACCAAGTATCCGCCGCTGACCACGCCGAGCCCGACGGCGAGCGCCGTCGTGCCATCGTAGATTGCGGCGTAGGCGGCCGGAGCCGCAATTGCCGCGAGAATGCGCTGGCGTGCCGGCCGCTCGGCCGGGGCGATCGGCTGGACCCGATCGCGCGCCGCGAACCAGGCGGCGGCGGGCGCGCGATCGAGCGAGAGGCGCAAGCCCGGCGCGAGGCCGGGCTGCGGCAAAGCGCCCAAATCGGGCAGCACCAGAACCCTCGAGGGATCGAGCACTCCATACCCGCGTGCCTCCAGCAGCCGGTCCAAGGCAGCGACATCGGCCAGCGGGGTGAGCCGGAAGATCGCGGGCAGGCCTCGCTGCCCGTACAGGCTTTCGACTCGGCTGATCAACCCGGCGGGATCATCTGGAAGGGGCTCGAGGGGATTGGCCGAATTCGCACGTTTGGTGTGGCCGCCGCCGAACCGCAGCAGCCAGCCCGCCTCGAACAGGTTCTGCAGCGCCGGCAAGGCCGAAAACGCCGCCTCTTCGATCCGCCTGATCTCCCCGGTTGCCGCCACTGCCGCCTCCAATGCCGGACGCGCGCGGTCCAGCCGTGCCTGGAACCTTTGTCGAAATCGGCCGATTTCATGCTATAGGACGGCAATCGAAGCCGGCAATGCCGAAGCCGGGCATCCCGGCAATGCCGAAGCCGGGCATCCCGGGAGCGGCCGGACGAAATCGGCGGGTCGAGGCGGATGCGGGGATCGTGAATGGAATGCGCGTGCGAGACGCAGTGATCCTTGTCCCTGGGCGCGGCCCCGGCTGCGCTGGCGGAAGCGGCGCGTGACGGCTGTCGATCTCGGCCGGGCTCGCGCTCCCCGCCGTTTCGCGCTCAGCTGGAACGGTGCAGCATTGGCGCTGCTCGTCCTCATGGTCCTGCTGGTCGTCTGTACCTTTCATGATTACGGAGTGACCTGGGACGAGGATGTCCATAATTGGTACGGCGTCTTCGTGCTCGACTACTATCTGTCGGCCTTCATCGATAACCGGGCGCTGCACTGGCTGGATCTGATCAATTACGGCGCCGCGTTCGACATGGTCGCGGCACTCATCAACCGGATTTCGCCCTTCGGCACCTATGAGACGCGGCATTTGCTGAACGGGCTGACCGGGGTTCTGGGCTTGGTCGGCGTCTGGAAGGCCGGCCGTTTCCTGGCCGGACCGCGCGCCGGTCTGTTCGCGGCGATCCTGCTGGCGACCATTCCGAATTACTACGGCCAGATGTACAACAATCCGAAGGACATCCCCTTCGCGGTCGGCTGCATCTGGGCGCTCTATTATCTCTGCCGGATCGTGGCCGTGCTGCCGCGCCCGCCGGCCTCCTTGGTGGCGAAGCTCGGCATCGCCATCGGCATGTCGCTGGGCGTCCGCGTCGGCGGGCTGCTGCTGATCGCCTATGCCGGGCTGGCCGGCGTCGTCTTCTGCCTGTGGCGCGGGATCGAGACGCGGAAGATCGAGGTGGCGCTGGGCGAAGCCTGGTCCGGGATCTGGCGCGCCTTTGTGCCGATGGTCGCCATCGCCTATCCGGTCATGCTGCTGTTCTGGCCCTGGGCGCAGCAGGATCCGATCGAACACCCGCTCTCGGCGCTGGCGACCTTCAGCCACGAGACCTTCCCCTTCAAGACCTTGTTCGCGGGGGAGTATTTTCCGGCGACCGACCTGCCCTGGGAATATCTGCCGACTCACATCATCCTGGCCCTGCCCGAATTGACCATGGTGCTGGCGCTCGTGGGCTTGCCGGCCAGCATTGCGATCGAATGGCATCGGCCGGGCGGGCCGGATCGGACCCGGTCGCTCCAGATCCTGCTGATCGCCACGGCGATCCTGTTCCCGGTCTGCTACGCAGTCGCGATCAAGGCCGTGCTGTTCGACGGCATGCGCCATTTCATCTTCGTCCTGCCGCCGATCGCGCTCGTCGCCGGGCTGGTCGCCGACGGGTTGTTCGAGCGGCTGCGCTATTTTCGCTACCGCCAGTTCCTGCTCGCCATACTCGGCCTCTACGGCATCGGCCATCTCAGCATCATGGTGCTTTTGCATCCCGACGAATATGTCTACTACAACGGCTTCATCGGCGGGGTCAAAGGAGCGGAGCAGCTGTTCAAGACCGATTACTGGGCGAATTCATATGCTGAAGCGGTCAAGGGCCTGACCAACTATCTGGAAACCGAATACGGTGCAGAATTCGAGGATCATGATTTTACCGTCGCGGTCTGCGGGCCGCCGGCATCGGCAAATTATTTCTTTCCGGACAATCTGGTCTATACCAGGGACCGGACCAACGCAGATTTCTTCATCGCCTTTACCAAAGACAATTGCGACAAGTCGCTCCCCGGACAAGAGGTGTTCCGGGTCGAGCGGATGGGGGCCCTGTTGTCGGTCGTCCTCGACCGGCGTGCGTATGTCGCGGGCCGGCAGCCCGCCTCGGCGCGGCCGCCGGATCCGCCGGCACCTTAGATCCGCCGATGGACCGCGCCGAATATCTGAAGATGCATGAAGTCGAAGAGCGGATGTGGTGGTACCGGGGCTGCCACGCCAATCTGCTGACGGCCCATCGGAATTGGGCCCCGGCTTTGCCCTCGCTCCCGGTGCTCGATGCCGGCTGCGGCACCGGGGGCTTCCTGGTGAAGCTCGGCGCGGCACTTCCAGGCGTTTCCGTGCTCGGCCTCGATCTGGCACCCGACGCAGCCGAACTCGCCGCCCAGAAGAGCGGGGCTGCCATCTGCGTCGGCTCGATCGACGAACTGCCCTTCGCCTCGGGTTCGCTCGGCGCCATCTTCAGTGCCGACGTGCTCTACCATCGCGACGTCGACGAGGGCCGCGCGCTGGCCGATCTCTATCGCTGCCTGGCTCCGGGCGGGGTGCTGGTCCTCAATCTGCCGGCTTATGACTGGCTGAGGTCGGCGCATGACCAGGCGGTCCACACTGCACGCCGATATACTCGTGCGAGGCTGCGCCAGCGGCTGCGCGACGCCGGTTTCCAGCGGATCAGGACGAGCTACTGGAATATGCTGCTGTTTCCGGTCATGGTGCTGCGCCGCAAGCTGTTCACGACGAGTGCTTCGACCAGCGATGTCATGATCTATCCGGCTCCGATCGAGATCCTGTTCCGCGCCGCCCTCGGCCTGGAGACGCTCGCCCTGCGCTCGGGCCTGTCGCTTCCCTTCGGCGGCTCGGTGCTGGCCGCAGCGGTGAAACATGGCTGAGCGCGCGGGCCCGGCGCTCAGCGTCGTGATTCCGGTCTATAACGGCGCCGGCACGATCGGCACGCTGGTCGCAGCCCTGGAAGGGCTGCCGGTCCCCGGCGGGCAGGAGATCATTCTGGTCGTCGACGGCAGCCCGGACGATAGTCTCGCGGTCTGCCGCGGGCTCGTCGCCCGGGCTGCGGTCCCGATCACGCTCGTCGATCTGGCCCGGAATTTCGGCGAACACAATGCGGTGATGGCCGGGCTGCACGAGGCCCGGGGGGCCCATGTCGTCACCATGGACGATGATCTGCAAAACCCGGTCTCCGAGGTGCTGAAGCTGCTCGACCACGCCCAGCGGAGCGGCGCCGATGTCGTCTACACCCATTACGCCGCCAAGCAGCATGCGAACTGGCGCAATCTCGGCAGCCGGTTCACCAACCGGGTCGCCGACATCCTGCTCGACAAGCCGCGCGGCCTCTATCTCTCCAGCTTTCGGTGCATGAACGCGTTTCTGGTCGAGCAGATCATCCGGTACGAGGGGCCGTTCTCCTATATCGACGGGCTGATCTTGCAGTCGACCCAGTCGATCGAAACGATCGGCGTGCTGCACCTGCCGCGGGCCGAAGGTCGGAGCAATTACACGCTGCGCCGGCTGATCCGGCTGTGGATGAGCATGTTCTTGAATTTTTCGATCATGCCGTTGCGCATCGCCACCCTGGCCGGGGTCACCTTCAGCGTGTTGGGGGGGATCATGGCGATCTTCGTCGTGCTCGAGGCCCTGTTTTTCGACACGCCGCGCGGCTGGGGCTCGGTGATGGCCGCCATCCTCCTCCTCTCCGGCGTCCAGCTTTCGATCCTCGGCATCGCCGGCGAGTATCTCGGCCGGCTGTTCCTGACCGCCAACGGCAAGCCGCAATTCATCATCCGCCGGCGCGAACAGTCGGATCCCGCCGACAGCAAGCTCGTCAAGCGGGCCTGAGCATTTCTGCAATACAGCCCCGGGTTTCGAGCCAGTGCCGAAGCGGCGCCGGTTCGGGCAGGTTCGGCACGGTCGCCGAATGCCAGAGGGATGCCGCCTGCTCATGTCCGCCCTCGAGGCGCTCGCCGATCGGCGGATCCGCACACTCTGGCTGGGCCAGGTGCTCGCCGCCACCGGCGGCGAATTCTACACGGTCGCCATCGTCTGGACCGCATTCGACCTGATCGGCAGCGACGCCGGCTATCTGGCGGCCCTGCAGTCCGGCTCCGCTCTGTTCGGCAGCTTGTTCGCGGGCATTCTGACCGATCGCTGGGCTCATGGCCGGACCATGGTCGCGGCCGATCTGGTGCGCGCAGCTCTGATCCTGTTGTTGCCGATCGCACAGACACTGGGGCTGATGTCGCTCGGATTGTTGCTGCTGGTCGCGGTCGGCGCTTCGGTCGTGAGTGCCGCCTTCGATCCAGCCCTGCAAGCGAGCGTGCCGATGCTGGCCCCAGCGCCGGTGCTGAGGCGCGGCACCAACGGGCTGTTCGATGCGACCAAGCGGCTCGCCCGGATCCTGGGCCCGAGCCTGATCGCCGCCTTGAACGGGATCGTGCCGGTGGTCCAGTTCTTCACCGTGACGGCGGGCGCCTTTCTGATTTCGGCCGCGGCGGTCTTCGCGGCGACGCGCCGGCTCGAACCAGCCCAGCCGCGAACGCGCAGGAGAGATCCGGTCGGCATTCTCGAACACCTGACCCTCGGGTTTCGCGCCATCGAGGGCCATCCGGTCGTGATCTATGGGTTCGGCGCCATCGCGGTCAGCAACGGCTGCTGGGGCGCCGGGATCATTCTGGGTCTGGCGCTGCTGATGCGCCAGACCCAGGCCGAACCGCTCGCCGCCTATGGGCTGACGATCAGCGCCTATGGCGTCGGTAACGTCCTGGCGAATATTGTGATCGCCGGGTTTCCCCAGCATCGGCCGGCCTGGCGCCTCACTCTGGGCCGCGTCCTGTTCGGCGCCGGCCTCATCGGCATGGCGCTCGCCCCGAATCTGCCGACGCTGATGCTGATCGCGGCGCTGACCGCGATCAACGGGCCGCTCTGCGATCTGGCGCTGCTCGATCTGCTGCAAACCAGCTTTCCACAGGCGGTTCTGGCGCCGGTGTTCCGGGCGCTGAGCGCGATGGCCGGCGCTGGTATTCTAGTCGCCTTCCTGCTGACGCCGATGCTGTTCCAGCACTTTTCCGTCCGGTCCGTGATCCTCGGCAGCGGCTTGGTCTCGGCCGCAACGGGGCTGCTCGGTGCCGGATTCTTCGCCTGGCGGCGAGCTGCGGCCCCCGGCGGCTGATCGTCGAACTTTCCGGGTAGCGCCCGGGCCAAACTGCCGCTTGCTCATTCCGTCGGCGGCTCAGACGGAGCCCAGTACCGCGCGGATCGCGGCCACCACCTCGCCCACCGCTTCGTCCGGTAGCTGAGGATAGATCGGCAGGCTCAAAACCTCGCGCGCGGCCTGCTCCGAGACGGCCAGGCCGGAAGGGCCGGTCAAGAGGCGATCGGCATAGGCGGGCTGCAGATGCACCGGCACCGGATAGTGGATATTGGTCCCGATGCCGCGCGGGGCGAGCGCCTGCTGGAGTGCGTCGCGGGTCCGGCTGCGGACGACATATTGATGCCAGACCGGAGTCGAACCGGCGCGACGATGGGGCAGTACCAGCTCCAACCCGGCCAGACCCCGATCATAAGCGGCAGCGATCTCGCCGCGCCGGGCATTGTCGGCGGCGAGATGGGCCAGGCGGACGCGCAGGATCGCGGCCTGTAGCTCGTCGAGTCGGCTGTTCATGCCGGTGACGGTGCTGATATAGCGTGCCTCCCAGCCATATTCGCGCAGCGATCGGAGCCGCGCCGCCAGGGCCGGATCGCATGTTGCGACCGCGCCGCCATCGCCGAACCCGCCCAGATTCTTGGTCGGATAAAAGCTGAAACAGGCGATCTCGCCGAAACTGCCGACGGGTTTGTCGCCGAAGGTGGCGCCATGCGCCTGGGCGCAATCCTCGATCAGCCTGGCGCCGTATCGGCGGGCGATGTCCGTGATCGCCGCGAGATCGGCTGCCTGGCCGTAGAGGTGGACGGCAATGACTGCCTGGATGCCGGGCACGGCGGCGAAGCAGCGCTCCAGTTCGGCTGGATCGAGCGTGCAGCTCCCGGACTCGATATCGACCAGCACCGGCTCGGCCCCGGCGAGCTCGATCGCGGCGACCGTGGCGACCGCGGTATGGGTCACGGTTGCGACCCGGTCGCCCGGTCCGATGCCCAACGCCTTCAGCGCCAGTACCAGCGCATCGGTACCGTTGCCGACGCCGATGGCGTGACCCAGCCCCAGAGCCGCCGCGAATTCGGTTTCGAACGCGGCCACCTCGGGCCCGAGAATGTAGCGACCGCTCGCCAGAACCCGCGCCACCGCCGCATCGATCTCGGATTTCAAGGCTCGGTAGGCGGCACCCGGATCCATCTGCAGGACGGCCATGGTCTGCTGGTCTTCCTCGTCGCGTCAGAGATAGGCTGTGAGATGCGCGCGATAATACGCGATCGAGCGGCTGAGCCCCTCGCGCAGATCGACGCGCGGCGCCCAGCCGGTCGCGGCCCGAAACCGCCTGTCGTCAGCCCAGTAATCGCCGATGTCGATTCGCTTGCGCTCATCGGGGAAATGCTTGCGCTCGAACCGGCCGGTGCCGGCCAGCGCCACCAGCAGCTCGGCCAATTCGGTCAGGCTGACCGGCGGCGGCCCGCCGATATTGAACACTTGCCCGATCGCCGCTGGAACCGACGCTGCCGCGAGCAGAGCATCGACGACATCCTCGACGAAAGTGAGATCCCGGCGCTGCTCGCCCCCCCAGACTTCGAAACACCCGTCTTCCAGCACCCGGCGCAGCCAGATGCCGACGAAGGTCTGGCGGGCGTCGCGAATCCGCATGCGCGGACCGTAGGTGTTGGTCAGGCGCAGCGACACGATCGGCAGTCCATGGACCCGATGATAGAGCATGTGATAGGCCTCGCCGGCCATCTTGTTGATGCCGTTCACGTCGACCGGGCGCAGCGGATGGCTCTCGTCGACCGGCAGGCGATCCGGGCGGCCATAGATCTGGCGTGTCGAGGCATAGACGATCCGGGCCGCAGGGTTCAGCTCGCGGCAGAGTTCGAGCAGGCCGAGCTGGGCCACGACATTGATGTCGAGATCGGTGGCCGGATCGGTCATCGAATCGAGATGGCCGATCTGCCCGGCCAGATTGAAAATCACGTCCTGGCCCGGAATGAGCACGCGGAGCGCATGGCGGTCGCGCAGATCGGCGATATTGACCCGCAGCCGATCGGCAAATCCGGCAATATTGGCGAGGTTGCCGCCGTAATCCGGCACCAGGCTGTCGACCACCAGCACCACCGCACCCCGCTCGACCAGACGCAGGGCCAGCGTGGAGCCGATGAACCCCAGCCCGCCGGTGATCATCACCTTGACGCCGGCGAAGATATTCACGGGAGCGGCACCTTCGGACATTGCTTCGCTTGACCATGAGGCAGGAACAGGGACGGGCAGCGTAGAGCGGATCGGGGCCGAATTCGATCGGAAACCGCTGGGCCGTCTCGCATGTCGAGCCCGTGGCGCCGCTCGGGACAGTGAAGTGCGGTCGAGGTCGCCAACCCCGAGCCCGAGCGGCCGAGAAGAAGGCGCGGTTCGGCGCGCAGCCGAATTCGACGCCGAATGCATCTTTCCCATCGAGAAAGACTCGACTTCGGACGCGCTGCACGGCAATTTTCCAGATACTGTTGCCGAGGGGACCGGCTCGTCTCGATCTGCGCTGCGGCCGGCTTGCCGGCAGTATCCGAATCGTTGAAAAAGGGCTGGAACGGCACGGAAGATATTGCGTCCGGCGCTGGACGTGATACCGTATGTGGTAGGGATGCGCTAAGGCATACGGCTAATTCGGTGGGGGTTCGATGGATAATATCTGGACGCAAGATCGTATCGATGCGCTTGCCAAGCTCTGGACGGACGGGCTGTCGACGGCGGAAATCGGGCGCCGTCTGGGCATCACCAAGAACTCGGTCGTGGGCAAGGCACATCGCTTGGCCCTGGCGCCGCGGCCTTCGCCGGTGAAGCTGAACGGCCGCCCGCGGCAGAAATCCGCCCCCAAGGTGGTGGAGATCTCGGGCCCGACCTGTTCCTGGCCGCACGGCCATCCGGGCGAGAAAGGCTTCCACTTCTGCGGCGCCCGGGCGATGGCCGGCAAGCCCTATTGTGCCGAGCACGCGGCGGTCGCCTATGTTCGGCCAAAGGGACACGGCTCTTCCTCGAACGCGGCCTGACGACGCGCTCCGAGGCTGGGGGAGAGGCGACTGCCGGTTGCGGGCGGTGCCGTTTGCTCGTGTCGGCCCGGAACCGTCGTTTTCACCTGGTCTTTACCAATCGGGGCTCTAACTGGAGGATCGTTCCGATCGGGCAGTTTGGCCGGCACCAGGGACGGGGCTAGGATTCCCGGCCGTGCGGGAGGTGACGGAAGAGAAGCTCAGTCAAGATGCCGATCGATCGCAATGCCGGCCTCATCCCGCCGTTCAGCGGCCAAGCCGATGACGCAGTCGATGTCGCGGTCTTCGACGAAACGCATTTCAACAACCTGCAGAAGCTGATACCGCCCGGCACCTTCATCGACCTGGTCGAGGAGTTCCTGAGGGAGACCGGGCTGCAGGCTCGGCGCATCGAACAGTTCGCGGCCGCGGATGATCTCGCGGGGCTGCAGCGGGAAGCGCACGATCTCGTCGCCAACGCCGGCAATTTCGGCGCACGCCGGCTGGAACATCTGGCCCGTGGGCTCGAAGCGGCCAGCGCCGCCGGCAACCGTGACGCGGCGGCGACTCTCGTCGCCGAGATCATCGCCCAGGCCGGGGTCGCGCTCGCCGCGATCGGCGCCCGAATGGAGGCGCCACCCGCCTCGACCGACGGCGCGGCCGAGACGTAGAACGGGCGACACTCGAGGGCGGGTTCCGACCGAACGGCGGTGGCTCGGGCCGGCCACCCCTCAATGCATCAGCCGCTGCATCGCCCGGTCGAGGCCTTCGAGGGTGAGCGGGAACATACGACCTTCCATCAGTTGCTCGATCAGGCCGATCGTGGTGGTCCCGCCCCAATATTTCTCCGGCACCGGATTGAGCCAGACGGCGCGCGGATATGTCGCCAGCAGTCGGCGCAGGCAGACCTGGCCCGGCTCGGCGTTCCAGCTGTCGATGGCGCCGCCGGGCTGGATCAGCTCATAGGGGCTCATGCTGGCATCGCCGACGAAGATCAGTTTCCAGCTCTGATCGAAGGTGTGGAGGATGTCCGCCATCGCCATCCGGTCGGCCGGCTGGAAGCGTGCATCCTTCCACATCGTGTCGTAGGGACAATTGTGGAAATAGAAATGCTGGAGATGCTTGAACTCGGTGCGGGTGGCCGAGAACAGCTCCTCGCAGAGCTTGACATGGTCGTCCATCGACCCGCCGACATCGAGGCAGAGCAGCACCTTCACGGCATTGTGCCGCTCCGGCACCATCTTGAGGTCGAGATAACCGGCATTCTTGGCCGTGGCGCCGATCGTGCCCGGCAGATCGAGCTCGCTCGCCGCCCCCTCGCGGGCGAAGCGCCGGAGCCGGCGCAGAGCGACCTTGATGTTGCGCGTGCCGATTTCGACATTGTCGGCCAGATTCTTGAATTCGCGCTTGTCCCAGACCTTGACCGCGCGCCGGTTGCGGCTTTCGTGCTGACCGATCCGGATGCCTTCCGGGTTGTAGCCATTGGCCCCGAAAGGCGAGGTGCCGGCGGTCCCGATCCATTTCGAGCCGCCCTGGTGCCGGCCCTTCTGTTCGGCCAGGCGCTGTTTCAGCGTCTCCATCAGCTTGTCCCAGCCGCCCAGCGCCTCGATCTGGGCTTTTTCCTCGGCCGTCAGCAGCTTTTCGCCGAGCTTGCGCAGCCATTCCTCGGGCAGTGGGATCGTTGCGACCGGTTCCGGCCCGGCCTCGGCCGGCGGCGGCTCCAGCCCCTCGAAGCATTGGCCGAAGACCTGATCGAACCGGTCGAGATGGCGTTCGTCCTTGACCAAGGCCGAGCGCGACAGGAAATAGAAATGTTCGACGTCGAAATCGGCGAGCCCGACCCGCATCGCCTCCTGCAGCATCAGGAATTCGCGCAAGGAGACCGGCACCCCGGCCTGTCTCAGCTTCAGGAAAAAATCGATGAACATCGTACCGTCTCGTCAGCGCTGCTGGTTGCGCCGATGCAGAAATGCCAACCGCTCGAACAGATGGACATCTTGCTCGTTCTTGAGCAAGGCGCCGTGGAGCGGCGGGATCAGCTTGGCCGGGTCCTTGTCGCGCAAGACTTCCACCGGCACGTCCTCGGCCATCAGCAGTTTCAGCCAATCGAGAAGTTCGGAGGTCGAGGGCTTCTTCTTCAGGCCGTTCACGTCGCGGATCTCGTAGAACAGCGTCAGCGCCTCGCGCACCAGGAGCTTCTTGATTCCGGGGTAATGCACCTCGACGATCTTCTCCATGGTCTCGCGATCGGGGAACCGGATGTAGTGGAAGAAGCAGCGGCGCAGAAACGCATCGGGCAGCTCCTTCTCGTTGTTCGAGGTGATCATGATGATCGGCCGGTTGCGCGCCTTGACCGTCTCGCGGGTTTCGTAGACGAAGAACTCCATCCGATCGAGTTCGAGCAGCAGATCGTTGGGGAATTCGATATCGGCCTTGTCGATTTCGTCGATCAGCAAAACCGGCGCCGTGTCGGCCTCGAACGCGTCCCAGAGCTTGCCCCGGACGATGTAGTTCTTGATGTCGTGGACGCGGGCGTCGCCCAGCTGGCTGTCGCGCAGCCGCGACACCGCATCGTATTCGTAGAGACCCTGCTGCGCCTTGGTCGTCGATTTGATGTGCCAGGCGATGAGGTTCCGGCCCAGGGCCTGGGCCACTTCGTGGGCCAAGATCGTCTTGCCCGTGCCGGGCTCGCCCTTGATCAGCAGCGGGCGCTCGAGCGTGATCGCGGCATTGACCGCGACCTTCAGATCCTCGGTCGCGACATAGGAGGCGGTGCCGGTGAATTTGGCCATCGGGCGGGATTCTCCCAAGACGAGGTGCCGAGAGCGGGCACGCGCGCCCGCCATCGACGCCAGACTAGGGGGAATCGGTTGCCATTGCTACTACAAGGATCGCCCCAACGGGCCGAGCGCCCGAAAATCTCGGATCAGGCCCGCATCTCCCGCCCGTCCCGATCGAATCCGACATTGCCGACGACGAAGCGCGTTACCTCGCCGCCCGGTCCGGCGAAGGGCAGCACGATTCTTTCCCAGCGGGCGAAATGAGCCATGGGCGGCACGTTCATGGTCATCACCGGTTCCGGCCGGACGAGCAGGCCGCGATAGAGGGCGAAGGCGAAGCAGACCATTTCCGGGGCCAGAGGGTGGGCCGAGAGCAGCTTGCCGGTCATGTCGTAGCCGGACACGGCGGCGACCAGGGTCCCGAACAGGCGGTACCGGAAATCCCAGCCCTGCTCGATGGGCTCGACGATCAGGATCCGGCCGAGCGCCGGGCGCATCCGGATCGGATCGATGGCGCTCGCCGGCGGCATCGCGCCCTGCTGCTCCGCCAGCCAATACTCCAGCAGGAACCGGTTCGCGGTACCCTGCAGTGCGGCTGGCTCGGGCGAGCGTGCGAGTTCCAAGCCGCCGATGCCGCCGGCGGCGAAGCCGGTCCGGATTCGATCGAGCCGATCCGCAGCCAGATCCTGCTCCCAGCGCTCGACGCGCGGCCAGTCGATCGGTGCCGCCCGGAGGCTCGGCAATGGTCGCATTGCAGACGTTTCGACACCTCGTTTTCCCTGCACGGCGCAGAACCAGGCGGACTCTGGCCCTGCCCGCTTGATAGTTTGTTAAGAATCGACCAACCAAGCGCCCAAATACCAAAAGACGAGTAAGTGTCAGCTCAAGACCACCAAGAACAGAGATCTCGGCTCGGCATTTAGTTGTGGGGTACTGAATGATTATTCTACAATTTCTCGAGATCGGGCACGGCCGACCGGCCGGGTCGCCGGGCGACCCGGCCGGAAGGACATCGGAACGCCGAAATGTCGGAGCCGGGTCGGCGTTATTCCGGTTGCTTGAGCGGCAGTTTCCGCTGCCGCTGGGTCCCGTCGGGCTTGATCTGCTCTTGCTGGCTCTGTGCGGTCATGTGTTCGGAGATCAGCTCGGTCTGGAATCGGCTGATCGAATCCGGATCGGTGAAGATGGTCTGGGTATTGTTCTGGGCCTTGTAGCCCGATCCCCCCGGCTTTCCCTTGACGACGAAGGTGCCTTCGCCGCTGCTGGACCAGTTGGTCGAGCCTTCGCCGCCGACGGTGCCGTCGGCGACGAATCCCTTGGTGTGGCTGATCTGGTGGGTCGCGGATTGACCGATGACGAAATGGGTGTTGAAGGAAGCCAGTTCCTTCTGCCGGTCGGCATCGAGCAAGGCCTTCTCGTGCGTGCCGCCGGCCTGGCTCTTGTCCAGCGTGATCAGCATCGTGATGTTCGGATCCATCGCCTTCGCCATCAAGATGTCGTTGAGTTCATCGTCGTCGTAGCCGAACATGTTGAGGTAGAGCGACACCCGGACGCGCGACAGCACATGCTTCAAGATATCGTGCACGTCGTCGCGGCCGACGTAGAAGAGATGGAAATCCTTGCTCGCCGTCGGCGAATAGGCGCCTTCGAGGGTGTACTGCGCCAGATCGATGAGGTTGAACGCTTGCAGACTCTGCGACGGATCGGCGACCACATTGCTCGCGGACGGCTTGCCTTGTACGGTAGTATCTTGCGACATGATTTTTCCTCCTAACAGAAATTCCAAAGATTCACGCAGTGGATGTGCCGATCATCGCAATCTTTCAGCGAAAAAGCAAGGCGCTTTCGGCGATCAGCCAAGTTGATCGTCGATCGATGGACTTTGCCCGCGGACGTCCTTCTCCACTAAGCCGTGTAGCGCCGCGGCCGCGCCCGAGTCGCCTGGGCACGAGTCCGGAGCCCGCTCGCCGATTATCCTCTTGCCCGCTGCCGCCGTCTCGCCGAGGCTGGGCGATCTCACCGGAGGAAAGCTCGAAATGGACACTCTCTGCGACGAGCCGGCGGTCGAACTGCGGCGGCTGATCGGCCGCAAGGAGATATCGCCGGTCGAACTGCTGACATCCTGCCGCGCCCGGATCGAGGCGGTGAATCCGGCGATCAACGCGGTCGTGGCGCTCGACCTCGCCGGTGCAGCAGAAGCGGCGCGGGCGGCCGAACAGGCGGTGCTGCGCGGCGACGAGTTGGGGCCGCTGCACGGGCTGCCGCTCGGCGTCAAGGATCTGTCCGAGACGGCGGGTTTGCGCACGACCTTCGGCTCGCTTCTCTACGAGCATCACGTGCCGGCCCGCGACGAAGCCGTCGTGGGCCGGATCCGGGCAGCGGGCGCCATCATTCTCGGCAAGACCAACACCCCGGAATTCGGCGCCGGCGCCAATACCCGCAACCGCGTCTACGGCGCCACCGGCAACCCGTTCGATCCGAACCTCACCGCCTCGGGTTCCTCCGGCGGCTCGGCCGCCGCAGTCGCCACTGGAATGGTCCCGCTCGCCAGCGGCTCGGATATGGGCGGCAGCTTGCGAACTCCCGCCGCCTTTTGCGGCGTAGTCGGATTCCGGCCCTCGCCCGGGCTGGTGCCGAGCGAGCGGCGCCTGCTCGGCTGGTCGCCGCTCTCGGTCGAAGGGCCGATGGCGCGCAGTGTCGCCGATGCCGCGCTGCTGCTCTCGGCCATGGCCGGCAGCGACGGCGACGACCCGCTGGCAGCACCGGTCGACGCGCCGGCGCTGGCCGCCCTTCCGGAGATCGATTTGTCGCGGCTGAGAGTGGCGTTTTCCGAGGATCTGGGGTTCGCCCCGGTCGACCCGGCAATTCGCCGGATCTTCCGGGAGCGTTGCGGACTCTTCGCCGACCTTTTCGCCGGGTCGGTCGAGCGCGACCCGGAGCTGGGCGATGCCGACTGGATCTTCGCCGTGCTGCGCGCCGAGTCCTTCCTCGCCGGCCAGCTCGATCACTACCGGCGCGACCGCGACCGGCTCGGGCCGCCGGTGATCGCCAATGTCGAGCAGGCGCTGGAGTTCAGCTATGCCGATCGAGCTCGGGCGCATGTCGAGCAGACTCGGCTCCAACGCCGCTGGCGGACTCTCTTTCGCGAGATCGACGTGCTGATCTGCCCCGCTGCTGCCGTCAGCCCCTTTCCGCACGCCCAATGGGCCCCGACCGAAATCGACGGCACGGCGCTCGCGCACTATTATCACTGGATCGCGCTCAATTATGGGCTGACCCTGACCGGCGTTCCGGTCGCGGCGATCCCGTGCGGCACCGATCACCAGGGCCTGCCCTTCGGCCTGCAGATCGCCGGGCCACGGCGGGGCGACCGATTCGTGCTCGCCGTCGCCGCGGCGCTGGAGCGGGCTTTCGCCGGCCGGCCCGGCCTGGGCCGCCCGGTGCCGGATCCGAGCCGGCTGAGAGGAGCAGGGCCGTGAGCCATCCCAATGAACGGCTGATCGGCGTGCCGGGCGGGCGGACCCAACTCGATACCCCGGCGCTGCTGATCGAACTGGGTGCCCTCGATCGGAACATCCGGCGGCTGGCGGAGTTCGCAGCCGCCAAGGGTGTGGCGCTCAGGCCCCATGCCAAGACCCATAAATCCCGCGACATCGCCCGGCGCCAGATCGTCGCCGGCGCCGTCGGTATCTGCTGCGCCACGCTCGGCGAAGCCGAATTGATGGTCGCCGCCGGAATTCCGGGCGTGCTCGTGACCTCGCCCCAGGTCACCGCGACGAAGATTTCCCGGCTGATCGACCTCGCAGCCCTGGCCGGACCAGACGGGCTGATGGTCGTGGCCGACAATCCGGAAAACGTCGCGGCCCTCGATGCCGCCGCAGCAGGGCTGCCCCATCCGCTCTCCGTCCTCGTCGATTGCGCCGCCGGTCTTCAGCGCACCGGTTGTCGCGATGCCGAGGCGGCGCTCGATCTCGCCCGGCGCATCCGGGCCGGGGCGAATCTGGTGCTGAAAGGCGTCCAGCATTATTCCGGCCATCTCCAGCACGTCCCCATTCGCGCCGAACGATCGGCCAAGGCCCGGGCGCAACGCGAGAGCCTGGCGAGGCTGGTCGCGCGCGCGCGGGCCGAGGGCACGGCCCTCGACATCGTCACCGGAGGCGGTACCGGCACCTTCGATCTCGACGCCGAGGGTAGCGTCTTCACCGAGCTGCAGACCGGCTCCTACGTCTTCATGGATGTTGATTATCTGAAGGCACTTGAAGACGGACGGAACGCGCCGCCCTTCGAAACGGCGCTGCTGGTCCAGACCGCCGTGGTCAGCGTCAATGCCGAAAGCTGGGTGACCCTCGATGGCGGCCTCAAATGTTTCGCCACCGACGGCCCGAGGCCGGCCGTCCATGCCGGGACGGACCGCGGCGGCAAATTCGAATTCTTCGGCGACGAGCACGGCATGCTGATCCCGAAGGGCGCCCGGCCGAAGCTGGGCGACCGGATCGAGCTGGTCGTTCCGCATTGCGACCCGACCGTAAACCTCCACGACACGTATCATGTCGTCGATGGCGACACGCTGGTGGCGCTCTGGCCCGTGGCGGCACGCGGTCGGCTCTGACCCGGCAGCCCGCCGGGAGTCGTGGGGCCGGCGGACTGGTCGCCTCGCATCGCCTGTGACTTTTTTGCCGAATCGGCGTCGGAAGCGCCGAAACGCCGGGGCAACTCCCTATCGAGGGCCCGGCACCGGGGCGTAAACTGCCGCGGACGCCCGCTCGCGAGCGCCGGCCCCGGCACGCATCGACCCGCCCCATGGAAATCTACCTGCCGATCGCTCAGGTTACCCAGGATGTCTTCGTCCTGCTCGGCATCGGCCTCGGCATGGGGTTTCTGTCCGGCTTGTTCGGCGTGGGTGGAGGGTTTCTGTTGACGCCGCTGCTGATCTTCATCGGCGTCCCCGAGCCGGTCGCCGTCGCCACTTCGGCCAACCAGCTGGTCGGCGCCTCGCTCTCCGGTGTGATCACCCATTGGCGGCGTGGCAATGTCGACGTCAAGATGGGCATCGTCCTGGTCAGCGGCGGCATCCTCGGCTCGTTCGTCGGTGTGCAATTGTTCGGCCTGCTGCGCCGCCAGGGCCAGATCGATCTCGTGATCTCGCTGAGCTACGTGATCTTGCTGAGCACGCTCGGCACCATGATGATGATCGAGAGCGTCGGGGCCATCCTGCGCGCCAGCCAGCCGGGCGCGCGGCCGCGGCGGCTGCATCAGCACGGCTGGTTCCACCGGCTGCCCTTCAAGATGCGCTTCCGGCGCTCCAAACTCTATATCAGCGCGCTGCTGCCGCTCTCCCTGGGCTTCGCCATCGGCATCCTGTCGGCCATTCTCGGTATCGGGGGCGGCTTTCTCGTGGTCCCGGCCATGATTTATATTCTGGGAATGCCGGCCAGCGTGGTGCCGGGCACCTCGCTGTTCCAGACCATCTTCATCACGGCGAGCGCCACGATCCTGCAGGCGGTCACGAACCAGACCGTCGATCTGGTCCTGGCGCTCGTGATCCTGATCGGCGGGGTCGTGGGCGTGCAGTATGGCGCACGCTTCGGGGCACGGATGAGCGGCGAATATCTGCGAGTCATGCTGGCTGCAGTCATTCTCGCCGTCGGGGCCAAGCTGCTGTTCGACTTGACGGCACCGCCCGGCAATATCTATTCGGTGGCTCCGAGGCTCGAATGACATCCGCCGGTCGCGCTTCGAGCCTGGTCGTGGCCCTGTTCCTGCTCGCCGTCCCGGCCCATGCTCAGCAATTGGTCGCCGATCTCACCGACCATCTCGTCGCGATCACCACCGGCTTTCACGGTGCCGCCGTGACCCTCTTCGGCGCGATCGAAGGCGGCGGTGACGTAGTCGTCGTCGTGCGCGGTCCGGAACGCCAAACCGTGGTCAGGCGCAAGAGCCGCAACGCCGGCATCTGGCTCAATACCCGCAGCGTCAGCTTCGCCAATGCCCCGGGCTTCTACCAGGTCTTTGCCACCAAGCAGCTCGACCAGATCGTACCGGTCAATCTGCGCCAGCTCAATGAGATCGGCGTCGACACTCTGAAACTGCCGCCGGTCGGCCGGCCCAATCAGGACGAAGTCCCCGCCTTCCGCACCGCCTTGATCGAGAATTTGCAGGCCGAGGGCCTCTACGGCCACGGTACCGGCCGCGTCGAAATGCTCGGGGACAAGCTGTTTCGGGCGACGCTGGCATTTCCCCCGAACGTCCCGACCGGCACCTATACGGTCCAGATCTTTCTGCTGCGCCAAGGCGACATGGTCGCGGCCCAGACGACGCCGCTGATCATTTCCCAGACAGGCCTCGAGGCCGATCTCAACGAGTTCGCCATGGACCAGGCTGTACTCTACGGCATCGTTGCAGTCCTCGCCGCGGCAGTGGCAGGATGGGCCGCCAGCCTGTTGTTCCGGAACGCCTGACCAATGACCCAGGATCCGCCTGTTCCGCCTGCACGGGGACGCGTCTTTCTCGTCGTCGTCGACGACTCGCCGGAGCTTCCCGTGGCGTTGCGCTATGCGTCGCTCCGGGCCCTCCATACGGGTGGCCGCGTGGCGCTGCTCCATGTCATCGAACCCACCGACCGGCAGCATTGGCTGGCGCTCGAATCGCTGATGCGCGACGAGAAGCGCCAGGAGGCCGAACAGTTCACCGAACGCTTCGCGGCCGAGGTCGCGGCATTGACCGGGGCGCTGCCCGCCGTGCACATCCGCGAGGGGATCGTGCGCGACGAGTTGCTGGCGCTGATCGAAGAGGACCCGTCGATTTCGATCCTGGTGCTGGCCGCGTCGGCCGGCGAAAGCGGCCCCGGTCCTCTGGTCAGCGCGCTCTCGTCGAACTATGTCGGCCGGCTGCGCGTGCCGATCACCATTGTCCCGGGCCAGCTCAGCGACGCCGAAATCGCGGCGCTGAGCTGACAGGGTTGATTTCGCCTCGAACCGTGCCAACCTCTGAGCCGACGTTCGGAACCATCGAACAGAGCCCCGGCGCTCCGATCCGTCGTACCCTCTCCAGAAAGAGCGATGATGTTCATTCAGACCGAACCGACGCCGAACCCGGCAACCCTCAAATTCCTCCCCGGGCGCACCGTGATCGCCAGCGGCACGGCGAATTTCCCGGACCCCGAATCGGCCGTCCGCTCGCCGCTGGCGCAGAAGCTGTTCGCGCTCGACGGCGTGACCGGCGTGTTCCTCGGGGCGGACTTCGTCACCGTGACCAAAGCTGGCGAAATCGACTGGTACGAACTGAAACCAGCCGTGCTGGGCACGATCATGGACGTGTTCACCACCGGCGAACCGGTCATGCTGGCGGACGCCATCACCACCGGGGAGTCGACCGCAGCCCCCGAGGACGACGATATCGTCAGCCAGATCAAGGAGCTGATCGATACCCGCGTGCGCCCGGCAGTGGCCCAGGATGGGGGCGACATCATCTTCCACGGCTTCGAGGAAGGTGTCGTCTATCTGCACATGCAGGGCTCGTGCTCGGGCTGTCCGAGCTCGACCGCGACGCTCAAATCCGGCATCGAGAACATGCTCCGGCATTACATCCCCGAGGTCAGCGAAGTCCGCGCCATCTGAGCCGGCCGCGGCGCCCGAGAGCCCGACCGGCTCGGATGATCCGCGAAACCTATGAGGCGGCCGCCCCGGACCACGCAAATTCGGCTAGCCAGGTCGGGAATGCCTCGGCCGGCATCGGTCGGGCGATGCCGAAACCCTGGACATAGCCACATTGAAGCTCGTCGAGACAGCGTAGCTCGGCGTCGGTTTCGGCGCCTTCGGCCACGACCTCCAAGCCCAGATCGCCGGCGATCTCGACGAGCCCCTTGACGAGGCGGCACGCAGAGGGGTCGGTGTCGATCCCTTCGACGAAGCTCCGGTCGATTTTGAGTTTGTTGACGGGAAGCCGACGCAGCCAGCCGAAGGAGGCATATCCGGTTCCGAAATCGTCGATCGTCCAGCGGACGCCGAGTTTGGCCACGTCCGCGATCGTCGCTCGGCTGCGCGGCGGATCGGCGAGCGCGGCCTGTTCGGTGAGTTCCAGCTCGAGCAGGCCGCGCGGAATGTCGTGACGGGCGAGCGCGGCTTCGACCCGCCCCTGAAAGCAAGGATCGATGATGTCACTCGTCGTCACGTTGGCGGCGAGGCGCAGAGTGTCGAGCCCCTGGTCCTGCCAGCTGCGAATCCGGGCGCAGGCGGCGTCCAGGACCCAGGCGGTGACCTCGCTCATCAACCCGCCGACCTCGATCAGGTCGAAGAAAGACCCCGGCGGCAGCAATCCCCGCTCGGGATGCTGCCAGCGCAGAAGGGCCTCCGCCCCGACGATCCGGCCATCGCGAAAGCGCAGCTGTGGTTGCAGGTGGAGCCGCAACTGCCCGGCCGCAATAGCGTGGCGCAGGTCCGCTACGTCATCGATGAGCTGGCGGCAATCGGCCGGCAGAGCGGGGCTGCGAAGGAACAACTGGTGCTGCAGGATCGCGCGTTCGATCGACTTGCAGAGCACGTCGGGGCGCACCGGTTTCAGGTGGAACTGGAACAATCCGCCGGAATTGACGGCGGCCACCACCGTCTCGAAATCGGCTTGCCCGCTCAGCATCATGCGGATCGTTGCCGGCCAGCGGCGGTGGACTTCGCGCAGGAGCGTCAGCCCGTCCATGACGGGCATGCGCATGTCGCTCACCACGACGGCGAATTGCCCCTCGTTTTCCAGGAGCTGCAGCGCCTCAGCGCCGTTGTTCGCACAGGATATGGTGAAGCGGCTGACCAGCCGCCGGCGCAACGCCGTCAGCAAGTTCGGTTCGTCATCGACCAACAGGATCCGCGGCATCATGGCGCGGCCGCCGGAGGAGAGCCTGGAAGGACTATCTTCCGGGCGGCGACGACCGACATCCTGTCCTTTATATACGCGTATTGTGCGAGGTGACGCAGGCGCTCGATATGGGCTTGGGAGAGCGGCGTCTCTCGGACCAGGACCCGCAGACCGTTCTTTGTGACGATGTCCTCGGCCAGAACCATGCCGGGCCGCAGGGCAGCCGCCCGAAGTTCGAGCCGCGGATCGTCGATCACACGATCGGCCACTTCCAGAGCTGCCCGCGACTTGCTCAGCAAGACCGGGTCATAGCGCGCGGAATTCGCCTCGAGGACGGCAAATTCCACCCGCGTCGCTCGGGTACCTTCGCTGACGCGGCTGAGGTCGTTGAGAATCTTGAGGAGCCGGGCGTCGAACGGGATGTCGGTCCCGATCGGGCCGCCAGCCGGGAAGCCGCTGCCATCGAACCCTTTGTTCTGCAGATAGAGAATTTCCGCGACGCCCCTCAGGCGCGGGATGTTGGCGATGATGTTGCGCGCAATCTCCGGCGTTCGGTCGAACTGGGCGTGCTCGATCTCGCTCAACCTCGCTCCGCTCCGCATCTTGCCGAGGAGTTCCTCCGGCAGCGAAACCATCCCGATCGGCGCCAGCATGGCGGCGAGGTTGAGTTCCCACCTCTGCGCGATCGCGCCCGCAGCGGCGAGTTGGTGGACCCAGCCATAAATCCGGGTTGCCCGTCGGTAGCCCTCCGGGAACGCCAGGGCGAGCATGTCCGACAACACCTTTATGCTGCCGGCCAGGGTCTGCTCCAGCAATTCGCGTTCGGCGGTGATCAACCGGTGCTGCTCGAGTGCGGCCACGAGGGCGCCTTCGAGTACCTGTGGCGCGCAGGGTTTGGTGAGAAAGCGAAAGATGTTGCCGTCGTTGATCGCATCGATCGCGGTCTGCAGATCGGCGTTGCCGGTGAGCATCATGCGAATCGCGTCCGGAGCCAACTCCCGGACTTTGCGCAGAGTCTGGATGCCGTCGATTCCACCCATCCGCATGTCGCAGAGCACGACCGCCGGCATTTCTTTGCCCTCGCCCAGAAGGACCACCGCCTCGTCGCCACTCGTGGCGGTTTTCATCGTGAACCGGTCACGCAATTGGCGACGCATCGCGGCCAGGAGATTGGGATCGTCGTCGATGATGAGGATTGCATCGTTCATGCGACGTCTCCTTGGTCGCGGGTCACCTCGCCTCCGTTTCGACGGCCAGCCCGAGGCGACGGGCATAGGCTCCGTCCAGGATGGCGCGCGGCGGCGGCGGGTTCGCGAGCAGCGGAAAGGGCGGACCGAAGGCGCGGGCCAGATGCATGTAGGTGAGCGCGCAGCGCGTCTGATTCCGGCAGTGGGAAGGATGCAACTGGTAGAAGACGGCCTCGACCACCACCTCCGAAAAGCCCCAGAGCCCGAGCAGATAGGCCCCGATCTCGGCATGGCTGGCGCCGAACGCGGCGCGCTCTGCCGGCTCGAAACCGAGTTCGATGATTTTGTCCAAGGCGGCCCCGTAGCGCTCGGCATCGGCATCGAGGAGGATGAGCGCACCGATATTTGCGAGCAGGCCTGCGCAATACGCCTCCGACTGTGTCGTCTCGCCGGCACCATCCTGCCTGGCGAGAAACTGGGCCAAGGCGCCGAGAGCATGGCCATGCGCGTTCAGCTTCTGGAGCTTCTCCGCCTGTGCCGGACTATCCTGGGACCGGCGGAAGATGCCGTGAGACAACGCCAGGGTCCGAACCGTTTCCAGGCCGAGCAGTCCGATCGCCTGACTGACCTTGGTTACGCGGGAATTCACCGCGAAATACGAGGAATTGGTGACCTTGAGCAGGCCGGTCGTCATGGCGACATCTTCGGCGACGATCGCGGCGATGGCTTTGCTCGAGACATCGTCCCGGCCCATGGCCTCCGTGACCCGCAGATAGAGCTCCGGCGGGGAAGGCAGATTGTGCAAACCCGCAACGAACTCACGGAGCCTCGCGTCGCCCAGGATCCGATGCAGGCGTCGGGCACGATCCATCAGGGCGATGATCGCATTCGGGTCGCAGGGCTTGGCCAGATATTGGTGGGCCGCGCCGACCGAGCGGAAGAGGCTCGCATCTCCAGCGTAGCCGGACAGGATGACCCGCTGAGAGCCGGGCGCGCGCCGCTCGACTTCGGCCAGGAACTGGGCGCCATCGAGCCCGGGCATGCGCATGTCCGAAACCACGACATCGAAGCTTCGTGCCGGAAGCAGGGCCAGGGCCGCCTGCGGATCGGCGAGGAACACCATGTCCCAGTGGTCGCGCTGGGCGCGGAGCAGCCGCTGCAACCCCTGCAGCAGGTTCAAATCGTCATCGACGAAGAGTATGCTCTGCCTCACAAATCCCCCGGCCCGGTAAGAACCTCACAGGGAGTTCTCGCCTCGGCGACCTCGCCGAACGGCAGGAGGACGACGAAGGTGGCACCGCCGGCCTCCGCCTCATCCAGAAAGAGTTTCCCGCCGTGTTTGTTCAGGACGACGTCGAGGCAGATCGACAAGCCTTGGCCCGTCCCCCGCCCGACTTCCTTGGTCGTGAAGAACGGGTCGAAGATCCGGTCCCGGATCGGTTTGGGTACGCCTGGACCGCTATCGCCCACACGGATTTCGACGAAAGGCCCGGCCAGCCGAGTGGCGATCCGGATCGTGCCCAGACCCGCGGATTTGGAGGAGTCGATCGCGTGGGCGGCGTTGACGATCAGATTCAGCAGCACCTGATTGACTTCGGCGGGGAAGCAGACGACCGGGGGCAAGCGCGGGTCGAGATCGGTGGTCAAGATCGCGACATGCTTCCACTCGTTGCGGCACACGGTGACGGTGCTTTCGATCGCGCGGTTGATATCGACTGCCACCTTGGCCGTCGTGCCGGGGTGGGAGAACTCCTTCATCGACCGGACGATATGGGCCACGTGATCGACCCCCTCGAGGGACTGGATGGCCGCCATCGGCAGTTCTTCGAGCAGATAGTCCAGGTCTTGCTCGGCGCAGAGGCGGTCAGCCGACTCGCCCTGCTCGGTCTGGGCGAGCAATGACTTGAGACCTTCGAGCGCGCGGGCGACACTGCCGAGACCGGTGTCGATGAATCGGAGATTGTCCCCGACATATTGGATCGGCGTATTGATCTCATGGGCGATACCGGCTGCGAGCTGGCCGACGCTCGCCAGTCGGGACGACTGAAGTGCCTCGCGCTGGGCCGCCTTCAGCGTTTCGATGCTGCGGAACGAGATGACCGCGCTCGACTGTCTTCCTTCGTTCTTCAGCGGGGTCACGGCGAATCCGACATTGAGCCGGTGCCCATCGAAGAGGACGAAGACGGCGTCGTCGTCGGCGAACGGTTCGTCCGTTTCGATGGTGCGGAGAATGGGACCGTTTTCGAAGCCGACCGGCACGCCATCCCGAACGAATTGGAACACATCGTTGAGCTCGTGCCCGACCACCATGTCGGCGTCGCGCCCGAGAAGGCGATGGGCGGAACGATTGGCGAAGAGGATGTGGCCGTTGACGTCGACCATCAGGACCCCTTCGACCAGATTGGCGGCGATCGCCGTCAATCTCCCCTCGCTCTTGCGCAGCGCTTCCTCGATGAGTGTCCGCTGCTTGATCTCCTGGGTCATGGCGGCGAGGAGAGCGGATTTCGCGCGGTTGGCGCCGTCTGCGGCGCGAAGGGCGGCACCCAGCTCGAGATGGCCGTCGACGAAGGAGCAGAACAGCGCCAGCGCGATGGTCGAAATCGTCACGGCACCGATCACGAGGGCGAGCAGATCCGGCGCGATGGTGTGCTCCAGCATCGGGATCGCCGGATCGGGCACGAGGGTGATGGCTGCCATACCCGTGAAATGGACGCCGCAAACCGCCAGGACGAGGAGCGATGCCGCGCCGACCCGGTCCCGCCAACCCCGCCCCGACGACAGGACATGCAGTGCGAGCAGGGATGGAATCCCGGCGCTCGCGAGCGAGGCGATAACGAATCGGGGGTCCCAAGTGAAATCGGCCGGAATCCGGAGCGCCGCCATGCCGACGTAATGCATGATCCCGAGCGCCGCACCCATCAGAGCGCCGCCGAGCAGCGGCGCCTCGTATCGGATTGCAGCCAGCATCGCCAGCCAGGTGCCGGCGACCGCGGTCACGAGCGACAGAATCGTCAGATCGCGGTCGAACTCGACGGGGAGTCCGGGGCTGTAGGCGAGCGCCGCAACGAAATGAGTGGCCCAGACGCCGCTACCGAAAGTGAGCGCGGTCACGGACAGCCAGACGATTTTGGCTAGACCAACTGCCTGTCGGGCGCGAAGCGACAGATTTGTCGTCGTGAAACAGGCGAAGAGACAGATGATTGCAGCGAGGATGACGAGCCGCAGGTCATGCTGTCCGATGAGACACCCGTAAATCCGGAGCATCGCCCATAGTGCAGCGCGTGCATTAAAGTCGCGTAAATAAACGAAAAGTCGAATGGCGCCCGGAACGCGCCGCGGTCGGAGCGGCACCTTCAGTCGCCGGCGACCTCCCCGGAGCGGCCGTCCCGAGCGCCGGTCGCCTGCAGGATGATCTGCGCCGCCGCGATCAGGGTCGCGAGATCCGTCCCGGAGGCACTGCCGAGTGCCGCCACCAGCCGGGCGAGCCGACGGTTTCTTCCCGCTTCGAGGAGTTTGCGACCGGCGTCGGTGACCCGGACCTCGATCACCCGGCGATCATCCTCGCGGCCGGAGCGCAGCGCCAGGCCCTGGCGTTCCAACTCGGTGACCGTGCGCGACAGAGTCGGCATCCGCAGCTGCTCGGCCGCTGCGAGCGAGCTCATCGTTTGCGGCCCGCCGAACACCAGCACCGAGAGGGCGGAAAGCTGTGCGGCGCTGAGGCCGGCTGCGAGATCCTCCTTGCGCACGAAGCGCAGGAGCTGGATCGCGGCACTGTGGATGAGGGCTGCGGCCCGGTGCGGTTCAGGGCCGCCGTCAGGCTCGGCCACGAGCCGCCCTCCCGGCCGAACCCACGCGCCCGGTCACGGCGCCGACGCCGTCCAGCCCAGCAATGCCAGTGCGTTGCCGTCGGGATCGTAGAATTCCCTCAAGCGCAGTTCCCGGTCTCCGCTGCGCTGCAGCGTTACCGCGTCGCGCGGGAAGCGCACGCCGCGCGCCTCGAGTTCGGCGCCGAGCGCTGCCATGTCGGGCGCATCGAAATAGAGCACGGCCCCGCCGATCCGCGGTTCCGCCCCCTGGGCGGGCCCGACCATCAGTCGCAACCCCTTGAGTTGAAAGAACATCATGCCGCTCGCCTCGAACAGTAGCGGCAGCTGCAGCGTATCGCGATAAAAAATTCGGGCCGCATCGGGGTCTCGGGTGAACAAGGCGATCTGGACCAGATCCCGCGCGCCCAACGACAAGGTGGTTCCCTCGGCCATGGCCGCCTCCATCAATTCCTTCGAACAGAAATATATTTCCTTAGCTATGCGAATTAATCAAGCGAACTTTCTTCGGCGGACTGAGGAGGCCCTTTCCGTTCGAGAACAAATCAGGTATGACGGCGCATCGAGCGAGGAGTATCGGCATGTACACACTGTTCGCCATCAAGGGCTGGGGGTCGGTCATCGCCGAGGCGGCGTTCGCCTTCGCCGGAGTGCCGTATCGCCTGGAATATGTGAAGCTGGACGAGGCCGGGCCCGTGCGCGATCGGCTCCAGGCCGCCAATCCGCTCGGCCAATTGCCGACCGTCATCATGCCCGATGGCCGAGTCTTGACGGAAAGTGCGGCGATCGTCCTGCATCTGGCCGACGGAGCGCCGCTCGAGGCGGGGCTGGCGCCGGCGGCAGGTGCGGCCGCCCGTCCGGTCTTCCTACGCTGGCTGATCTTCCTGGTCGCGGCGATCTACCCGACCTTCACCTACGGCGACGACCCGACCCGCTATGTCGAAGGGGCGGCGGCACAACAGGCGCTCGCCGCGAGCACTCTGGCCTTGCGCAAGACGCTCTGGCGGCAGGTCGAGGCGGTCGCGGAGGCGCCGTATTTTCTGGGCACGGAACGCTCCGCCATCGACATCTATATCTGGGCCATGACTCATTGGCAGCCGCGCGCCGCCTGGTTCGCCGAGCACTGTCCGAAACTCGCGGCGATAGCGGCAACCATCGACCGCGCAGCCGAACTCGGGGAGATCCGGGCGCGGAACTTTCCGAAGTGAGGGGGTGGCGTTCGTGACCGGGCCGGCCTCCCGGTCCCAGATGGGCGGAGGTAGCGGTCCCGGGGTGTTTGTGCTACGTCCCGACGAGTCTTCTCCGCCTCGAAGAGGGATTGCGACATGATCGACGACAACGCGTTGGACCTGCTGTTCCGGACGGCCCGCACCCACAATGGCTGGCAGCCGAAGCCGGTTCCCGAGAGCCTGCTGCGCGCAGTCTTCGATCTGGCCAAGATGGGACCGACCAGTGCCAATTGCAGCCCGATGCGCCTCGTCTTCGTAGTGACGCCCGAAGGCAAGGCTCGGCTCGAGCCGGCGCTCTCGGCCGGCAATCTCGAAAAGACCCTGGCCGCACCGGTCACCGCGATCGTCGCCAACGACACCCAATTCTATGAGGAATTGCCGCGCCTCTTCCCTCATGCCGACGCGAGGCCGTGGTTCACCGGCAACGCGACGCTGGCCGCGACCACGGCGATGCGCAACGGCTCGCTGCAAGGCGCCTATCTCATCCTGGCGGCCCGGGCCCTCGGCCTCGATTGCGGGCCGATGTCGGGGTTCGACCCGGCCAAGGTCGATGCCGAATTCTTCCCGGACGGAAGATTCAAATCGAACTTCCTGTGCAATCTCGGCTATGGCGATCCGTCGAAGCTGTTCCCGCGCAGCCCGCGCTTCGATTTCGACGACGTCTGCAAACTCGTCTGACCCGGGTTCGGGGCTGGCAACCGGTCAGCGACCAGCCGCCGGCCCCATCATCGGGCGGGGCAGGACCGTGTCGCTCAGGACCGGAAAGCGGCGCGGCTGGAACAACTGGTAGTGCCACCACTCATTGCGGTAGAAGTCCCAACCCGCCGCCGTCATCAACCCGATCAGCAGCAGGCGGTTGCGCTGCGCTGCCGGCGAAATATCGGTGTTGCCGTGATGCGACAGAGGCGTGAATGCGTCGAACCCAGTCCCCATATCGAGTTCCGCGCCGGTCGCGTCGAGCAGGGTGAGATCGATCGCGGCACCACGCGAATGGGGCGAGCCGCGGCGCGGATCGGCCAGAAACTCGGGATCGGGACGGTGATTCCACAACAGCCATTGCGCTTCGGACGGACGAAACGCATCGAAGAGCTTGAGTCCCAGGCCTTGCGGGCGGGCCAGCGCCACGGCTCGGCACAGCAGGGTCTCCGCCTCGGCGTTGAGATAGCACCCCGGCCGGGCATAGACCGGCCGGCCGGTGAAATTGTCGTCGCCGGCGTAACGGATATCGAGCAGAACCGCGTGGGTCGCTTCGGTGACTTCGACCAGCATCCGGGCTTCATCCTCGCGCATTTCGGCGCCGGTAATAGCATGACGGGCGGGCGATGAGCGAGCCCGGCTTCCGGCACGTCCTCGCCTTCGATTGTTCCGGCGCCGCTTGCTCGGCCGCCGTTCGCGTCGATGGCGGGCTGGTCGCCGAGCGCTTCGCCGCCATGGCGCGGGGGCAGGCCGAGGCCCTGCTCCCGCAGATCCGCAGCGTCATGGCCGATGCCGGTATGGATTTCGCCGATCTGGACGCAATCGCCACGACGATTGGACCCGGCTCCTTCACCGGGCTGCGCCTCGGGCTCGCGGCCGCGCGCGGCTTGGTGCTCGCGGCCGGACTGCCGCTGGTCGCGGTGACCGGCTTCGAAGCCCTGCTGGCCGGACTGTCCGACGATCGGCGGGAGGGCCGGCCGGTCGCCGTCTTCATCGACAGCCGACGCGGACCGGTCTTTGCCCAGCTCTTCGACGCCGGCCTCCTGCCCTCGGGGCCGCCGGCGACGGTCGAATCGGCGGCGGTCGATCGCTGGCTGCCGCCCGGGCCGGTCGCGATCCTGGCCGATTCCGGCGCCCAACTGCCGCAGCCGGCACCGGACCGCGCGCTCTGGCGCGCCGCAATCCGGGCCGGGGACATCGCCCGGCTGGCCGCCGGCCCAGGGTCGGCCGAGAGAGTCCGGCGGGATCCCGTGCCACTCTATCTGCGCGCGCCGGACGCGACCCTGCCGCGGCAGCGAACTGCACCATGATCCCCAACGGTATTCGGATCCGGCCGCTCGGGCCGCTCGACCTGACGGTCGCGGCCCAGATTCACCGGGACGCGTTCGGTCTCGAGGCCTGGGACGTCCGGGCGCTCGCCGATATCATGGCGATGCCGGGTGCGGCCGGCCGATTCGCGGTCGATGGCAAGTTGGGCGACCATCGGCCGCTCGGCTTCTCGCTGCTGCTGCTGGTCGCCAATGACGCCGAACTGTTGACGGTCGCCGTCGCCCTCCAGGCCCGGCGCCGCCGGGTCGGCACCGCGCTGATCGAGGATTTTCTCGATATCGGCACCGAGGCCGGCGCCGCCAACGCCTTTCTCGAGGTGGCCGAAGACAATGTCCCGGCACAGCGCCTGTATGCTCGGCTCGGCTTTCGCCAGGAAGGTGTACGGCGCGACTATTACCGGCGACCGGGTAACAAACGAGTGGCGGCACATCTCCTCCGCCGGCTCCTGCCTTAGTCGGCCGTTGTTCGCCGGCTCCGCGCCGCCCCTGCATTCGGCCGCCGTCGCACCGGTCGATCCTCAGTTTATCCTACGACTCGGCCAATGTCAGGCTTTTTCGGACGCAGCGCACTTTTGCGCCAATATCGATTGTAAGAATTCCCAGTCTTGCTTATTGTTTTATACCAACGGTCAACCTATTTTGTGAAACTCGAATTACCTCAAGGCGACGAATCATGACTGAAGATTCCAACGCAGTGGACTTGCTCGGTCTTACCACCGAGATTGTGGCGGCGCTCGTCTCCAATAACGCGGTGGGCATGGAGGAACTGCCGCTGCTCATCAATCAGGTCCATCGCTCGCTCACGGCGCTGGGCACGGTTCCGGAACCGGTGGTGGAGAAGTTGCAGCCGGCGGTTCCGGTGAAGAAGTCCGTCACGCCCGATTTCATCGTCTGTCTGGAAGACGGCAAGAAGCTCAAGATGCTGAAGCGGCATCTGAAGACCGCCTATGACATGACGCCGGAAGATTACCGCGAGCGCTGGAACCTGCCGCCCGATTACCCGATGGTGGCGCCGAACTATGCCAAGCAGCGCAGCAAGCTGGCCAAGGAGATCGGGCTCGGGACGCGGCCCCGCCGCGACGACTGAAATCCGCTCGCCTCTCCCGAAGATCGGGCGGCATCCGCCGCCCGGTTGGCCGAAACCGGCGAGCTGGGTGAGATTTGCGCAAAACGACGGTGCGGGGGCCCTGATGCCGATAGGCTCCGGCGCGCGGATCCGGTATAGTTGCTCCCATCGCCAAGCAGCGGATTGACGGATGGTTTCGCGCCTCGAACAGATCTGTATCGAGAAGGGCCTGAAAATGACGGACCAGCGCCGGGTCATTGCCCGCGTGCTGTCCGAAGCCGACGACCATCCCGACGTCGAGGCGGTCTATCGCCGCGCCACCCTGGTCGATGCGCGCATCAGCATCGCCACGGTCTATCGCACGGTGCGGTTGTTCGAGGAAGCGAGCATTCTCGAACGCCATGATTTCGGAGATGGCCGAGCCCGCTACGAGGAACGACCGACCAACCATCACGACCATCTGATCGATATGCAGAGCGGTCGCGTCATCGAATTTCAGAACGAGGCGATCGAGGAATTGCAGCGCGGTGTCGCCCTGAAGCTCGGCTACAAGCTGGTCGGCCACCGGCTCGAACTCTATGCGGTGCCGATCGACGGCCGGCCCGAGCGGAACTGAACCGCCATGACCGTCCAATCGCAGCCCCCTTGCGGTGCCGCTTGATCACCTTCGCCTCCCACTGCCTCAGTTTGGTCCGGCTGGTCGCCTATCTCGGTTTCACCCTGGCCCTGATGCCGATCCAGGCGCTCGCCCTGGCGCGAGGCTGGCGGCTGGCGGTGACGCTGCCACTGTTCTATCACCGCCGGACCGCCGCCCTTCTGGGCTTCCGAGTCGAAACCCGCGGCCGGCGCACGACGGACGAGCCGACTCTGTTCGTCGCCAACCACACGTCATATGCCGACATGGAAATGCTGGGCTCGGTCATCCCGGGTTCCTTCATCGCCAAATCCGAGGTTGCGGCTTGGCCGCTTTTCGGCCAGTTGGCGCGGCTGCAGCGCACGGTCTTCGTCGACAGGCGAGCACGCAGCAGTGCGGTCGAGCAGCGCGACAGCCTGACCGAACGGCTCGGGGCGGGGGGCAATCTGATCCTGTTCCCGGAAGGGACCAGTAATGACAGCCTGCATGTCAGGCCGTTCAAGAGTGCCCTTTTCGCTGCGGCCGAGGTCCGGGTCGACGGCCGCGCGCTAAGCGTCCAGCCGGTTGCGATCGCCTATACCCGGGTGAACGGCATGCCCCTCGGACGGACCATGCGCCCGTTCTTCGCCTGGTACGGGGATATGGAACTGGTCGGGCATCTGTGGAAAATGCTGGGGTTCGGCACGGTCGATGTCGTGATTCAATTCTACCAGCCGGTGACCATCGACAAGTTCGGATCGCGCAAGAAGCTGGCCGAACATTGCTGGCGTGTCGTTGCCGAGGGTGTCGCTGCCGCCAATGCCGGCCGTCTGCCGGCGCTCGAGCCGTTGCCGCTGCCGGACACGCTGGAAGCGCCGATCGGTGCAGCCGCGGCGACCTCGCCGCAATGACCGAACGGGTGGGCGGGATGACTCGCAAGCTCTTCATCAAGACATATGGCTGCCAGATGAATGTCTACGATTCGGCTCGGATGGAAGATGTGCTGGCACCGTTGGGGTTCGTACCGGTCGCGACTCCGGACGGTGCCGACATGGTCATTCTCAATACCTGCCACATCCGGGAGAAGGCCGAGGACAAGCTGTTCTCGGATCTCGGCCGGCTGAAGCCGCTGAAGCAGGCGCGCGCCGGGGCGATGATCATCGCCGTCGCCGGCTGTGTCGCCCAGGCCGAGGGGGCCGAGATCCTCCGGCGGGCGCCCCATGTCGACATCGTGCTGGGTCCGCAGACCTATCATCGCCTGCCCGAACTGGTCGCGCGTGCGAGCCGGTCGGGCGGGGGGGTGCTCGACACCGAATTCCCGGCCGAGTCGAAATTCGATTTCCTGCCCGAATCGGCACGAGCCCAAGGCGTCTCGGGCTTTCTATCGGTGCAGGAGGGCTGCGACAAGTTCTGCACATTCTGTATCGTGCCCTATACGCGCGGGGCCGAATATTCCCGGCCGGTCGAGGCGGTTCTGGCGGAAGCGCGCCGGCTGGTCGCGGCCGGGTCCCGCGAGCTGACCCTCCTCGGCCAGAACGTCAACGCCTATCACGGCGCCGCACCGGATGGCGGCATCTGGGGCTTGGCCCGGCTGCTCCGCGGCTTGGCCGAGATCCCGGGGCTGCTGCGTCTGCGTTACACGACGTCGCATCCCGGCGACGTCGACGACGCGCTGGTCCGCGCTCATGGTGAATTGCCCGAGTTGATGCCGTTCCTGCATCTGCCGGTCCAGTCCGGCAGCGATCGCGTGCTCGCGGCGATGAATCGCCGGCATACGGTCGACCAATACCGGCGGAGTATCGACCGGTTCCGGGCGGCTCGGCCGGATATCGCCTTCTCGTCGGATTTCATCGTCGGATTTCCCGGGGAGAGCGACGCCGATTTCCGGGCGACCTTGAACCTCGTAGCCGAGATCGGCTTCGCCGGCGCCTTCTCGTTCCGCTATTCACCGCGGCCCGGCACACCGGCAGCACTGATGGAGTCCGCAATCCCCGCAGCGGTGGCGCAGGCGCGGCTGCTCGAACTGCAGGATTTGCTGGAGGCGCAACAGCGGGGCTTCAATGCTTCGAGGATCGGCCAGACGCTGCCGGTGCTGTTCGAGAAATGCGGCCGGCACAACGGTCAGTTGATCGGCCGCAGTCCCCACGGGCAGGGCGTCCATGCTGCCGCACCCGACCGCCTGATTGGTTCGATCGCAGAGGTGTCGATCGTCGATTCCACGCTCAACAGCCTCGGCGGCGTGCTGGCAGCGGCCGGGACGACGGATCGGGCCGCATGACGCCGACGGCCCCCTCCGGCAAGCTGCCGCGCATGATACGGCCCGAGCAGGTGCCGGTGCAGATCCAGTTCGACGACAACAGCCTCTTGCCGCCGCTCTTCGGCGAGCGCGACCGCCATCTCGATCGAATCGAACGGCACCTCGGCGTGTCGCTGGTGCCGCGCGGCAATCTCGTCGCGATCGGCGGCTCGGCGTCGTCGATCGAGCGCGCGCGCGCGGTGCTGGGCGGGCTCTACGACCGGCTGAAGCGCGGGCTCCCGCTCGATCTGGCCGATGTCGATGCCGCCTTGCGGCTGGCCGCGGCCGAGGAGACCGAGACTCTGCCGCTGCTGGCCGAGCCCGCCTCGATCCGGACGCGAAAGCGGCAGATCTCGGCCCGGACCGCCGTTCAGGGCGATTATATTCGGGCCCTGCGCGACCATTCGCTGGTCTTCGGCCTCGGGCCGGCCGGTACCGGCAAGACCTATCTCGCCGTCGCCGCTGCCGTCGACATGCTGATGACCGGCCAGGTCCAGCGCATCATCTTGTCGCGCCCCGCGGTCGAGGCCGGCGAAAGGCTGGGTTTCCTGCCCGGCGATCTGAAAGAAAAGGTCGACCCCTATCTACGGCCGCTCTACGACGCGCTGCACGACATGCTGCCCGCCGAGCAGATCATCAAGCGCCTGGCCAACGGGGACATCGAGGTCGCACCGCTCGCTTTCATGCGCGGGCGCACGCTGGCCCATGCCTTCGTCATCCTCGACGAGGCGCAGAACACGACCCCGGTGCAAATGAAAATGTTCCTGACCCGGCTCGGCGAGGGTGCGCGCATGGCCGTCACCGGCGATCTCAGCCAGATCGACCTTCCGCGCGGGACCCGCTCCGGCCTCGAGGATGCGATCGAAACCCTCGCTGGCGTCGAGGACATCGCCATGATACGGTTTACCGAGACCGATGTCGTCCGGCATCCTCTCGTCATGCGCATCGTGCGTGCCTACGAGGCCCGGGATCGGGCACGCCGGAACCCCGGAGCGAAGGCAGAGGCCGATCCGTCGGATCCCGACTCCGCCTAGATCATGACCAGCGACACCGACCATAGTACCGAGATCGCCGTCGCCATCGAAGCCGATGGCTGGACCAGTACCCTTTCCGATCCGGCCGCGCTCGTCGCCCGAGCGGCCCGGGCGGCGTTCGCCGGAGCCTGCCCGGGCGCTCCTGCCGCCACCATCAGCCTGCTGCTGACCGACGACCAGACCGTACAGGCGATCAACAAGACTTGGCGCGGGCTGGACTACCCGACCAATGTACTCTCGTTTCCCGCGACCCGGACCCGGGCGGGGACGAACCCGCAGCCGGAATTCGAGGGTGTCCCGCTCGAACTGGGCGATGTCGCACTGGGATTTGAGACCTGTGCCCGCGAGGCGGCGGCGGCCGACCGGCCGCTCGGTCATCATGTCGAACATCTGGTCGTGCACGGCGTCCTGCATCTGCTCGGCTGGGACCATGGCGAGGAAGCCGAGGCGGACCGCATGGAGGAACTGGAAACCCGGATCCTCGCCGGACTGGGCCTGCCCGATCCTTATGCCCCGGAACGGCTGGACGATGGCTGACACTCAGCCTTTCGCCCGTCCCGAAGCGGCGCGCTCGCTCTGGGACCGGTTGCGGCGATGGCGCCGCCTGCCCCCCGAATCGGGTACCGATGACCCTCCGGCCGAGACGGCGGAGGAGGCGATCGAGCAGAATGAACGGGTCCTGATCGAGAATGTGCTGCGGCTCAAGAATTTGGCCGCATGGGATGTCATGGTGCCACGCGTCGACATCGTCGCCGTCGATGTCGATACGCCGTTCGCCGAGTTGGTCCGGCGGATGGTCGAGGAGGGTCATTCGCGACTGCCGGTCTACCGGGACGATCTCGACCACATCATCGGCATGGTCCATGTCAAGGATGTCCTGGGATTCGTCGCCGCCGGCCGCAGTACGACCGTACAAAAACTACTGCGTAAAGTGTTGTTCGTGGCCCCTTCGACCCGCGTTCTGGAGTTGCTGTCGCAGATGCGGATGCAGCGGGTCCATATGGTCTTCGTGGTCGACGAGTTCGGAGGCATCGACGGGCTGATCACCATCGAGGATCTGGTCGAAGAAATCGTGGGCGAAATCGAAGACGAGCACGACCGGACCGAGCCGGCGCACATCATGGAGAGGCCGGACGGCAGCCTGATCGCCGATGCGCGCACCCCGATCGAGGAACTCGAGGCGATCCTGGAGGTAAAGCTGCTGTCGCCCGATGCCGAGGAGGAGGTCGACACCGTCGGCGGCTTGATTTTCATGCTGGCCGGGCGCGTCCCCGACAAGGGCGAGACCATCGCGCATCCGGCCGGGTTCCTGTTCGATGTCATCGAGGCTGATCAACGCCGCGTCCGCCGACTGCGCGTGCGCCGTGCCCCCGACCCGGAGGACGGCCATGCCTGAGGCGGTGGCCTTCCGCATCGTCGGGGGGACCTGGGCGACCGCACTCCCGCGGCTGGCCGATCGCATCGGCCATTTGCAGGGCTGGCGCCGCTCCGGCGCGGCCCTGCTGCTCGGCCTGGCGGCCGCTCCGGCCATGCCGCCGCTGAACCTCGTCCCGCTCTTGCTGCCGAGCTTCACCCTGCTGGTCTGGCTGGTCGACGGCGCCGCCAGCCGGCGCCGCGCCGGGCTGGACGGATGGCTCTGGGGCATGGGCTTCTTCGTCCCCAATCTCTACTGGGTGGCGCTGTCGAATTTCGTCGATCTCGCCCAGTTCTGGTGGATGGTGCCGATCTCGGCGCTCGGTCTGCCGGCCATCCTCAGCCTCTATGCCGGGGCGGGCACCGGCCTCTACCGCACCCTGCGCCGGCGGGGAACCGGCCGCATCTGGGTTTTCGCCATCTGCTGGGTCCTGGCGGAATGGCTGCGCGGCCATGTTCCGTTCGGGGGCTTTCCCTGGGTGCTGATCGGCTATGCCTGGTCCTGTGACGCTGCCCCGGCGCTCGACTTGCTGCAGACGACCTCGGTCTTCGGCATCTATGGGCTCAGCTTCTTCACGGTGCTGGTGGCGGCCTTGCCGGCGCGGCTCGGCGATCCGCCGCTCCCCGGGCAGTTCCCGCTGCGCCCCTATGGCGGGCTGGCGATCGGGGTGGTGCTGCTCCTCGCCGCCGGGCTCTGGGGGGCCGAGCGCCTCGCCCATGGAGTGACCGGCGATGTACCCGGCATCACGCTGCGGATCGTCCAGACCGACGTGGCCAACCGCGACGACGGTCTGGACCGGCAGAATCGCCTCGATAAGACGCTCGGTCTCGCCCGAAGGCCCGGAGCCGAGACCGTGACGGCCCAGATCTGGCCCGAATCCGCGGTCGACTATTATCTCGATGAGCAACCCCAACTGGCCGCCGGCCTCGGCCGGCTGGCATCGCCCGACGGCCTCATCCTGACCGGCACCAAACTCGTCCACCCGGATGCCGGGGCCCACCACGAGACCAACAGCGTCGCCGTCCTCGCGTCGGACGGACGGATTTTGGCGAGCTACGACAAGGCGCATCTGGTACCGTTCGGCGAATATATTCCGCTGCGTCGGCTGCTCGGGTTCATTCCGGTGGTCGCCGATCGCGGCGACTGGTCGACCGGTCCGGGGCCGGTGACGCTGCATTTACCCAATTTGCCCCCGGTAGCCCCGATCGTCTGCTACGAGGCGGTGTTCCCGCATGCCGTCATCGACGAGGCCGACCGGCCCGGCTGGCTCTTGAACGACACCAACGACGCCTGGTTCGGTCGCAGCATCGGCCCCGACCAGCATTTCGCCCTCGCTCGGGTCCGGACCGTCGAGGAAGGATTGCCGTTGATCCGTGCGGCGAATGGTGGCATTTCAGGAGTCGTCGACGCCTATGGCCGGCGCCTGACGACATTGCCGCTGGGCGAGGAAGAATCGCTCGACGTCAAGCTACCGATCGCGCTGCCGACAGACACGCTCTACGGGATGGCTGGCGACTGGCCACTTCTTTTAATAGTATGTGTTACTCTTCTTGCGAGTACTGTGACGTTCTTGCGGCAAGGCGGAGTTCGTTACTAACGTATTAGTGGTTGAATCGCTTGGTTTCTTGACGGTCGGGCAGGCTTGATCTATTGCTTGGCAATTAATTTCGAGATCGTACCGATCATGACAGCAGATTTTCCGCGTAAGCGACCCGTTCGCCGACGCCCCAAGTTGGACCATCCCAACCCCGTCGACGTCCATGTCGGCAGCCGCGTCCGGCTACGCCGGACGTTGCTCGGCCTGAGCCAGGAGAAGCTGGGCGAGGCTATCGGCCTCACGTTTCAGCAGGTTCAGAAATACGAACGCGGCACCAACCGGATCGGGGCCAGCCGATTGTGGGAGCTCTCGACCGTCCTCGATGTCCCGGTGCAGTTCTTCTTCGGCGAAATGGCCGCGGAGACCCTGGTGCAGATGAGCCGCATCACCGCGCGCGAACTGGTCGCCGATGCCAACGGCGTGGTGACGACCGTCTCCGGACCGATCGTCCGGGCGGAGACGCTCGATCTGATGCGGGCCTACGACCGCATCACGGTCGCCTCCGTCCGCCAGCGCCTCTATGACCTGACCAAGGTTCTCGCCGCCGAATTCTCGCAGGCCAAGCCGCCGGACGAGACTGCCTGACCATCGGCACCGGCTCGGATCGCACACCATCGTCGCGATCCCCCTTGACGAGACGGGGCACCGTCTCGCATGAAGAGGGCCCTCCGCCGCACTCGCGTCCGCGGCAGCTTCAGGGTGTCGACACCGGCATCGGCCGTGGCTCGGCCCTCCGCATTCCAGGAAAGGATCGAGCGTGGTCAAGAGCGATTACGTGTTCACCAGCGAATCCGTGGCCGAGGGGCATCCCGACAAGGTCTGTGACCGGATTTCCGATACCATCGTCGACACCTATCTCGCCGCCGATCCCTATTCGCGAATCGCGGTCGAGACTCTGGCGACGACCAATCGGGTAGTGCTCGCCGGCGAGGTTCGCGGCCCCGCCTCGGTGACGCACGATAGCCTGATCGAAGCCGCCCGCCGCGCCATCCGCGAAATCGGCTACGAGCAGAGCGGCTTTCACTGGCGCCATGCCGAGATCGAGTGTTATGTCCACGAGCAATCGGCCGACATCGCCCAAGGCGTCGATGCCTCGGGCAACAAGGACGAGGGTGCCGGCGACCAGGGTATCATGTTCGGCTATGCCGTACGCGAGACCGAAGATCTGATGCCGGCGCCGCTCTATTACGCCCACAACATCCTGCGCTCGCTGGCCGAGGCACGCCATGCCGGGACTGCGCCGCAGCTCGGCCCCGACGCCAAGAGCCAAGTCAGCTTGCAATATGTCGGCGGCAAGCCGGTTCGCGCCACCTCGGTGGTGGTCTCGACCCAGCATGCCGATGCCGTGGATGTAGCCGAGGTGCGCGAGATCGTGCGTCCGCACGTGCTGAAATTTCTGCCGGAAGGCTGGATGTGTGACGAGGAACATTTCTACGTCAATCCGACCGGCCGCTTCGTCATCGGCGGCCCGGACGGCGATGCCGGCCTGACCGGCCGCAAGATCATCGTGGATACCTACGGCGGTGCCGCGCCCCATGGCGGCGGCGCTTTTTCCGGCAAGGATCCGACCAAGGTCGATCGCTCGGCCGCCTATGCTGCTCGCTACCTGGCCAAGAATGTGGTTGCCGCCGGCCTCGCCGAGCGCTGCACCATCCAGCTCGCCTATGCGATCGGTGTCGCCCGGCCGCTCGCCGTCTATATCGACACGGCCGGCACCGGCTTGGTCGACGAAGACCGGCTCTCGACCGTGCTGCAGCAATTGGTCGATCTCAGCCCGCGCGGCATCCGTACTCATCTCGGCCTCAACCGGCCGATCTATGCGCGCACCTCGAGCTACGGCCATTTCGGCCGCAAGCCCGAGGCCGATGGCGGCTTCTCCTGGGAACGGCTCGATCTGGTCGAGGCGCTCAAAGCCGCGTTCTGAGCAGTGTGAGCGAGCTCCCGGCCGGCGACCCCGCCGGACGGCCTGATCGCCTCCATGGCCGGCGGCGCGGCCACAAGCTGCGGCCGGGCCAGCAGGCCCTGCTCGACACGGCCCTGGCGGCGCGGCAGAGCACGATCGCCAGCATCGCCGCCAGCGGACTGGCCGCGATCTTTCCGATGGAGCCCCGAGAAATCTGGCTCGAAGTCGGGTTCGGCGGGGGTGAGCACATCGCCTGGCAAGCCGCGCAGAATCCCGAAATCGGGCTGATCGGATGCGAGATTTTCGAGACCGGCATCGCCACGCTGCTGGGCCGGCTCCGCGATCAGCCTTACGACAATGTCCGCATCGTGGTCGATGACGCCCGGAGCCTGCTGGAGATTCTGCCCCCGGCGAGTGTCGGCCGGGCATTCGTCCTCTTTCCGGATCCCTGGCCCAAGACACGCCACCACAAGCGCCGCTTCGTCTCGTCCGCGACCATGGCGGCCTGGGCTCGGGTGTTGCGTCCGGAGGCCGAGCTGCGGCTCGCGACCGATGATCCCGCTTACCTTCGGGTCATGCTGGAGATCGCCTGCGGCCATCCCGACTTCGAATGGCTGGCGCGCCGGCCCGCGGATTGGCGCGAGCGACCGGACGATTGGCCGCAGACGCGGTACGAAGCCAAGGCGATCAGCCAGGGCCGCCCGCCCGCCTTCCTCCGGCTCCGCCGACGGAAACGCGGGTAGGCGGCTTCAGGCCTCCGTCTCGGGTCGGGGAACGCCGGGCGCGGTCGTCCGACGCCGGAACGAAGTCGAGCGTCGGACGACCGCTCCGGTCGATCCGCTGGTTCCAGAATCCTCCTTCCGCCGAAAGGGGTTACGAACCGGGGCGGCGATCCCCCGGCGCCGGTGCCGCCGCCGGCCCGACGGTGCTCGGGCCTTCGCCCCCACCATGAGGCTGCGGATCAGGCAGCGGGGCCGGTGCTGTTTGCGTCCCGACGAACGGTCTCGCCGGAGATCGAGCAGCAGCCGGGTGTCCCGCCGAATGCGCGGCGGTCCGGACGATGGCGGGAACATCGAGGAGTGGAGGGGGGAAGATTACAGGCATAATGTTCATGCCTCCCATGTTCTAGATGATTGATCCCGGCAGTTTTTTTTGGTCGGCCGGGTTTGGTAGATCGTCGTCCGCGGGCAGGTCTCGGGGGCCGGCGCCGGCTCGAGGCCGGTTTTGCCTGAAGCCCCACCTCACCAGGGCTCTCCGCCGTCAGGGCGAAGAGAAGAGCAGCTCGCAGATGCTGCAAGACCTATCACACTTCGAGGGAATGTTGGGCTGTTCTCCGAGTCCGCGGGGGGCCGGGCCGGAGGCAGCGGGTCACGCCACGCCCGAGAGGGAAACCCCGATCGCCTGGCTCGATCAAGTCGTTACAGTGTCGAACTTCCCTGCGGAACGAGCCGCTTCAAGGTAATCTCCGCGGCTCGGTCCTCGCTCCATCTGGCCCCTTCGGCGAACCACGCCCGGTAATCCTCGCCGGTCAGCTTCCCGTTCAGGATCGGAGTCAGGAGGTCGAGAATTGCCTGTTCGGTGGGTTCTCGGATCTCGCCGGTCCGGGCATACTCGGCGTCGACCCAGCCAATGAGCTGAGCCGCCAGGGCGAACCGGTTCTCCCGGGCGGCGATCAGCGCCCAAAGTTGCAGACAGAGCCGCAGCCATCGTCCACCTTCCTGAGTGAGCAGCCGCAAGGCAGACTCGGCATGGCGGCGGGCTTCGGCATGCTCGCCGCGGATGGTCAAATATTGGGCGAGATTGACCAAGGGGCGAGTGTAATCGGAAAGATGATTGGCGGCGCGCAGCGCCTCTGCCGATTCCCGGGCGCGTTCGATCGCCCTGTCGGCGGCACCCCGGCGAAATTCGACTTCGCCCAGATTGAAAATGGCAATATTTTCCCGCAAGACATCGTTGGCTTCGCGGGCCATGTCGACCGCGGCCTCCAAGCAGCGCGCGGCCTCGGTCGTTTCGTTCCCGATCGAGGCGAACATGCCGAGATCATTCATGACATTCCAGAGAGACTTCAGGCGATTGCTACCCGACAAGATCTCCCGCGCCTCGTCCAGGGCGGCCTTTGCGTCGTCGCGCCGGCCCAGATAGACGCAGTTTTGGCCGACGACGGAAAGAACGGAGCCCAAACTCAGTCGTTCGTCGATCTGCCGATAAAGAGCGGCGGACCGCTCCAACAGCGCCACGGCACGCAGACGATCAGCATAGCGCCACAGGATGCCGGTGTACCGCAAAAGTCGCGCCGCGTCGGCGGGGTGGGTGTCCTGGTCGATGAGCTCGACCAACCGATCGCAATAACGCCTTCCCTCCGGTGCCAAGTCTAGTATGTACCAGAGACGGGCCGAGGCGCCGCCTAGAGCGATGCCGATCTGTGCGTTTCCCGGTTTCTCCAGGGCCCAATCCAGGGCTGCCCGGATATTGTCGATTTCCGGCCCGTGAATCCGCAACCATTCGGAGTCCGGCGTCGTTTCCCACGCCGCGTCGGCTCGAACGAACAGCTCGATGAAGTATCGCGCGTGCCGCTCGGCGATCAAGTCGGTCTCGCCGTCTTCCTTCAGCGTCTCCGCACCATAGAGCCGAGCTGTCTCGAGCAGGCGGTAGCGCGGCTCCTCGCCGCCGTCGGAAATGAGCAGCGACCGATCGACCAGCCGGCGGAGCCGGCGCATGACATCCCAACTCTTCTCGCCATCCGCCCCGGCCACGGCGATCGCGGCCGCGAGCGAAAAGCTGCCCGAGAAGCGGGCGAGGCGGCAGAAGAGTTTCCGCTCCGCCGCATCGAGCAGGCCGAAGCTCCACTCCATCATGCCCCGCAGCGTGCGCTGGCGGGTCGCTGCCGTCCGCCGGCCCGATTCCAGCATCTCGAAACGGTGGTTCAGCCCGGAACACACTCCCTTGATGCCGAGCACCGGCACGAGAGATGCCGCCATTTCGAGCGCCAAGGGAATGCCGTCGAGGCAGTGGCAGATTTCAGCCGCCAAGCCGTTCGTGCCGTCACCGGACGAATAGCGGCGATCCGCCGCCCGGGCCCGCGCATCGAACAGTGCCATCGCGTCGGGCGGTTCCAGGGGATCGAGGCGAAACACCAGCTCGTAGCCGATATCCAGAATGTCCTGGCTCGTCGCGATCAGCGACAGTAACGGCGCCTGATCGAGCAGCCGCTTGGCCAGGGCCGCGACCGGACCCGCGACATACTCGCAGCTATCCAGGATCACCAGCATCTTCCGGTTGCCGAACCAGGTGGCGAGAGTCTGAACCGGATCCTCGCCGCCGCGCAGTGCCACGCCCAGCGCCCGGGCCGAGACGCTGGCGACCGAGGCCGGGTCCTTGGCCGGGGCCAGATCGATCAAGCGAACCCCGTCCGGGAAATTCTCGCTGGAGAGATGGCCGAGTTCGATGGCGAACCAGGTCTTGCCGATGCCGCCCGGCCCGACGACGGTCAGCAGCCGGTGCTGGCGGCAATGTTCAGCCGCTGCCGCCAGCTCGCGCTTGCGGCCGATCCCGATCGCCGCGGGAGGCGGCAGAGTCGTCGAAGGCCTGGGGCATTCCAACGGCGGCGGCCCGGTTTCGGCCAGCCGCTCGACCTCGAGCGTTAGCTGATAGCCCTGGTTGTTGATGGTGACGATGGCACCGGGGCCGAGGATCTTGCGCAGCGTCCCGATATAGGTCGCCAGAGTCGTGTTGTCGACGTTGATCTTGAGCCAGGCACCGGCGATGATCTCTTCCTTGGTCAGGACCCGACCGGCATTCTCGACCAGAAACGCGAGAATATTGAGGACGGTCTGCCCGACCGACTCCGCCTCGTCGCCGCGGAGCAGCAGGCGCTGAGCTGGGTAGAGCCGAAACACGCCGAAACGATAGCCATGCTGCGTGATCCCGGCCCTTGCGGTCATCTGGCGTCTCGCCCCAGGCTACTCATTTGCAACCCCTTACCCAACCATAGCCCCGACATCGCTCGACTGCAATGGGTCACTGCTCGTGTTGGATGAGTGGGCCGGGCGCAGTCAGCGCTTTTGCTCCGACCTTCCCCCGTCCCCGACTTTCGCTCGAGCCCGGTCTGGCGAGCGCTTCCGCCACTGCGAGAGATCAGCGCCCTCTGCTCCGATCGGGGTAGCGAAATATGTAAATCCCCGAGCCCACCCCGGCGCAGGCCGCGGCCGACGCTCGAGGGAACTCCGGTCCCCCGTCCCAGGCGCGTGGTCGCGGGGCAGAGCTTTCCGGTCAACAGAGGCATTTCGAGGAAACTGCCATTGCGGGTACCCCGCTCGCTCGGGCGCCCTCCAAGGCTGCGGCCCGAGTACCGTCGGGCGAGACGTTCGCGGCGGCGCGCACTTCGCCCTACGGCCCGGTCGAGCGCACCCCGGCGGAATTCGACATTGCCCAGACGGACCTCGCCCCAGACGCGGTTCCGGCGCCCGCACCACCAGTCTCGGCATCGCTTCGGCGATTTCTCGAGGATCTCAGCGATCTCCCCGGACGGCCCGGTTGCTTTCCGAAGCGGCGGCATGCAGGAGTAGTGCCCGGACCGGGGCGAAGCTGCGCCGGTGATGCGGAGTGACGCCGCAGCGGAGCAATGCTTCCCGGTGCTCCCGCGTCGGATAACCGGCGTTCCGCTCCCAGCCGTAGGCGTCATAGCGCCGGCCCAGAGCCTTCATCGCCCGGTCGCGGACGACCTTGGCGATGACCGATGCGGCGGCGATCGAGAGCGAGAGCGTGTCGCCGTCGATCAGCGTCTGGACCGGGCAGGAGAGCAGCGGCGCGTGCGTGCCGTCGACCAGGGCCGCATCCGGGACCAGTCCGAGGGCGGCGACGGCGCGTTCCATCGCCAACAGGCTGGCCCGCAGAATGTTCAGCCGGTCGATCTCGGCGACGCCGGCGGCCCCGATGCCGACGCGCGCGACTCGACCGATTACTGCGGCATAGCGGATCCGCGCCGCTGCACTCAGCCGCTTCGAGTCGTCCAGGCCGTCGAGTTCGGTCGGCAGGCGGCCGGGAGCGAAGATGACTGCGGCGGCGACAACCGGTCCGGCCAGAGGGCCGCGGCCTGCCTCGTCGACACCGGCGACCAACCGGCCGAGCCGGGCTTCCCGGCTGAGATCGGGCATGCGGTCTTCCCTCCAAACTCTCGACCCGGCCCCGCACCGAAATTCACGAGCCGTCGCGAGACTGCGGAAGATCCGGTCGGGCGCTGGCCCGTGCGCGGATCCTGCGGCGCTTTCTCGGCGCCCGCAAGCCCGGCGAAAGGCGCGTGCATCGCCTCCGGTTTCACGTCAGAATGGCGCCGCTCTCGAGGAGGCCAACCATGCCGTCCCCTTTCCTGATCGCAGCGCTGGTCGCCGCACTCGCGGTCGTGATCACCATCTATGCCGGGATCAAGACTGTGCCTCAGGGTTCGACCTGGACGGTCGAACGCTTCGGCCGGTACCATGCGCTGCTCTATCCCGGCCTCAATATGATCGTACCCTTCGTCGATCGCGTCGGACGGCGGATGAACATGATGGAGAGCGTGCTGCCGATCCCGTCCCAGGGGGTCATCACCAAGGACAATGCCTCGGTCGAGGTCGACGGCATCGTGTTCTACACCGTGTTCGACGCCGGCAAGGCCGCTTATGCTGTACAGAATCTGCAACAGGCGATCGTCAATGTCGCGATGACCAACATCCGTACGGCGATCGGCTCGATGGATCTCGACGAGACCCTGTCCAATCGCGAGCGCATCAACACCATGCTGCTCCACGTCCTCGATCTGGCGACCGAAGTCTGGGGCACCAAAGTCAACCGGGTCGAGCTCAAGGACGTCCAGCCGCCGGTCGATGTCGTCGCTTCGATGGCCAAGCAGTTGGCTGCCGATCGCGAAGCGCGCGCGGCGATTCTGCAGGCCGACGGCTTCCGCAAGGCCGCAGTGCTCAAGGCCGAGGGCGAGAAACAATCCATGATTCTGGCAGCCGAGGCCCGGCTCGCCGCAGCTGAACGCGATGCCCAGGCGCGCGAGCGACTGGCCGCGGCCGAAGCCGAAGCGACCCGCGTCGTCTCCAATGCCGTCGAGGCCGGCAATGTCGCAGCGCTCAATTATTTCATCGCCCAGCGCTATACCGACGCGCTCGCCCGGATCGGCTCGGCGCCCAATACCAAGCTGGTCATGATCCCGTTGGAGGCGGCCGGAATTGCCGGCTCGCTCGCCGGCATGACCGAGCTGATCCGGGAGTCGTTCCAGCCGCGCGCGGAAACCCAGCTCCGCCCGCGCTCGGTCCCCGACTCGGGCCACGCGGCGCCGGAGCCGACATGATCGACAATTGGGTCTGGGCGGCCGGCGGCGCCCTCCTCGTCGTCTTCGAAACGCTGGTGCCGGGCTATTTCCTGGTTTTCCCGGCGCTGGCGGCCCTGGTGGTGGCCGGGCTGGGATTCCTGTGGCCGCTCCGTCTGGCCGGCCAGGTCGTGCTCTTCGCCGCGGTCACGGCGCTGCTCTTCGCCCTCTGTTTCCGCCTCTATCGGCGCGTGATCCGAGGCGGGGTTCCGTCTCTGGTCAATTCGCCCGAGCGCCTGATCGGCGCCTCGGCCACGGTCGAGGAACCGATCACTGCCGGACGCGGCAAGATCCGGCTCGGCGATACGGTCTGGCTCGCCCGCGGCCCCGATCTCTCCCGAGGGACGGTTGTGACCGTCACCCATGTCGACGGCACCGTCCTCGAGGTCGCACCGCGAGGCCGAGGCGCGGCGTCTCACCGGAACCGCGACACGACTGGAGCCGAGGATGGATCGGGCGCATAGTGTCGCCTTCACCAATTCGCAGGCGAATTGATCGTCGAGGAGAAGGCCATGGGGCTGGTCGAGGGCAAGGTCGCGATCGTCACCGGGGGGGCATCGGGCATCGGGGCCGCATCGGCGGAAACGCTGGCCCGTGAGGGGGCCCGGGTCCTGATCACGGATATCGATGACGCGCTGGGTGAAGCCCTCGCCGCCCGGATCGTCGCGGCCGGGGGCGAGGCGCGCTTCCGTCACCAGGACGTCTCCGACGAGGCGGCCTGGCCCGACATCGTCGCGGCTGCCGTCGAACCCTATGGTCGGCTCGACATCATGGTCGCCAATGCCGGCATCGGTGCCGGCGGGCCGATCGTCGAGACCTCGCTCGCCGAGTGGCGGCGGCTCACCGCAGTCAATCTCGATGGCGTGTTCCTCTCGGTCAAATTCGCAATTCCGGCCATGGCCCGCAGCGGCGGCGGGTCGATCATCATCACCTCCTCGGTGGCCGGTCTGCGCGGCACGGCTTTCGCCGCCGGCTACAGTGCGACCAAGGGCGGCGTTCGGCTGTTCGCCAAGGCGGCGGCGATGGAATGCGCGTCGATGGATCTCGGCATCCGGGTCAATTCGATCCATCCCGGCGTCATCGACACACCGATCTGGGGCAAGGTGAGCGGGCCGGGCGCCCTCGGCCGCAACGCGCCGATCGACCCCAATGAACTGGGTCGACTGGCGGTTCCGCTCGCCCGCGCCGGCCTCGCCAAGGAGATCGCGGACGGCGTGCTCTATCTCGCCTCCGACCTCTCGACCTACGTCACCGGATCCGAGCTGGTAATCGATGGCGGCATGACCGCCGGTGCCGCCCTCCGCCGGACCTGAACGATCTTCCGCGTCCGACACGGCCGACATCGACCAGAGGCCGGAAGGGAAAACCCATGCGCGATGCGGTGATCATCGGCGGCGGGCACAACGGACTGGTCTGTGCCGCCTATCTGGCTCGGGCCGGACTGGGGGTAACCGTACTGGAGCGGTTGAGCGTCGTCGGCGGGGCCGCGGTGACCGAGGAGTTCCATCCCGGCTTCCGTAACTCCGTGGCGGCGTACACGGTGTCGCTGCTCAACCCGAAGATCATATCGGATCTCGAGCTGGGCCGCCACGGCCTGCAGATCGTCGAACGGCCACTCGCGAATTTCCTGCCGCTGGAGGATGGCCGCCACCTCAAGGTCGGCCCCGGCCGCACCTATGACGAAGTCGCCAAATTTTCGCGCAAGGACGCCGACCGCCTCGCCGACTATGCGAGCCGGCTCGATACCGTCGCCGATATCTTGCGCGGTCTGGTGCTGAAGACCCCGCCCAATTTCGTCGCCGGCGGCTGGGCTTCAGCCATGGGCGAGTTGGCCAAGGCCGGAGCTTTGGCCCGCCGGCTCGGCCGTCTCGACCTCGAATCGAAACGCGAACTGCTCGACCTGTTCGCCCAATCGGCCGGGCATCATCTCGATGGTTGGTTCGAGAGCGCGCCGATCAAGGCAGCCTACGGGTTCGACAGCATCGTCGGCAATTACGCCAGCCCTTATACGCCGGGCTCGGCCTATGTCCTGCTTCATCACGTCTTCGGCGAGGTCGGCGGCAAGAAAGGCGCCTGGGGCCATGCCGTCGGCGGAATGGGAGCCATCGCCCAGGCGATGGCGAAGGCCGCCGCCGCTGCCGGGGCCGAGATCCGGACCGATTGCTCCGTGCGCGAAATCATCGTCGAATCCGGTCGAGCCGCGGGCGTGGTGACGGCGGCGGGCGAACGCATCGATGCCGCCGCCATCGTCTCCAACCTCAATCCGAAGCTGTTGTTCTCGAGGCTTGTCGATGAAGCCCATCTGCCTGCGGATTTCCGGCGCAGGATCGAGAATTGGCGCTGCGGTTCGGGCACCTTCCGGATGAATGTGGCGCTGGCGGAGCTGCCGAACTTCACCAGCCTGCCCGGCACGACCGCCGCCGAACACCACGGGTCGGGGATCATCATCGGGCCCAGCCTCGATTACATGGATCGCGCCTATGGCGATGCCAAGCGCTTCGGCTGGTCGCGGCAGCCGGTCATCGAGCTGCTGATTCCCTCGACGCTCGATGCCGGCCTGGCGCCGCCGGGGCGTCATGTCGCCAGCCTGTTCTGCCAGCATGTCGCCCCGGACCTGCCGGATGGCGCCTCCTGGGACGATCACCGGGAGGAGGTCGCCGATCTGATGATCGAGACGGTTTCGGCCCATGCCCCGAATTTCAAATCGGCGGTGCTGGGCCGCCAGATCCTGAGCCCGCTCGATCTCGAGCGCCGCTTCGGCCTCGTCGGCGGCGACATCTTCCATGGCGCGCTCGACCTCAACCAGATCTATTCGGCCCGGCCGATGCTGGGCCATGCCGATTACCGAGGACCGCTGCCGGGGCTCTATATGTGCGGCGCGGGGACCCATCCGGGCGGCGGCGTGACCGGGGCTCCGGGGCACAATGCCGCGCGCGAGATCCTGAAGGATTTCCGCCGGCGAAGACTGAAGCGCGGCTAGCGGATCTGGACATGCCGAGCGCGTCGTGTCCCGCCTGATACGGGGACAACTCCCCCGGCAGCTCAGTCTCCGCTCCTATCATGTAAAATCGCCCGATCAGTGCGACGCATCGCCCGGCCAAAAATCGTCGGCCATGATCTGGTTGAAGGTCCAGGGGCATGAGGCCGGAAACGTGACCTCGGGCAAGCCGGTTTCGGCATAGGCGTTGCCCCGCGCGTAAAAATCCCGGTCGTAGAGCGACGGATCAGACATGGCGTTGCCTCCGATCAGCAGTGTCCGGGGAGTGTACCAATCGCCGCATGCTCGCACCACAGGCTGGCGGCGGAGCGAGATCCCGCCCCGCCGGCTCAATTCACTCCTCTGCCACGGCCGGCAGATAGATCTCGGCCCCGTGCCGCAAGAAACTCTCCGACATCTCGTTCATCCCGGCCTGGGCGATATCCCGGATCTCCTGGGTGATCTTCATCGAGCAGAATTTCGGCCCGCACATCGAGCAGAAATGCGCGATCTTGGCACCTTCGGCCGGGAGCGTCTGGTCGTGGAACTTCTCGGCGGTAGCCGGGTCGAGGGACAAATTGAACTGGTCGCGCCAGCGGAATTCGAAGCGGGCGCGGCTCAGCGCGTCGTCGCGAAGCTGGGCGGCCGGATGACCCTTGGCGAGGTCGGCGGCATGGGCCGCGATCTTGTACGTGATCACGCCGACTTTGACATCGTCGCGATCGGGCAGGCCCAGATGCTCCTTGGGCGTCACGTAGCACAACATCGAAGTCCCGAACCAGCCGATCATGGCGGCACCGATGCCGCTGGTGATGTGGTCGTAGCCGGGCGCGATATCGGTGGTGAGCGGCCCCAACGTATAGAAGGGCGCCTCGCCGCAGACGGCCAGTTGCTTGTCCATATTGGCCTTGATCTTGTGCATCGGCACGTGGCCGGGACCTTCGATCATGACCTGGACATCGTGTTTCCAGGCAATCTGGGTGAGTTCGCCCAATGTTTCGAGTTCGGCGAACTGCGCCGCGTCGTTGGCGTCGGCGATCGAACCGGGCCTGAGCCCGTCGCCCAGAGAGAAGCTCACATCATAGGCGCGTAAGAGCTCGCAGATCTCGGCGAAGTTCGTATAGAGGAAATTCTCCTGGTGATGGGCCAGGCACCATTTCGCCAGGATCGAGCCACCGCGCGAGACGATGCCGGTGACCCGCCGCGCGGTCAGCGGGATATAGGCGAGGCGCACGCCGGCATGGATGGTGAAATAATCGACGCCCTGCTCGCATTGCTCGATCAGCGTGTCCCGGAAGATCTCCCAGGTCAGTTCCTCGGCCTTGCCGCCCACTTTCTCCAGCGCCTGATAGATCGGCACGGTGCCGATCGGCACCGCCGAATTGCGGATGATCCATTCGCGCGTTGTGTGGATATTGCGCCCGGTCGACAGATCCATGACCGTGTCGGCGCCCCAGCGCGTGGCCCAGACCATTTTCTCGACTTCTTCTTCGATCGACGAGGCGACGGCCGAATTGCCGATATTGGCGTTGATCTTGACCAGGAAATTCCGGCCGATGATCATCGGCTCGGACTCCGGATGATTGATGTTGGCCGGGATGATCGCCCGGCCGCGGGCGACTTCGTCGCAGACGAATTCCGGGGTCACGAAATCCGGGATCTCGGCACCGAAGCTCTCGCCGTCGCGCACGAATGACTCCCGCCGTTCCGCTCGCCCCAGATTCTCGCGGATGGCGATATATTCCATTTCCTGGGTGACGATCCCGGCCCGGGCATAGGCCAGCTGAGTGACGGCGCGGCCCGGTTTGGCGCGGAGCTTCGCCCGCGCACCCAGCGGGAATTCCCGCATATTGCCGATCTCGCCTGGTTTCAGGCCGTTATCCTCGGGCCGGAGGGCCCGGCCGGCATAGGCCTCGACATCGCCGCGGCCGCGGATCCAGCCTTCCCGGAGCGGCGGCAGGCCGGCCTCGATCGCGATCGAGGCTGCCGGATCGGTATAGGGACCGGAAGGATCATAGACCCGGACCGGGGGCTCGCCGGACGAGGGATCGAGATCGATTTCGCGCATGGCGACGCGGATCTCCGGATGGAGCCGACCGGCGACGCGGATCTTGCGCGAGGCGGGGAGCGCCCCGGTCGAGACGGTGAACGGCTTGGCAAGGGTGCCTTCGGGCATGCTCGATCTCCTCGCGACGATCACGAATCGCAGGCGGAAATCGGCGAAAGAGGGCGGGGCTCCGCCATCGCTCCCGTCCCTCCGCCGGCACGACCCGGATCAGGTTCATCGGGTTCCCGCGGCGCCCGGACTCCGGGCCGACGGTATCTCAGCCCCCTGACCGGGGCTCCCCTGGGATGTTCCTCACCGTCCGCCTCGGCGCTTCACTTGTCAATGGGGTGCGTCTCGGGCCGGCCGGTGCAGCGGCGCAGGATCGGCATGATTTCGTCGAGGAGGGCGGCCGACCAGCGCTCGGCGCTGTCGCGGGTCAGGTGGCTGCGGTCGAAGCTGGCCAGATCGTCGAGCGTCGGTTCGGCCCAGACGGCACCCAGCCCTTCGGCGATGCGCCGGACGGTCTCGGCATCGAGCGGGCGCTGCGGGCTCGGCACGGTGGTCAGCACGACGCAGTCCGCCGGCACACCGAGTTCGGCGAGGAAACCGCGCCCGTCGGCGATGAAGGGGGCCGGATCGGCAGGCTTGCCATTCCGAGCTGCGAAGGGTGTCGCCTGGTCCAGGTCGGGTCCGAGCAACTCCCAGGAACCGTCATCATCGGCGCGGAGCAGGGCGAGCGCGCCGCCGCAAGGCCAGTGCTTCGCCCGCACCGGACAGACTGCGGCAAAGAGCGCTGCCGCCACTGCTTTCGCCCGGTACTCGAGCGCGGCCCGCACCGGATGATCGCGCAGGAACCGCGCGGGCTCGCCCAGCTCGCCATCGAAGAACGGATCGACATCGATGACCACGGCGCGCGGATTGAGCGCCAGATCGCGCAGCAGGGTCCGGGCGAAGCCATCGGTTTCGCCATAGCCGAAGCCCAGTAGATAGTAGCGCAGGTCCGCGGCGGCGAAGGCCCGGGCGGTCGCCGCCGTGGAAAAACCCAGAACCAGCCGGCTATTGCCCAGGAACAGGACCGGGGCTCGGCGCACGGCCGCCACAGCCGCGGGGCGCAGGCCCAGCGCATAGGCACCGTGCTCGAAATCCTGGTACGCGCCGTTCCGGCAGAAGGCGAGGAAACGTCGAGACGAGTTCGGCACCGGACAGCCGATCGGCGCGACCTGGAAAGTCAGCAGGACCGGGAAAGCCAGGATCGCTGCGCAGAACAGGATCGCCAGATAACGCAGGGCCGCCACTTCGGGGCGTCAGAATTGGAAATAGAGAAAGGGGCTGGGCTGGCCCAGCCGGACCAGCGATGCCGCCAAGGCGAGACCGGCGAGTCCGGCCCAGCCGGGCGACAGTCGCCACGTCAGCAGGGCAGGGGCTGGCCGGGGCGGCGCCCCCAATGCCGGGCGCGCCGCCGCCAGGATCGCCTGGCTGTTCGGGGCGAAGAGCACGACGGCGCCGAGTGCCAAGATCCGGCACACGGGTTCGATCAGCCCGGCATCGAGATCTCCGAGGCCGTTGCCGCCGGCCATCCCGGCGAGGATCGCACCGGCCCGGCCGAGACTGGGCGCGCGAAAGGGGACCCAGGCCAGGATCACGGCGAGCAAGGTGAGCGGCCATCCAGCCCGGGTCCGAGGGAATCCGAGCGCCCGCCACAGATGATTGACGCACAGGAAGACGCCATGGAGCAGCCCCCAGACCAGATAATTCCAGCCGGCGCCGTGCCACAGCCCGCCCAGCGCCATCGTGATCAGGATATTGCCCCAGCGGCCGAGGCCGGACCGGCTGCCGCCCAGGGGAATGTAGAGATAGTCCCTGAGAAAGCGCGCCAGCGTCATGTGCCACCGCCGCCAGAACTCGATGAGGCTGGTCGCCTGATAGGGCGAGTCGAAATTGAGCGGCAGGCGCAGGCCGAACAGGCGCGACAGCCCGATCGCCATGTCGCAATAGCCGGAAAAGTCGAAATAGAGTTCGAGACTGTAGGCGAGGACGGCGACCCAGGCCGAAAGCGCCGACGGCTCGCCCGGCTGATCGAAGACCGGCCCGACATGGGGTGCCAAGCCGTCGGCCAGCACGACCTTCTTGAAGAGACCGATCGCCAGCATGGTGAGCCCGGCGGCGATATCGTCGAGCCCAGCCCGAAAGGCCCGGGCGCCGCCGAATTGCGGGATCATCTCGCGATGATGCAGGATCGGCCCGGCAATCAGATGCGGGAACCAGCCGACGAACAGCAGATAGTCCCGGGCCTTCGGCCGGGCGTCGCCGGCGCGGGCGAGATCGACCAGAAAGGCGATCTGGGTAAACGTGTAAAAGGAGATGCCGAGCGGCAGGATCGGCTCGAAGCCCAGCCGCCAGCCGGCGAACGTCGTGAGGAACCCCAGATATTTGAAGAAGATGAGGAGCCCCAGGTCGAAGCCGATCCCGGCTCCGAGCCAGGCCCCGGCCGGCCGGGCGCTCGCCCGGCGTGCCGCGATCAGCCCGCCGATCCCGTAATTGACGGCGATCGACAGCAGCAGCAGAAAGATGAACCGCCAATTCCACCAGCTGTAAAATCCCAGCGAGGCGAGGCCGAGCCACCAGGCGGCGATCGCCGGGTTCCGGCGCACCAGCAGATGCACCAGCAGCACGGCCGGCAGGAAGCCGAACAGGAACGGTTCCGAGTTGAACAGCATGGAGGCCGGGCAGCGGCGGCGCTCAGGCCCGCGCGCGGCGCCGGATCGTGCACGCCTCGCCGATCGAATCCCGATGGAGAGTCACCCGGACGACCCCCGGTAGGAGGGCTTCGGCGCGCTCGAAAATCCAGGCGGCGATCGTCTCCAAGGTCGGATTGGCCAAGCCCGGGATTTCGTTCAGCGTATGATGGTCGAGCGTGTCGCGAATGCCGGCCAGCACGGCTTCGATCCGGCCGAAATCGACGATCCAGTCGAACTCGGGCACCGGGGTGCCGCCCACCGTCACCGCCACTCGAAAGGAATGTCCGTGCAGCCGCGTATAGGGATGTCCGTCGGGCAAGGCCGGCAGGCGATGGGCGGCGTCGAACCGGAATTCCTTCGTGATCTCGATCTCGGTCGCCACCTTCAGGGAATCCCGATGAGTTTGTGAGTCTGGAGCGAGAGCCGCCAGCGCGGATGGGCCAGGCAATAGGCGATCGCCGCCTCGGTGTTGCCGCGGCACTCCGGCCCGTCCATCGGCTGGATGAAGAAATTGTCGAAAGCGAGCGCCGTCAAGGGTTCCGGGTCGATCCCGGCTTGCGGGAAGACGAGCTTGAGCTCGTGCCCCGACGTGGCGAGCAATTCCGCGCCGGGTTTCGGGCTGACGCAGATCCAGTCGAGGCCGGCCGGGGGTTCGACCGTGCCGTTGGTCTCGACTGCGATCTCGAAGGCTTCGGCGTGAAGTGCCTCGATCAGGGCCCGGTCGAGTTGGAGCAGCGGCTCGCCGCCGGTGCAGACGACATAGCGCGGACCGGGAGCGCGTCCCCAGCAAGCCGCGATTGCGGCGGCGAGTTCGGATGCCGCGGCGAAACGGCCGCCGCCGATGCCGTCGGTGCCGACGAAGTCGGTATCGCAGAACCGGCAGGTCGCGCTCGCGCGATCGGCCTCGCGCCCGGACCACAGATTGCAGCCGGCGAAGCGGCAGAACACGGCGGCCCGCCCGGCCCGCGCGCCCTCGCCCTGCAAAGTGCGGAAGATCTCCTTGACGGCGTAACGCATCTGCCCCAAGCCAACGCGACTGGCCGGCGCGTTCGGCCGGCAATGGTCGCAACCTTAGCAAAATCGCGGGCCGCCCGCTCATGCCGGGACCGGAGGGGTGCCCAGCCCGCGCGTCGGGCGTGGGAGAGCCGGCGCCGGGCCGGTCGCCCAGGGGAGAATCGACGAGCATGACGGCCAATGCGCTGCGACAGGCTGTGGCACTGCATCGGGCCGGGCGACTGGAGGAGGCGGAACCGCTCTATCGCGCCGCCCTTTCGGCCGAACCCGGGAATTTCGACGCCATGCATCTGCTGGGCGTGCTCCGCCACCATCGCGGCCGGCCGGACGAGGCGGTCGGGCTGATCGAAGCGGCCCTGCGGCTCAATCCGCGCGGGGCCGATGCCCAGGGCAATCTCGGCAATGCCTTGCGCGCGCTCGGCCGGCTCGACGATGCCGCCGCCTGCTACCGGACGGCCTTGGGTATCGCCCCCGATCTAGCCGAACTCCATGCCGGGTTCGGCCATGTCCTGCGCACACAAGGGCTCTATCCGCAGGCGGTTCGCCATTTCCGCCGAGCGCGCCTGCTGCGACCGGACTTGCCCGACGAGGCGATTCTGTTGTGCAACGATCTGGCGGCGCGGGGCGAGGTCGAGACGGCGGCCTCGCTGCTGACCGAGATCCTGTCGCGGGAACCGCTCTTCGCCGGCGCCTGGCTCAACCTCGCGATCCTGAAGCAACGCCTCGGCGATCCCGCAGCTTCGTTCGACTGTTATCGGCGGGTCCGGGCGATCGACCCGAAATTTCCGTCGCTCGACTACAACGAGGCGCGGCTGCATCTGCTCACCGGGAACTATGAGATCGGCTGGCGGCAATTCGAGGCGCGATTGGAGGTCCTGGGCATCGGCCGATTGCCGCCGGGGTTCGACCAGAAACGCTGGACCGGCGAGGATCTGGGCGGCGGTACGCTGCTCGTCCATGCCGAGCAGGGCTTCGGCGACACTTTGCAATTCTGCCGCTACGTCGAGCTCGCGGCCGGGCGCGCGCGGATTCTGCTCTCCGTGCCGCCGCCGCTGTTGCGGCTGCTCTCGGGCCTGTCCGGCGTCGCCGAGTTCGTCCGCCCCGGCCAGAGCGTGCCGGAGTTCGACCAATATTGCGCGCTCCTCAGCCTGCCGGGCCTCCTCGGCACCACCCTGGCGACGATCCCGGCCGAGATCCCCTATCTTGCGGCCGATCGCGCGGCGAGTGCTGCCTGGCACCGCCGCCTGGCGCCGCTCGGCGGAGTCCGGGTCGGGCTGGTCTGGGCCGGCGGTGCCCGCCCCAACCAGCCTGAACTGGCCCCGGTCGACGCCCGCCGGTCGCTGGCACTGGCCGGCCTCACCCCTCTGGCGGGGATCCCGGGCGCGACTTTCATCTCGCTGCAGAAGGGCGATCCGGCAGCACAGGCCGCTCGGCCGCCGGAGGGCATGGTCTTGCACGATTTCACCGGGGAGCTCGAAGATTTCGCCGATACTGCGGCGCTGATCGAGGCGCTCGATCTGGTGATCAGCGTCGATACTGCGGTGGCGCATCTGGCTGGGGCCATGGGCAAGCCGGTCTGGCTGCTCAATCGCTTCGACACGTGCTGGCGCTGGCTGCTGGAGCGCGACGACAGCCCTTGGTACCCGAGCCTGCGCCTGTTCCGCCAGCGCCGGGCCGGGGATTGGGCCGATGTACTCGACCGTGTCTCAGCGGCCCTCGGCGCGTTCGTCGCGGCCCGGCTGGGTCGGTAGGGGACTGTCGCTTCGGTTTCGGCCCCGCCGCCCAGCCGAGAGAGCCCGTCAGGCCTCCGGTAGCAGCGGCTCGTCCGCACCGGAATCCCCCAGCAGCAGCGCCGAGGGAAAGGCGGAGACCCGGCGCGTACCGATGAGATAGGCAGTGAACCCGATCGGGAACAACCGCCGGAACGCGCGATCGCGGACACTCAGGCCGCCGGCATAGGCGCCGAAGGCGGGCAAGACGATCCGCTGCGAATCGGCCATGAAACAGCGGCAGGTGACCCGCCTTCCATGGACGCTGACACTGGCCTTGGGGTGGTAATGGCCGCTCAATTCCGGCCCCGCCGGTGCCGAGGCGGCTTCGTGGCGCAGCGTGAGGCCGGCGAGAATGCTGCCCTCGGCCAGGATCGTGCCGCCCAGCCCCGGTCCCGGATCAGGATCGTGATTGCCGGCGATCCAGATCCACTCGCAGCTCTCGACCAAGGCGGCGAGGCTTCCTCGATCGCCCGGATCGAGGCGCTCGGCCGCCTCGCCATCATGGAAACTGTCACCCAGCGCCACGATCCGTACCGGGCGAAACTGCCGGACCAAGCCGGCGAGACGGGCGAGCGTCGTCCCCGTGTCGTAAGGCGGCAGCAACGAGCCCCGACGGGCGAAGCTCGAGCCCTTCTCCAGATGGAGGTCGGCCACGATCAGCGTCGCCTGCTCCGGCCACCATAAGGCGCCGCTCGGATCGGGCACCAGGCGGGCGGGGCCGAGCTGGATCGGCGGAACGGGATAGAGCGGGGTCAGGGCCTGATCTCGGTCGCGGGGAAGACAGCAGCAGCGATCGGCGCCACCGAATGGCGATCGTATCAGGAAACACGATAGACCGGATCGCCGCCGCTTGCCCCTGCCGGCGAAATTTAGATAGTCCTACAGGAGTCTGCTGGGTAATGAACGTACCGTTGAACTCCCGTCGGCGCCGGCGATACGCGACACAAGAGATCGAGGCGATGGATCAGCTGACCGACTGGGCCGTGAGAAATCATATCGGCGATCTTGCGAGCGTCGTCGGCGTGCTCAAATCCATCGTGGGATTCGCCGTGACCATCTGGAACGTCAGCCGCTCCAAACGGGCTGCCCGCCGAGCCGAAGAAGCCGTTCTGGAGGTAAAGCGCGGCTTGAATCTGTTCAACACGGCTGTTGATATCGCCGCGGCAATGGCGATTATGGAGGAGATTCGCAGATTGCATCGAGAGGGCGCTTGGCCGGTGTTGCCAGATCGCTATTCAACGCTCAAGCGACATTTGACTACGATCCGGAAGACCGAAATCAGTTTGGATGATGCCCACAGGAGGGCAATTCTGTTAGCGATCCAGAACCTCACAGGTATGGAACAGGAGGCCGAGCGCGCCATCGCTCGAGATTCGCCGATGAACGTTCCTAAGCTGAATCGGCTCGTGAGCAAGGATATAGATCGGTTACATGAAGTACTAATTGATGTACGTAACCGGATTGGTGGTAGAAATGTCCAATGATCAGATCTCCCTCGTAGAGAAACTAGCCGATCGAACGGCTAGAGGAAAGATTATTTGGGAGGAACATCCGCGCAAGGGCACGTTTCAAACCCCGTTCGGTGAATATGTTGTAACTATCGAAGAAATTGAGCTACAGGATGAACCAGGACTGATCGTGATAGAGGTTACCGTGTACAATGCAGATGGAATCGCATTGGAAAGATTTACAGACACGACTATAAGCAGCGGCGAGAAGAATTATTACGAAACCATGACTAAACTCTATGAGAGTGCCCGAAGAAATGCTCTCGGGACGGATAAAGCTATGAAGGAGATTCTGATGCGGTTAGATCAATTGTAGAAATCTTTGTAGAAATTCGAGAAGGGGGAAATTTTCGAATCGTCTCCTTAGAGAGTTTTTATCCAGTTGTACCATAACCTTTGCCCCATTATCTTTCCAGTTACCTGACTTACGAACCGCTCTCTTCCCCCATCGCCTCGGCGACCAGCGTCTCCGCGTCGGCGAGCAGCGCGTCCTCGTTGCCGTGGATCTGCTCCTTGCCGATTTCCAGCAGCACCGGCACGGCCAGCGGCGAGATCCGGTCGAGCCGGCGATGGGTGATCTTTCCGCGCACGCGCCCCAGCATCTCGCCGAGGCGCCGGATGTCGGTGAGTCCGCCGGCGGCATCCTCGCGCGTCGCGCGCAGCAGGACATGGTCCGGCTGGTGGCGGCGCAGCACGTCGTAGATCAGATCCGAGTTGAAGGTCACCTGCCGCCCGGTCTTGGCCTGGCCCGGGAGATTGCGCTCGATCAGCCCGGCAATGACCGCCACGTTGCGGAAGATCCGTCGCAGCATCGAGGATTCGGCCATCCAGGCTTCGAGATCGTCGCCCATCATGTCCTCGTCGAAGAGGGCGTCGAAGTCCCGCACCGGCTCGACGCTCCACACCGCGATCACGTAGTCGGTGGCGACGAAGCCCAGCGGCCGGGCGCCGGCGCGTTCCATCCTCCGGGTCAGGAGCATGCCCAGAGTCTGGTGCGCGTTACGGCCCTCGAAGCAATAGGCGACGAAGAACCATTTGCCGGCGCGCGGGAAGCTCTCGATCAGGAGCCCGTCGGCTCGCGGCAGGACCGAGCGCCAGCGCTGCAGCCGCAGCCATTCCCGGACATCGGGCGGCAGATCGGTCCAGGCGGCGGGATCGGCCAGGATGGCGCGGACCCGGTCGGCGAGATATGTCGAGAGCGGCAGCCTGCCGCCGGCATAGACGGGAATCTTGGGCGGCGGGCCGCTCGGGACCCGGCTGCATTCGACCCTCATCTCCCGGATCTGCTCGAAGCGGAGCAGCTGGCCGGCGAAGAGAAACGTGTCGCCGGCGACCAAGCCTTGGGCGAAATACTCCTCGACTTCGCCCAGCACGGCGCCATGGCCGAGCCGGACCTCGAGCACGGCCGCTTCGACGATGGTGCCGATATTCATCCGATAGCGCCGGGCGACATCGTCGCCGGTGACGTGGTAGCGGCCGAGACTGTCGCGGAACAGCCGGCGCCAGCGGTCGTAGCTTTTCAGCGCGTAGCCGCCGCTCTCGACGAAGCCCAGCGCCGCGTCGAAATCGACGCGCTGGAGAGTGCGATAGGGCGCTGCTCCCCGCAGTTCGGCATAGAGAGCGTCGGCCTCGAACGGCTCTGCGCAGGCCATGCCCAGAATATGCTGGGCGAGCACGTCGAGCCCGCCCGGCCGCGGCCGATCGCCGTCGAGATGCTTGTCCCGGACCGCTTCGGCCGCGGCCAGGCACTCCAGCACTTCGAAGCGATTGGCCGGCGCCAGGAGCGCGCGGCTGGGCAGGTCGAAGCGGTGATTGGCCCGGCCGATGCGCTGGACCAGCCGGCTCACCCCCTTGGGGGCTCCCAGTTGAACCACCAGGTCGACGGCGGCCCAATCGACGCCGAGATCGAGCGAGGCAGTCGCGACCACGGCGCGCAGCCGGCCTTCGGCCATCGCCGCCTCGACCTTCTGGCGCTGTTCGGTCGAGAGCGAGCCATGATGCAGTCCGATCGGCAGATTTTCGTCGTTCACCAGCCAGAGCGCCTGAAACACGATCTCGGCCTGGGCACGGGTATTGACGAAGACCAGCACGGTGCGGTGAGCCTTGATCGCCAGATAGATCTCGGGCAGAGCGTGGACCCCCATATGCCCGGCCCAGGGCAGTTCCGCTTCCGGATTGAGGATGGTGATTTCGGGCTCGGGCGTCGGCTCCCCCTCGATCCGCAGGACGGAGTCCGGGTCGGCGGCCAGAAACGCGGCCAGATCGTCGGGCCAGGCGACCGTCGCCGACAGCCCGATCCGCCGCGCGGCCGGCGCCAGACGCGCGAGGCGCGCGAGGCCCAGCGCCAGGAGATCGCCGCGCTTGGTCCCGGCCAAGGCATGGAGCTCGTCGATGACCACGGCGCGCAAGCCCTTGAACATCTCGCCCGCTTCGGGATAGGAGAGCATCAGCGCCAGCGATTCCGGTGTGCTCAGCAGCAGTTGCGGCGGATCGCTGCGCTGGCGCCGCCGGTCCTTGGCCGGGGTATCGCCGGTCCGCGCCTCGACGCGGATGGGCAGCGCCATTTCGGCGATCGGCGCCTCGAGATTCCGCCTGATATCGACGGCGAGCGCCTTCAGCGGCGAAATATAGAGCGTGTGGAGCCCCGGCCCGGGCGCTTCCGCCAGGTCGACCAGGCTGGGGAGGAACCCGGCCAGCGTCTTGCCGCCGCCGGTGGGGGCGACGAGCAGGGCCGATCGCCCCGTGCGGGCAGCCGCCAGCATTTCCAACTGGTGGCGATGCGGGCGCCAGCTTCGGGCCCGGAACCAGCCGGCGAAGGGTTCGGGGAGGAGAGAGGGTAACAAGCCGTCCAAAAACCAAAAATTCACCAAGGAATACGACCCGAGAGGTAAAGAGGTGAAGCTTCAAGGGGCAAGAAGCGTTCGGCCGACCCGGAAGCCGAAAAGGTTGATTCGCCTGTCGGGGGTGAGCCAGTCGCGGAGCGCAGAGCGGACACCCTTCTGACTGTTGATCCAGGACCCACCACGCAAGACCCGTTGCTGGCAATCGCCGCTGGTCCAGGCCGAGCCATCCGCCGGCGCTCCGGTGTAGCTGTCATGGAAGCAATCTTGTGTCCACTCCCAGACATTGCCCACCATGTCGAAGAGGCCGAAGCCGTTGGCGGGAAATGAACCGACCGGTGCGGTTTCCTTGCCGTTCCACGGGCTGCCGCAGCCCGCGCAATTCGCCCTGTTCGTGCCGATGTCGTCGCCCCACGGATATGCGGCCTGCGTCCCGGCGCGCGCGGCATATTCGTATTCGGACTCGGTCAGCAGCCGATACGGCTTGCCGGTTTTCTTCGCCAGCCAGGACACGTAGACGCGGGCATCGACCCATGACACGTTGATTACCGGCCGATCCTTGCGCCCCCAGCCCAGATCCGGCGGTTTGTAAGCGTTGCAGCCGCCGTCGGCGACGCAAGCGTCCCATTCGTCGAACCTCAATTCATATTCACCGACCGCGAACCGGCTCGCGATCGTCACCTCGTGCTGCGGATCTTCGTTGCCGAATCGGTTCGGTTCGTCCGCCGGCGAGCCCATGACGAAGCTTCCGGCCGGCACCACCTTCATCACCGGACAATTGGTGCATTCCCGGAATGTGTCTCCGGGCTTCAGCGCGCGTTCCTGCGCGGCCGTCAGGGCGACTTGTTTCGGCGCGGGCGACGATGCGAGCCAGGCGGCGATTGCGCAGAGCGCGACCACGCCGGCCAAAAACCCGAGCAGCAAAGTCGACCGCCTCGTCGCCCACGGCAACCGCCGATGCTTTTGCGCATCGGCGCCCGGTTTCCCCTCTGGTTCGCGCCCGAGCTGCTCTTCCTGACCCATTCCCGCCCCGAGCCTCTTCGTGTCGGATTCTTTTCAGGGCATCATTGGGAACGCGCCTGCTGCCGCCACGCGCCTCGTCAAGGCTTGCACAGCCCGCTCTTGATTTCCCAGCCATCCGCAACCCGGGCGAGCGCCACGACGTCGAAGAACTGCAGCCCGGTCGGATCGCTCTTGGATATGAAGGTGATCTCGCAGCGATATTTGTCGGTGCCGTTGTCCCGGCATGTGGCCTGCTGCACCTGCAGGGTCTTGTCGTGCAGCTTGCTGCCGACAGCGGCCTCGCGATCATAGGCGGATTGGATGACGGCCACGTCCGGCGGTGCCTCACATGACAGCGCGACCAGCGCGCAGATCCACTGAGCGGCCTGCCACATCGTCTTCCCCGTGATTACGCCATAACTTCCGCGCCTTTCCTGATGGGAAGGCGCACGCTATGTGCGTGTTTATTGTAAATACCTATTAACATGTTAGAATTTGATTTGTCAAGGACCCCCGCGTTCGAGCCGGCCGGCGCTCCAGCGGCCGTCTGTCATTGCACCTGGCGAAGGTATGGAGGGCGCGCCCGGGCCCGAGGCGCTCGGCCCGCTCGCCGAGAAGCCGCCGCTGGACGAGAAGTATCCCGACCAGCCACTGGCCGACGAACCGCGCGACCTGGTCAAATCGGAACCGGCGCCGAGCGTGGCGATTCGCTGTTCGGCAGTCGGTAATTCGGGCAAGAACAATCAAAGGATGGCACAGACGTATCGGTCTTGCCGGCACTCGCGAATATGGCCGAATGCGATGTCCGGCGGCGAGCGGTTGAAATGGCATTCCGCGCGGTTTTTGTTCACCTCCAGCTTGGAAAGCGCGTCCAGCAGCGGATTTGCTCACCTTCGACCGAGGCCGGGACGCGAACGGCCCGCCCGCTAGACAATCAACGTTAGCGGTCGGCAAACCTATGGCTGCGCACACTGGCAGCGTTCCCAGCTGTTCGTCGCCGTCTCCATGCTCGGAGCTGTGAATATAACGTTGCCGTGACCGGAAAAAAAGATAGGCTGGAGTCGGGAATAAAAACGATCCCACGTCGCGCCTCGGTGCGCGCGTCCCATGGGAAGGGAGGAACGAAGATGAAATTCTTTTTCAACCGAACGGCCGTGGCGTCGCTCGGCCTTCTGGCCTCAGGCTTGCTGCCGCTACAAGCCTTAGCGCAAACTGCCAGCAGCAGCACGAGCAGTCCCACTCCAGTGAAGCCTGTCGCGAATGCCTGTCAGCGATTTGCAGCCGGCAGCGTCGTTCAACAGCCGCCGGCGTTGTTCAGCTCGAAAGGCGTTCTCAACGTCGAGTTCTCTTATCAAACGACCACCGATTCGTTCGGCCGGCAGCTGTTTTGCTTCATGACGCCGGCGGGCCTGGAGGATCCGACCCTTCACGTCAATCCCGGCGATACGCTCAACGTCACGGTGACCAACAACACGCCGACGGTCACGCCGACGACCACCGAGACCTTCGACTCGCCGACCTGCGGCGATTCGGTGGAAGAAGAGCTGAACCCGGCCACGAGCGCCCTCAACACCATGACCGGCGGCTCGATGAACATCCACTATCACGGCACCAACACGAGCCCGGCGTGTCACGGCGATAACGTCACAAAAACGTTGGTCAATCCCGGAAGCACATTTGCCTACAGCCTCCAGTTCCCGGAGAACGAACCGTCGGGACTCTATTGGTATCACCCGCACGTCCATGGCCTCTCGGAAGCTGCTGTCCAGGGCGGTGCCAGCGGTGCCCTCGTGGTCGACGGCATCCAGAATTTGCAGCCGGCGACCAGCGGCCTGGTAGACCGCATCCTGGTCATTCGCGACCAGCAGACGACGCAGGGCCTGACGGAAAGCGCTGGGGACACGCCTGGTGGCATCCCGCAGCTGGACCTCACCGTCAACAACATCACGAACAACACGACGACGAATACGACAACCGGAGTGACCACTTACACGCCGGCAGTCGTCAACATGCAGCCCAACTCGCAGGAGTTCTGGCGTGTTTCGAACAGTGGATCGGACGCCATTCTCGACCTGGAGGTGGTCTTTGACGGCACCGCGCAGACGATCGAGATCGTCGGCATCGACGGCGTACCGGTAAATTCTCAGGACGGCACCCAGCCCGGAACGACCATCTCGACAACCCATTTCCGCTTGCCGCCCGCCGCGCGCGTCGAGTTCATCGTGTGTGCGCCGAGCTCGAGCGTCAAAAGCGCCCAGCTGATTACGCAGCTCATCAACAACGGACCGCTCGGCGACGAGGATCCGGAACGGCCTCTGATTCAGATGAAACTTGCTTCCGGCAAATCGAGCAACGCGTCAACGCCTGCCGACGGCATCATTCCCGCCTCTACGACTCTGAGCACCAGCCAGCAGATGTATGGCGGCATCAGCAGTATGACGCCTGCCCTCACCCGCACCGTCTTCTTCGAGGAACTGCAGGACGGCAGCGCGTTTTTCATCAACGCCGCCGGCTGCGTGACCGCGGCCGGCGCCCAGTGCGCTACTCAGGTGACGAACGGCGTGCCGATCGACACGGTATTCGACGCCAATAATCCGCCCTCGGTCATCACCACCCAGGGCACCGTGGAGAAGTGGATCATCCAGAACCACGCTCAGGAGAACCACGAATTCCACCAGCACCAGATCCATTTCATGGTGCTGGAGCAGGACAATTTCGAAGCCAACGGCAGCACGAATGCGCCGGCCATCGACGGCCAGTTCCTCGACATGGTCGAAGTTCCGTTCTGCGGCGGTCCGGCGCCCGCGGTCACGAGCAGCAACCCGGATGGCAACAACCCACCCGCTTGCGTCAACGCCAACGGCAAGCCAACGATTCCGTACCCGCAGGTCCAGGTGCTCATGGACTTTCGCGGAATGGACATCGGCGATTTCGTCTTTCATTGCCACATCCTCGGACATGAGGACCTCGGCATGATGGCGATCGAGGAGGTCGTTCCGGCGTCCACGACCAACTAGGCCCACAGCGTTTCTCCCCCCAACGGGGGGAGAGGTGGGGAACGCTCGAGAACAGTGTTGTTCCGATAGCACGGGCGGCTTCAGAAGGAATTCTGAAGCCGCTTTTTATTGCCGGATCCGGTCACTTGCCGGGCGGCGCGGGCGGCATGACGAATTTATCCATGTAGTCTTCGAGCTTGGTCCGATGCGCCGCCCGATACGCCTTGTAGTCGCGGGCAACCCCGTCGTCCCCGAGGCTGAACAGCACGTAGGGCTCGACGAGATCAGCCTCGTAGAGCCGCAACAGCAGTCCGGCCACCGAATTGCCTGTCACCAGTTCGGCGCTCTTCTCATCTTGTTCAAGCGTTTTCAGGACCGTGGCAGCCGCGGTCAGGGCTTCGGATTCTTCCCGGAGCGAGTGCCGGTACGATGATTCCTGCGGAAACAATTTGGCAAACCGGCCGCCCTTTCGCCAGTCCGCGATCACCGAGGCATAGGCTCGCCATGCCGGCAAGAGTTGCGGGGGCTGCCCGGAGGCCGGGCCGGCGGTCTGGGTGGGGCCAGGCTCCGCGTCAGCCGGGATCGGAAGATACACCAGAGTGAACGCCAGGTGATTGATCACCGCCCAGGCGCGGATCTCGCGCCACACGATCTTGTTGTACGGTTCGGCGACAGCGGCATGGATGAGCATGCTGCGCGCCTTGGCCATATCTCCCTGCTTGGCCAGCATGTCGGCATAATAGCGGAAGGCGGTTTCGATATCCGGATCGAGGCGCATCGCGCGCTCGTACCATTCGCCAGCGCGAGCCACGTCATTCTTTCGGTCGTAGGTATTGGCGGTGAAGAGAGTGGCGGAATAGTTTGTCGGCTCGAGCTTCAGGGCCTGTGCGTAAGCCTCCAATGCTGCATCGAAATCACGCCGTGCGAACGCCGCCTCGCCGGCGTTCATGACCCGGTCGACCGCCTCATCATCGGAGAAGGTGATCGTGCCGTTCGCGCCCAGATCTCCCAAGAGCTGCCGCAGATTCTCCGCCAGCGGACTGGGATTGCCCATCGCCCAGGCTTTGTCGACGAGGTCTCTCGCGCGAAAGCGCTCCTTTGCGGCCGCGGCCGGGTCGGTGAGTGTCGCTGCATGCTCGACGAGCGAGGCCGCCAGATCCACCAGCAATTCGGCGTCGCGCGCGTTCTTTTGGACCAGCTCTTCGAGCAGGGGCAGCGCGTCCAGACGCTTGCCCTGACTGAAAAGCGCCACCGCTTGCCGTCGTTTCTGCTGATCGGAAGCGTCCAACTCCGCCGAAGCCGCGATCACCTGCGCCGCGTTCGCCGGCAAGATGACCGGCGGCGTGGCGAACAGGCCAAAAAGTAGGACGAACGAAAGGTTCGACTGCTCCGGGCCGCGCATCGACACTCATTCGCTCTCGACCAGCGGACGGTCGTTCACAGGCTGCAGCGGCCTGGCTGTGTTGTGATAGTACTTCCGGTATTGCTCGATCTGCGCCTGGGACATCTCGATCGGGTTCTTCATTCGGAACCACTGCACCGGTTCGTTACAGATCGGAGTGGTCGTCGATCCGGGAAAACGATAGAATCCGTGATCGGCCGGGAGCAGGTCCATGACGTTGATTTTTATGTCCGCGACCTTGACCTCTTGACCCCAATACGGGATATGCTCCCACAAGGTTTTGATCGTCGGATTTTCTTTACCGACTACGACCGGCACTTCGACGATCAGAAGATTTGTTTCGGGGGACAAATGGACCAGTTCGAGCGCCATCGGCGGACGCTGGCCGTTGACCGCCGTCTCGCCCGGTTCCCGAAAACGGACTTCGCTCAGTCGGTACGGCTTCCTGGCGCTCAGCCCGTGGGCGCCCGATTCCGGGCCCACTCTGAGCCACTGGTTCGGCGGGAATCTGAGCTTGAGCTGGTAGTTGTTGCAGTCGTTCACCATGTCGAGTTCGGCCGGCTGGTAGCTGAACAGCGGCTGCGGAAGCAATCCTCGCGGAATTTTCTCCGACTTTGTAATATCGATCGGCGTTTGGATCTGACCGGTCCGGCAAATACCGCCCCATTGACTGGGTCCGAGTGGCCCCTCGTCATAGGTGAAGGTCGGTTCGCACTTATCGGTGACGCCACTTGGGATGTTCATATCCATCGAATGTCCGTGCTGGTGCTGCTCCGGCGTTTCGGCCGGCTCGGCGATCTGGCCGGCGGCGGGCGTAGCACCGATGAATGTCAATAAGGACAGCATGACGAATGCCGCCAAGTCGAAGCGCGTGAATCGATCGCGAGACATGCTGGGCCTTCAGGTATCGAGGATGATGATCATGTGAGGAATGCCTCTCGGACAGTGACATTCACGCGCCGGGCGCCGGCTGCCGACAGTTGCGACCGCATCGGAGCCGGGCAACAAATACCAGGGGCCAATTCATTTCAGCGCCAGATCAATACAAAGCGAGCACGGCCCGGACAATCGAGAGGCGCTCCCGCGGATTTCTTCATTCGCCCGCATCGTTCAAGAATGCTGTGACGAGAAAATCATAGAACAGAGGAAATAAATTGTCAACCCATCCGCCGGCGCTGGCGACCCGTGATGCGGGCCTCTGGTCCCGAGGGGTTGTTCTAATTAAATCAGTAGATTAATGTCAATCTCGGGTTCATTTGTGCTTGTCTGAGTTGAGAGTCCTGCCCCATCTATCGCGAGCCGCGGCGGATCGGGCCTTCATCCTTTGGGACGAACTTGCACCGTCGCGGCGCAGGCTCGGCTCCCCGGCCCCGGCGAGGGTCAGCCTTGCCGCAGCGGCGGTTGACCGCTGCCGGTGACCGGTTCAGGCTCGCGGATCGCGGGTTCGCTCGAGGTTTTCAGAGGCTGTCATCGTGGGAACCGAATATTTCGACGTGCTGATCTTGGGTGCCGGCCTCTCCGGTATCGGGGCCGGGGTCCACCTCCAGACCAACTGCCCGGGCCGTTCCTACGCCATCCTCGAGGGCAGGGATGCGATCGGCGGGACCTGGGACCTGTTCCGCTATCCGGGGATCCGCTCGGATTCCGACATGTATACTCTGGGCTACGCCTTCAAGCCCTGGACCGAAGCCAAGGCCATCGCCGACGGACCCTCGATTCTGCGCTATGTCCGCGATACGGCCCGCGACTATGGTGTCGATCGCCATATCCGGTTCGGCCACCGAGTCGTCGGCGCCTCCTGGTCGACGGAAGACGCGGCCTGGACGGTCGAGGCGGTGCGCGGGCCGGATGACGAGCGGGTCCTATTCCTGTGCAATTTCCTGTTCCTGTGCGGCGGCTACTACAAATATTCCGAAGGTTACACGCCCGATTTCCCCGGCACCGAGCAGTTCCGCGGCCGGATCGTCCATCCGCAGAAATGGCCCGCGGATCTCGACTATGCCGGCAAGCGCGTGGTGGTGATCGGCTCTGGGGCCACGGCCGTGACCCTGGTGCCGGAGATGGCCAAGAGTGCCGCCCATGTCGTCATGCTGCAGCGATCGCCCACATATGTCGTGTCGCGCCCGGCCGAGGATGATTTCGCCAACCGGCTCCGGCGCTGGCTGCCGGCCCGGTTGGCCTACGCCCTCACCCGCTGGCGAAACGTGCTCTTCGGCATGTATGTCTACCGGCTGGCCAGGCGCCGGCCCGCGCAGGTCAAGGAGCGCATCATCCAGATGGTGCGCGACCAGCTCCCTCCCGGCTATGACGTCGAGACCCATTTCACCCCGCGCTACAATCCCTGGGATCAGCGCCTCTGCCTGGTGCCGGATGCCGATCTGTTCGACTCGATCAGGGCGGGCCTGGCCTCTGTCGTCACCGACCAGATCGAGACCTTTACCGAGGCCGGGCTCCGGCTCAAATCCGGCAAGGAGCTCGAGGCGGACGTGATCGTCACCGCCACCGGCTTGAATCTCCAAGTCCTGAACGGCTTGGCGCTCGCCGTCGACGGTCGCCCGGTCGTGCCGGCCGAGACCATCACCTATAAGGGCATGATGTATTCCGACGTGCCCAATCTCGCCTCGTCCTTCGGCTACACCAACGCCTCCTGGACGCTGAAATGCGATCTCACCTGCGACTATGTCTGCCGCCTGCTCAACTACATGGCCCGTAAGCATCTGCGCCAATGCATGCCGCACAACGTCGATCCGTCGATCGCCGAGTCGCCCTGGCTCGACTTTTCCTCGGGCTATGTCCAGCGCGCCATCGGCGAGTTTCCCAAGCAAGGCTCGAAGGCGCCGTGGCGGCTCCATCAGAACTACGCCCTCGACCTGATGAATCTCCGATTTGCCAGAGTTGATGACGGGGTGATGCAATTCTCCAATCCGGTGCCGGCGGAAACCGCCCAGCGAGTTGCCGTCTGACGACCCGGGCCGTTGCGCCGGATGGCGGCGCGGAGTTCGCCCTGGCCGGCGGTGACGATGCGGGCGGCCCCGGCACGGATTTGGTCGACGGTCCGTTCGACGTCCGCGATGATCGAAGCGCCCCTCAGGCGTTGGCGGCTCGGCGCAGCGTGTCGCTGCGGAATTCCGGCACGAGCAGCGACAGAATGGCCCGCATCCGATCGCCGTTGTGCGCGCGCGCCGCTTCTTCGAGCTCGTCGAGCGCGCGCGCCAGCACGGCGTAATCGGCGGTCCGCGGCCGGGCCAGGAGAATTCCGTCGCTCCCAGTCGGAACCAGCTGCTCGCCTTCGTGGAACAGCTCTTCATAGAGCTTCTCGCCCGGGCGCAGCCCGACATATTCGATTCTGATGTCCCGATCGGGCACCAGCCCGGCCAGGCGGATCATCTGCCGGGCGAGATCGGCGATCTTGACCGGCTCGCCCATCTCCAGCACGAAAATGCCGCCTTGCTCGATCCCGGCTTCGGCGGCGGCGCCGATCGCCGAGGCTTGGAGCACCAGTTCGACGGCTTCGCGCACGGTCATGAAGAAACGCTGAACCTCTTCGTGCGTCACCGTCAGCGGCCCGCCGGCTTCGAGCTGACGGCGAAAGAGCGGTACGACCGAGCCGCTCGATCCCAGCACATTGCCGAACCGCACGGTGATGAACCGGGTGCCGCCATTGCCTCGGCTCTGGAGATCGAGCGCCTGACAGATATATTCGGCCAGCTGTTTGGTCGCACCCATGACATTGGTCGGATGCACCGCCTTGTCGGTCGAGATCATGACGACGGCGCGCACCCCGGCCGCCTGGCAGGCCTCGGCCAGATTGCGGGTGCCGACGACATTGGTCAGCACCCCTTCGACCGCGTTGGCCTCGATCATCGGCACGTGCTTGTAGGCGGCGGCATGGAAGACCAGTTCGGGCAGCGCCTCGGCCAGGATCTCGTCGAGGCGCCTGCGGTCGCGGACATCACCGAGACAGGCGCTGCGCGGCAGATCGGCATGGCGTTCGGCCAGATCGAGATCGGTCAGATAGAGGGCATATTCCGAACTGTCCAACAGGGTCAGATGCGCCGGGCCGGAAGCGGCGATCTGGCGGACCAGTTCGGCGCCGATGGTGCCGCCGGCGCCGGTCACCAGTACCCGCCGGCCGCGGATCAGAGCGGCCATCGCGGCCCGGTCGAGCACACGTTGCGGCCGTCCGAGCAGATCCTCGATCGCGACCGGGCGAATCTGCAATTCGTCGGCGACGCCGTCCTGCAGTTCGGTGACGCGCGGCATACGCGCCACCGAGAGGCCCAACGCCGACGCCTGATCGACGATCCGCCGGACCACGGCCCCTTCGATGTTGGGGGCGGTCAGGATCAGGCGCTGCGGCCGGCGCTCACGCCTGGCGAGACGGTCGACGATCGCCGGCAGGGCGTCCAGCGTGCCCAGCACGGGCACGCGATGGATGCTGCGGCCGACCCGGGTATTGTTCAGCCCGACGATGCCGATCGCCTCGTAATTGGCCAGACGGTCGCGGCGCATCTCGCTGATGAACAGCTCGGCCCCGTCGCTGGCGCCGATCAGCAGCACCGGGATGCGGCGATGGGAGTCGCGCTCGAACACCCGGTCGACTCGGCCGTCGCGGAACAGGCGATAGGCGATGCGCGGGGTGGCGAGGACGGCAACGAGCACGAACCAGTTGATGACCAGGGTCGAACGCGGCTGGCCTTCGAGCCGGGTCAGCAGGAACAGGGCCAGAGTATAGACCAGCACGGAGAACAGGGCCGCCTGGCCGATCGCGAAGAGATCGTTCAAAGACGCATAGCGCCAGATGCCGCGATAGACTCCGGTCACCCGCAGGAAGACGAGGACGATGACCGTGAACAGCAGGGTGCTCTGGATCAGCCAGACCGGATCCTGGATCCACAATTTATTGCCGATGCGCAAATAGAGCGACAGCAGGAACGACAGCGCCGCCATCAGCCCATCGTGAATTATCGCCAGCAGGGTACGGTCGAGTCGGGTCAAATGCGGTTCCTCGCCTCCGTCGTGGCGGCGACCATAGCAAACCCGGGCGGCCGAAACACGGGCGAATGCGCGCTGCAGGGTTCCGTTGCCGTCCGGTGCTGGCTATGGTGCCGGCACCCATGACCGATTCCGCGCCGAAATCCTTGCTCTTCATCGCCACCGAGGACTGGTATTTCTGGTCGCACCGGCTGGCGCTCGCGCGGGCGGCGCGAGATGCCGGCTGGCGGGTCACGGTCGCGACCCGGGTCCAGGCCCATGGTGCGCGGATCGAGGCCGAGAAGTTCCGGCTGGTGGCGCTCCCGTGGCGGCGCGGCGGCGGGTCGATTCTGGCCGAACTCCGGGCGCTCTGGCGGATTCATCGGCTGATCCGGCGCCAGCGGCCGGATCTGGTTCATTTGATCGCGCTCAAATGCATCGTCTATGGCGGGATCCCCGCCCGGATCGCGCGGGTCCCGGCGCGGGTCTCGACCGTGGCGGGCCTGGGCTTCGTCTTCACCTCCAGGAGCCTGAGGGCGCGGGTCTTGCGACCGTTGCTGCGGCTGGCGTTGCGCCTCGCCATGGCCGGGCCGGGCAGCCTGGTCACGGTCCAGAACCCGGACGATCGACGCGTGCTCGAAGCCGGCATCGTCGCCGCCGAGAAGATGGTTCTGATCCGCGGCTCCGGCGTCGATACCGAGCGGTTTTCGCCGGCACCGGAGCCCGACGGTGTGCCGGTCGTCGCCATGGCCTGCCGCTTGGTCCGCGACAAGGGAGTGGGCGCAGTGGTCGAGGCGGCACGGCGTCTGAAAGCGGCAGGCATCGATGCCCGGGTTCGGCTGGCCGGGGCGATCGACCCGGAAAACCGCGACGCCCACACGATCGACGAGATCCGCTCCTGGGTCGCGGCCGGGCTGGTCGAGTGGGACGGGCCGGTCGAAGATGTGCCGGCGTTGTGGCGGACCAGCCATGTCGCCGTCTATCCCTCCGTCTACGGCGAAGGCATCCCCAAGACGCTGATCGAGGCCGCCGCGTGTGGCAAGCCGATCGTGACCACCGACATGCCGGGCTGCCGCGAGACGGTGGAGGACGGGGTCAGCGGGTTTTTGGTTCCGCCCGACGACCCCTCCGCACTGGCCGATCGCCTCCGCCGCCTGATCGAGGATCCGGCCCTGCGCCGCCGCATGGCCGTGGCGGCCCGGGCCAAGGCACTGGCGGAATTCGCCGATGCCCGCATCGTGGCCGAGACACTGGCGGTTTACGGCCGGGCCGGTCGCGGGTCGGCTCGCTGATGGGGATGGGGCCGTCGTCGAGGAAGAGAATCAAGGGATTTGCCGGGTGTCCTGGCCGCGGCCCGTAATCCGGGTCGAGGCGCGCCAGCAAGCCGATGAAGTCGGACCTGCGTATCGTCCGGCTGCGATCGACGATGGGCGTGTTGGCGGCAAGGTCGACTGCCCCGATCAGCGCCAGCTTGGTCGATTGTCCGGGCGCCGACACGCGCAGATCGGGTTTAACCTCTGGACCAGCCATGCACCGGGTGAGGATGGGTCAGCGCCCCGGACCCGTCCGGCCGACGGCAACACGATGTCGCCTGCTCAGGCCCCCGACAGCGCTGCCGCCCGCTCCAGCGGGACCGGTGCAGCGTCGAGCAGCAAGTCCGCCGCGGTTTCCTCCCACTCCTGCCCGTCGCTGCGGAAGGGGTCGTGCGGCGTCAGGTGATGCTCGAGGACGAATCGCGCGAGCAGGAGGCGCCTCGCGTCGCCGCCCTCGGCGCCGAGGGCGGCGCCTTCGCAGGCCAGCAGCACGGCGGAGGCGGCGTAGTAGAGAAGCCGCGCCGCCTGGCGGCTGAAGCGCTCGTTCCGGGCCTCGCCGGCGGCGCGCTCGGCGAAATGCACGGCCTGAGCCAAGGCACCGGTCAGGCGGCCCTTGAACTGGCCGGGGAGTCCGGCCCTCTCCACCCGGTCCAGCAGATCCTCCTGCAACGGCCGGTGCGCCGCCTCGCGACCGACGGCGCGGCGGATCGCGTCGAGGCTGGCGATATTGCTGGTGCCTTCCCAGAGCACACCCAGGTGAGCATCGCGGACCAGCCGCGCATTGGGCCAATCTTCGATATACCCGCTGCCGCCGCGCGCCTCCAGCGCACCGGTCGCCACCGTGATGTTGTCGCGGCAGGCTCGGTACTTCAGCACTGGCGTCAGTATACGCAGCAGTTGGCGGGCTCGCGCGCTGGTCGTCTCCTGCTCCGATTGCTTCGCGGTGTAGAACGCCATCGACAGCGCCGCTTCGGTCGGCACCATCAACTTCATCAGCTGGCGCCGCATCAGCGGATGATGCACCAACTCCGTGCCGAAGGCGCGGCGCCGGCGTGTCGCCGCGAGCGCCTCGTTGAGACAGCGCCGCATCATGCCGGCGGCGCGGATGCCGTGCGAGAGGCGGCTCTGATTGACCATCTCCAGCATCTGCTTCAAGCCGCGGTCGAGGGCGCCCAGAGGATAGGCCACCGCTCCTTCGAACAAGGTCTCGCCCGACGCCATCGAGCGGCTGCCGAGTTTGTCCTTGAGGCGCACGATGCGGTAGCGGTTGCGCGTTCCGTCGGGGAGCGTGCGCGGCATCAGGAAGAGGCCGAGCCCGCGGCTCCCCGGGGGCGCGTCCGCGGGCCGCGCCAGCAGGGTCACCACTTCGGCATCGGCGTTGGAGCAGAACCATTTCTCGCCCCAGAGCCGCCAATGATCGCCCTCGAGCACCGCCGTGAGTTCGCTCGATCCGACGTCGGAGCCGCCCGACTTCTCGGTCATGAACTGCGCGCCGCGCTGTAAGGTCGCCATATCCTGCGAGAGGAGCCCGGGCAGGTAGCGGTCCTTCAATTCCGGCGAGCCGTAGCGGGTGAGGAGCCGCGTCGTGTTGTCGGTGAGGTTGACCGGGCAGAGCAGCCCGAACTCGGCCTGGACGAAGAGATATTGGAGCGCGAACTTGGCTCCGTCGGGGATCGGCGCATCCCATCCCAGCACGCCGGCGCGATGCGACATGGCGTGGAGGCCGAACTGGCCGTAGGCGATCTCTTCCATCGCGCGGTATGCGGGGTGATACTCGATCCATTCCTCGCAGCGCCCATAGCGGTCGCGCAAGTGGAGCACGGGAACGTGCCGGTCGGCGCTATCGGCGAGCTCGCCGAGCCGCCCGCCCGCGAGTGCGCCGAGCGTGCGGAAGTGCGGCTCCATGTGAGCCATGAGGTGCGGCTCGAGATAGAAGGGAAGCAGCGAGCGGAAGCTCCGATCCTCATCATAGAAATTGAGGCCGCGGCAATCGTCGGCGAGGAGGTCCGAGCGCCGCGCCACGGCGGCGGGGCGGGCCATCTCCATGAGCGCTTCGCCGATCGTCATCGCTTCCTCGCTGTGGGCCGGCCTCGTCGGGTACCGACGGTTCATCTCCCAACATTCGCGCGCCATCGCTGCGATGTCCAGGAAAGTGCCAGCGGGCGGTGCCGGGACCGGCATTCGCCGAGCGGCGAGCGGCAGCGCTGCACTCCAACCGGGTGGTTTGCGGGCCCAACAGCTGCACACCGAGCCCTCCCGACCGGGGATCGGGCCCGCGACCTGATCGAGCGCTTCGGCACAGACCACGATCTCGCCTTCACCCGGCAACTTCTGCCCCGCGCACAGCCCGTCGAATTCGACGCGCTGCCGCCTCCGGAACCGGGCGCGATGACCTATATGATGTCCAAGCAGGGGGATCTGAACGACGGGGCCCGCAAGGCTCGGCATGGGGCGCCGATCTACCCGGCGCTCCGCCGATGCTGAACCCGCAATTCCAGGATTCGCCGGAAGCTTTGAGCGTTGTCATGGTCCCGGTGACACACTGGTCCGACGGAACGGCCGCACCCGAGATGCAGTGACTTCAAATTGTCTCTTCGCCCCCATCGGGCCGGCAACCGAGGGGCGGCATTCGATTCCGGCAGGTTTGGAGCGGGCAGTAAAATCGTCCGCGAACCCACCGAGTCGAGCCATGCCGGCCGGCCTCGACGGACTATTCGGGCTGGAGCTCGGCGCCTGTGCCGAGCCGATCAGTGCCGCCGTTGCAGGAATTCTTGACGCGCCAAGGCGTGACCGCGCGCCAGCCGCTCGCGCACAGTCAGGATGTGGCCCGGCCGTGGCGGCCGAAGCAGGTCCGGCGACGGATATCCGCGCGCGAGCAGGCGATCGAAATCCCCACCGTCCAGTTCCCAGTTTCGCATCGGCCCGCTGTCGAGATGGATAAATCTCGAATGCGGATACCAGCCGACGCCGCCCCGCTGCAGCGCGAGCGCCGCTCGTCTCGCATCGCCGAGGTGGTTGTCAAATGTCACGTCGATCGCCCGGCCATAGAGATGCATGCTCTGTTCGGCGACTCCGAAAGTGGTGGCCCGCAGCCGGTCGTTGGTCTCGCGAGTCCGGTAGGCCGAGAGTACGGTGGCGCCGCTCTGATTGATCGCGGTCATCACGTCGGCGAGAAAATCCAGCATGCCGATATCGACTGGTCCGGTCTTGTCGACGTGAAAGTCGCGCAGGAAGACGGCGAGGTCGGAAACGGCGCTGGGCAGCGGTCCGGTCGCGTCGCGATAGGGACCGTCGAACGTCTCGCCGGTGTGCGCACTCTTCAGCGTCAGGCGACGCTCGCCGGTCGGGAGTGCGAACGCGTTGTTGCGCAGGAGGATACAGACCCCTGTTGCCAGGAGGAGGTCTCGCCGCCGGAGGGTGGCCATGGTTCCGATGACGGATTCGCCTGCCATCTTGTGCGATATGGGCCCAGCCTACTCTCCACGCAAGAGCCTGGCGGGCGGGCGAGCGTGCTCTCGAACGATCCGCCTCGTCAGAACAGAGTCGGCTGCCGCTCCCGCGTCTCCGGTTTCGGCTTCTTCACCGGTTTCGGCCGCGCGTCTCCCGGAGCCAGCGGGCCGCTCTCGGCGCGGGCGGCGATATTGGCGGCGTGGAACCGCAAAGTGAGCGCCATGCCGGCCACGATTCCCGCTGCCGCGACCGGGTGGCCGGACTCGTCTTCGACCACGGCATAGCCGCGTTCGAGCACCTTGAAGGGTGACAGGCTGTCGAGCAGCTGGGCCAGACGCTGCAGCGCTTCGGCCGGACGGTCGGCGGCTCGCCGAGCGGCGAGGTCGAGCCTGCGGGCACGCTCGGCCAGATCGAGCCGCCGGCGCTCCAGCGCCTCGGGCAAGGGCACCGTACGCAGCCGGTCGGCCAGGCTGTTCAGCCGGTCTGCGCTCCGCTCCAAGGCACGGCCCTGCGCCGGACCGAGCCGGGCGGCGGTGCCGTCGAGGCGGCGGGTCGCTTCGGCGAGCTGCTCGCGCGGATGCTTCAGCCGGGCTGCCGCCACGCGGCCGGCCAACTCGCGCAGCCGCCCGGCGATGGCGAGATCCAGCCGCTCGGCCCGGTCGTCGAGGCGCTGGGTCGCGGTGTCGATCAGGCCGATCGGATCGGGCAGCCCGCGCGCGAGCCCGTCGAGGCGGAGACGCTGCTGGGCCAGGAGCCGCGTCGCCCCGCCGTCGAGCCGCGCGCCCAGGCTGCGCAGATCGGCCAAGAGATCGAGCCGGACCGGGACCGCGATTTCGGCGGCCGCACTGGGCGTCGGCGCACGCCGGTCGGAAGCGAAATCGACGAGCGTGGTATCGGTCTCGTGGCCGACGGCGGAGATGAGCGGGATGGCGCTCGCCGCGGCAGCGCGGACCACGACCTCCTCGTTGAAGGCCATCAGATCTTCGAGGCTGCCGCCGCCGCGCGCCACGATCAGCAGATCGGGTCGCGGGATCCGCCCGCCCGGCTCGATCCGGTTGAACCCCTCGATCGCGGCGGCGATCTGGCCCGCGGCACCCTCGCCCTGGACCGCGACCGGCCAGAGCAGGACATGCCGGGGGAAGCGCTCGTTCAGGCGATGGAGAATATCGCGGATGACGGCGCCCGTCGGCGACGTGACGACGCCGATCACCTGCGGCAGATAGGGCAGCGCGCGCTTGCGGCTCTGATCGAACAGCCCTTCGGCGGCGAGCTTGCGCTTGCGCTCTTCCAGGAGCTTCAGCAGGGCGCCTTCGCCGGCCAGTTCCAGCTGCTCGATCACCAGCTGGTATTTCGAGCGGCCGGGAAATGTGGTGAGCCGTCCGGTCGCGATCACCTCGATCCCGTCTTGCGGTGCCACCCGCAGGCGGCCGGCCGTACCGCGCCAGCAGACCGCGTCGATGACCGCATCCATGTCCTTGAGCGCCAGATAGATGTGGCCGGAGCCATGGCGCTTGCAGCCGGAGATCTCGCCGCGCACCCGAACAAAGGCGAAGGCCTGTTCGATGGTGCGCTTGAGCGCGCCGGAGAGTTCGCTGACGGAGTAGACCGGCGCATTGCCGGCCGCCTGGGGGGTTTCGGAGGGCATGGCCTATGATACAAGCTCGACCGGGTCCCCCGGCAAGTGCCGAGAGCAGCGTTTAGTTCGGAGAGCGGTCGCATGCGGGTTCTGGTCGTGGGTTCGGGCGGACGCGAGCATGCGCTGTGCTGGGCGATCGCCGCCTCGCCCCTCTGCGACAAGCTCTTTTGCGCGCCCGGCAATGCCGGCATCGCGGCCATGGCCGAGTGCCGCAGGATCGCGGCGCTGGATTTCCCCGGGCTGTCGGACCTCGCCCGCACCGAGCGAATCGATTTCGTCGTAGTCGGCCCGGAAGCGCCGCTGGTCGCAGGATTGGTCGATCATCTGGAAGCCCAGGGGATCCGCTGTTTCGGCCCGACGGCTGCGGCCGCATTGCTCGAAGGCTCGAAAGGCTTCACCAAGGATCTCTGTGCCAAATACGGCATCCCGACGGCGCGCTATCTCAGAACCGCCGATATCGAGGCGGCCAAGGCCGAGATTCGCCGGCGCGGCGCGCCCATCGTGGTCAAGGCCGACGGCCTCGCCGCCGGCAAGGGGGTGATCGTCGCCCATACCCTCGAGCAGGCGCTGTCGGCCGTCGATGCTCTGATGCTCGACCGGAAATTCGGCGCCGCCGGCGCAGAGCTGGTGATCGAGGCGGCGCTCGTCGGCGAAGAGGCGAGCTTCTTCGCCCTGGTCGATGGCGTCCACGCTCTGCCGCTCGCCTCGGCCCAGGATCACAAAGCCGTCGGCGACGGCGATACCGGTCCGAATACCGGCGGCATGGGCGCCTACTCCCCGGCACCGGCCCTGACCCCGGCGCTGGAGCAGGAGGTCATGGACGGCATCATCCGCCCGGCCCTGGCGGCCATGGCGCAAGAGGGCCGGCCCTTCACCGGCGTTCTCTTCGCCGGGCTGATGCTGACGGAAAACGGGCCGCAATTGATCGAATTCAATGCGCGTTTCGGCGATCCGGAATGCGAGGTGCTGATGCGCCGGTTGAAATCCGATCTGCTGCCGGCGCTCGTGGCGGCGCGCGACGGTGTGCTCGACCAGATTTCCCTGCGCTGGGACGAGCGCGCGGCGCTGGGCGTCGTGCTCGCGGCCGAGGGCTATCCCGAGACGCCGCGCGCCGGCACCGAGATCCGCGGCCTCGACCGAGCCGCCGGCGCGGCAGCGGAGATCGAGATCTTCCACGCCGGCACGAAACGGGCGGGCGACCGGGTGCTGGCCGATGGCGGCAGGGTCCTGGTGGTGACCGCCCTCGGCGCCGATGTCGCCGAAGCGCAGGCGCGCGCCTATCGAGCCGTCGATGCGATCGACTGGCCCGGCGGCTTCTGCCGCCGCGATATCGGCTGGCGCGCCCTCGCCCGGAAACCGGGCCGGAGATGAGAGCGGGAATTACTCTCCGCCTCGCCCGCCCCGGGGAACGCGACCTACTCGACGCCCTGTGCTTCCGGGCCAAGGCGCATTGGGGCTACGATTCGACCTTCATGGCGAAGTGCCGACCGGGGCTGCGCGTGCCGGCCGCGACGATCCGCGCCGGCCTGGCCGTGGTCGCCGCCGACGCGGCGGACCGCCCGCTCGGTGTCGCCGCCCTCGGCCTCGCGCTCGCAGACGCGATCAGCCTGGATTTGCTGTTCGTCGAGCCGGGTGAAATCGGCACCGGCCTCGGCGCAGCACTCTTCCGGCATGCCGCGAAACTCGCCCGAGCCCGGCGGGCCGCGCATCTGGAAATCGAGTCCGACCCCTTTGCCACCGGCTTCTACGACCGGATGGGCGCCCGGCGCATCGGCGATGTTCCATCCGGTGTCGTCCCCGGCCGGATGCTGCCGCTCTATCGCCTGGATCTCGGCGGCCGGAGCAGGACCGGCGACTGAGCCTCGGCCGCCGAAAAGGATCCGATCGCCGGGCGGCGCGGAAACGCCGTCGTCCGGCCCCGGCGCTATTCCCAGGAAATCAGTGGCAGTTTGCCGACTTTGGCCGGGCCCAGAAAAATCTGCTCCTTCTGCAGCGTGATCGGTGCCCTGAGTTCGCTCTTGCCGTCGGCGGCGGTGCGGGTCAGCAGACCGAGGCCGAGCCGATAATAATTCGCCTGATCGGGCGTGAGCGTCCCGGCCTCGACGAAATCGTCGAGGAGCGCCCCCCAGCCGCGGATCCGCCCGGAAAAGGCCGCTTCCGGCTGCAGATCGGCGTCGAGCGTGACGGTGCCGTCGCCGGCGAGGTCGACGGCGCCCCAATGGATGGTCACCTGCCGCAACTCGACCGATCCGCCGCCCTCGCGCCACGCAGTCAAGGCCGGCACCAGCGCCTGCTCGGGTACGGGTCCCTCGACCACGCCGCTGAATGCGAGCCGGTCGAGCACCCCATCCTGGGGCTCGATTCCACTCGGCAGCATGGCCCGGTCCACCACCGCGGCGAAGGTGAGCGACGGCGTGGTCCGATCTTCCGGCGGCTTGCCGGGGACGGTCAAGCGCAGCGACGCATGGCTCGCGGTCACGGAACGCCCGCCGGTCCGCAGCAACAGATCATGGGAGTCGATTTCGATCACGAGGCTGCCCGGATCGCTCAATTCGGCCTCGGCACGGCCGCGGGCATCGCCGGCCGCGGCACTCGTCGTCTCGGCGCTCCCCAGAGCGACGGCCACGGTGAAGCCCTGGGCCGCTTCGAACCGCCAGACGCCCGGACTCCAGGGCCGCGCGCGCGCCGCGAGCATCGGCGCCTCGATGTGTGCGGGCTTGGCGAAGGGCAACCCGTCGACGACGAGGTGGCCGAAATCGGCTTCGAGCCGAAACGGGAACCCGCCGATCTCCAAACTGTCGCTGCGGATCATGATACCATGGTCGGCGCGCGCGGCGATGAAACGGGCGATTTCCGCGCGCACGCGGTTCGCTTCGAGATACCAGACCGCGACATAGCCCAGAAGGGCGAGCATCAGGCCCGCCGCGATCATGGTCGGCACCGAACGGAATCGAATCATGGCGCGCGGTTATACAAGCTCGGTTCCGGTCGGTCGATGCGAAACCGGCGGGCCTTCCCGGGTCATGGGCGCCCGCCTCGGGCGCAATGGCAAACTTGCCACGGCACGGGGTTTGCTGCGCCCGTCTCGCCGCCCCGTTGGGCACTGTCGGGCGCCGCCGACTCGTGGCAGAATGGCGGCCAACGAGACCGGAAAGGCGAGGGCTGGGATGGAACCGCTCACTCGAAGCTATGTCCACGGGACCGGCTCGGTGCCGCTCCTGGATTTGACCATCGGCCGATTGCTCGACCAGGCGGCGGCCCGGCATGGCGACCGGCCGGCGCTGATCGTCCGCCACCAAGGCACGCGCTGGTGCTATCGCGACTTGAACGACGCGGCGAACCGGTTCGCCGCCGGCCTCCTCGCCCTCGGGCTGGAGCCCGGCGACCGGATCGGCATCTGGTCGCCCAACAATACCGAATGGGTCGTGGCGCAATTCGGCGCGGCCAAGGCCGGGCTGATCCTGGTCACCATCAACCCGGCCTATCGGCTGTCGGAACTCGATTATTGCCTGAACAAGGTCGGCTGCCGGGCGCTGATCCTGGCCGCCGCCTTCAAGAGCAGCGACTATCTGGCCATGATCCGGGAGTTGGCGCCGGAGCTCGGCACCGCCGAGACGCTGGCTGCGGCGCGGCTGCCCGCGCTGCGTCATCTCATCCTCATCGGCGGCGAAGCCCCGGCCGGAGTCGGACGGTTCGACGATGTCTCGGCTCTGGCGACGGCGGACGGGCTCGCCCGGATCGCCGCCCTGGGCGCTGCGCTCCAGTTCGACGATCCGATCAACATCCAATTCACCAGCGGCACCACCGGGGCGCCCAAGGGTGCCACCCTGTCGCACCACAACATCGTCAATAACGGATTTTTCATCGGCGAGCGGATGCGGCTGACGCCGGCCGATCGCCTCTGTATTCCGGTGCCGCTCTATCATTGTTTCGGCATGGTGCTGGGCAATCTCGCCTGCGTCAGCCACGGCGCCGCCATGGTCTATCCGGGCGAGGGGTTCGAGCCCCGGGCGGTACTGGAGACGGTCGAAGCCGAGCGCTGTACGGCCTTGCACGGGGTCCCGACCATGTTCATCGCCGAACTCGACCACCCGGATTTCAAGCAGTACGACCTCGCGAGTCTGCGGACCGGGATCATGGCCGGAAGCCCATGTCCCATGGAAATCATGACTCGCTGCATCGACGAAATGAATTTGCGGGAGATCACCATCGCCTATGGCATGACCGAGACCAGCCCGGTCAGCTTCCAATCCGCAACCGACACGCCGGCGGATCTGCGGGTCGGCACGGTCGGCACCATCCTGCCTCATCTCGAGGTCAAGATCGTCGATGCCGAAGGGCGGATCGTGCCGCCGGACACGCCGGGCGAACTCTTGACCCGCGGCTATTCGGTAATGCTGGGCTATTGGGGCGATCCCGAGCGGACGGAAGAAGCGATCGATGCCGCCGGCTGGATGCACAGCGGCGATCTCGCCACTCTCGATTCCTCGGGCTATTGCCGGATCACCGGACGGATCAAGGACATGATCATCCGCGGCGGCGAGAACATCTACCCGCGCGAGATCGAGGAGTTCCTCTATCGCCACCCCGAGATTCGAGACGTCCAGGTGATCGGCGTGCCCGATCCGAAATATGGCGAGGAAGTCTGCGCCTGGGTCTGCTTGCGTCCGGGAGCAGTGCTGGACGCCGAAGACATCCGACGCTTCTGCCAGGGCCAGATTGCACATTACAAGATTCCGCGCCATATCCGCTTCGTCGAGGCGTTCCCGATGACGATCACCGGCAAGATCCAGAAATTCGCGATGCGCCAGCAGGAGGCGGAGGCCCTGGGTGCGGACCCGGGCGGCGCTCCGAGCTAGACGCGTCGGCCAGAGCGGGGAGGCTCGTCTCCGACGTCCCCTATCCATCCCGTCGGACGCACGGACCCGTAGCGATTCAGCCCAGGGTCTCGGCTGAACCGGGCTTTGCGCCGTCGGAGCGGCGAAAGGCGCAGATGGTTCTACCATCTCAGGTTGTGATGGCTCGATTTCAACTCGTTTCGAAGAGCTGTTCGGCATCGCCGGCCGTTCGGCCTGCCTTCAGGGCGGCCCGCGGTTGCCGCCGGCGGGGGGTTGGTCGAGCCGGGGAGCGACAAGGTCGCTCCTGCGCTCCCGATCGCTGTCGGATACAACGTCTTCGCCCGCCGCTGCCGCGGTCGCCGAGGCGGGATCGGGATCCGTACTTTCGGCCAGCCCCTCGCCGGTTTCGACCGGCACGCCCAGAGTCTCGAAGATGAGGGCGACGGCCTTGGCGACGGGCACCTTGAGGAAGCGGTAATATTCGTCGAAGGCGTCGAGCGTCTCGCCCAGGGTGGAAGCGATATTGGCGAGGTCGGCCACGGGGTCGTCCGGGCTCTGGTCCACGGCCGGGTCGGCCGGGGGTTCCCCGGCGGGCGGTTCCGGCGCCGCCGCTGCGGCCCCTTTGTCGGGCGCCCGGCGGCTGTTGCGCAAACCGACTGCCAGCCCGACGGTCCGGCGCACGGCGCGCGAGACCTTCAGGAAGATCGGCACGGCGCCCAGGTTTGCCGGCGCATCGGCGACGGCGAGGCTGATTTCGGCCAATTCCTGGAGCAGCCGAAGCTGCCGCTCGGTCGCCGCATCCGCCGCCGGGTCGGCCTCGCAGCCCCGGCGCTCGGCGCGCAGCTT
>Ga0209274_10000070_pt1 | contig 98722 bp, 104 predicted proteins | sample HubBroMetageREF1_FD_188343 | JGI IMG/M metagenome (GOLD analysis project Ga0209274, IMG submission 188343) | Reference soil microbial communities from the Hubbard Brook experimental Forest, New Hampshire, USA - Hubbard Brook CCASE Soil... | ecosystem: Environmental > Terrestrial > Soil >...
GTTTTTCAGCGCCGGGCCTTTGTTGCGCGCCCTCCGGTACGAAAAGCCCTGTGTCTTGCTAATTGACGAGCTAGACAAAGTGGACCACGCATTTGAAGCACAGGCATTCAAACGCGCCTGCTCATGTTTCGGATTGGGGCGCTACTTGTATTACTTCACGGGAACGTGGGTTGATTTGGATGAGCGCAAGCGCGCGAAGGGTGTTCCGAAACTTACGGGCTGGGCAACGCCGGAAGGGTGGAGGCAGGGTCTTCGTCCCAACACGGAGGTTGGCGCAAGACTGTCCGAGCAAACAACCGCGGGCAACAACGGGAATGGCGACGGCCATGACAGCGGCAAGGGGGCGAACGACAACGGTGCGAGCCTCGTGCGCGAGATTGAACAGATGGAACGATCAGTGGGCATGCGCATGTATCGCGGACTGCTTAAGTCGGTGGCGCGAGTGTGGAACCCCAAGGATATTCAGGACGCGGCGATTCAGCAAAAGGTCCTGGCGCACATGCAAGCTGCGGAGCGGGGCTTCCGGAGGCTGGACGCAGCGCTGGGCCGAGTCGGGCCAGAACCGTTGACACAAATACTCCGCTCTCTGAAGTTGCAGTCCATCGATCGGGTGGATGACCTGCAAACCTTGCGCGAAATCGTTCTTGCGCTTGAAGCTCCTCGCAAGGAAACGAGTAGTGCGTGTCCAAGTTGAAACAATGGCCTCGAAGCGATCTTCTTGACGGCAGGGACGGGTCCACTCAAAATATGCTTGATGGAAAATCCCCCGAGCCACAATTCAGCGCCGCACCCATCTTCACCGAGTCTGGTGTCCAAGGTCTGGACTTTGATCGTTGGCATAGGTGTCTTGTTAGGGTACCTCGCCTTGCGCTCAACGTTGAGTGTCGTCCCAGTCGTAGATGACCTTATGCCGCGAACTCCATACTACGTGAAGTTCTTGCTAACCAATGAGGGTGAGTTTTTCGTTTCTTATCCAAGGGTACAATGCCTTGTTTCCTATCCTCTCAAACAGAAACCGGGGTCGGATTCGACACCTCCGGTTTCGGTTCGCGAAGGCAATGTGTATTACCTCGAAGAAGGGGATGGCCTGGCACCCCACGCGAGCACGACGGTTCAGTGTTTCTTCGCTGATGCGGAACGGGAAGCCGGCGGCATCGTCGAAAATCAAGGGCTACCAGTGACGGTACTTTTGACGGCTAAGTATCGACCGAGATACTGGTTCCCGAGCAGCGTAACTCGCCGGTTCTCTAGTCACCGTGACGCAGCCGGCAACGTTCAGTGGGATGCCAGGTAACCGGGACTCGCTAGCTCTTCAACGGTAACAAATGGACGGGCGATGGCGGCCGATCCCGGCTCTTGCCTTGATACGTACAAGCTCCTTCTGGTTTGTCTCTCGCTTTTTCATTATTTCCCACAGCTAACAGAAACGGAGGTGCCTGTGAGCACTTGCATCTCCGCAGTCCAACACTTACGTCTACTACGGGGTGGCGCACAAGCCCATCTGTTAAGCGCATCGGACGGGGTCTGCTACGTGACCAAGTTCCAGAACAATCCACAACACATTCGAGTACTCGCGAACGAGATGTTCGCCACTAGGTTGGGTTTGGCGCTGGGGCTGCCGATGCCACGGGTGGAAGTGATTGAAGTCTCCGATTGGCTGATCGAACACACCGAAGACCTCCGAATCAGTCTGGGTGGTGCCAAGATTCCGTGCCGCAGCGGCAAGCAATTGGGATCGCTGTACGTGGGCGGCGAGAGTCCCGCAATGACACTCGACTACTTGCCTCGTGAGTTGCTGCAGGGTGTTCGCAATCTTAGAGACTTTGTCCGAGTCCTTGTCCTGGACAAGTGGACGTGCAACAGCGACGGACGGCAAGCAATCTTCTGGAAAGCATCGAAAAGGCAGCGATACTCCGCAACCTTTATTGACCAGGGCTACTGCTTCAATGCCGGCGAGTGGACGTTTCCCGACTCTCCCCTGCGGGGCGCATACGCGAACAACTGTGTTTACGAGGGTGTCATGGGATGGGAGGCGTTTGAGCCGGCGCTCAGTCGAGCCGTAGAGATGGATGCTCACACCATTTGGCAGTGCGCTGCAGATATTCCGGAAGAGTGGTACGAAGGAGATCGAGATGGCCTAGATCGGTTAGTGGAGGCACTGCACCGTCGCCGCGGGACGATTCGGAAATTGATCGCCGAGTTTCGTAGGTCAAGTCGGAACCCATTTCCGAACTGGCTTGAATCGCTTGCGGATTCTGCCATGCTCTCTCCGCAAGGGGTCGTTTCCTTGGAGGATCGCGTTTGTGTTTGAGACCGCGTAAGCAACGTGCATTCGGGACAAAAGGAGGATCAGTATGGTCGAGCTCCTGCCGATCTCGCCCGCCCTCAAGCGATTCCCCTCCCAGTTGCGCTCTATGTCTCGGGTGAACTCATTTTTGAGCTCTATGACGGGGGACAGCCCCGCCGCAGATTGTCGATCCGTTGGGAGAGGTTCGTGCCAAAGAAAGAAAACAAGCCAGAGCTAGAAAGTCCCCAACGGTTTTGCGCACACACCAGGATTAGTGCCCGCGTTGCATGACCTGCCTGACGCGGACTTCCACCCGATCGACCAGTGATGAGAAATGAGGAAGGGCAATGAGGATTCGTGTGACCACCAGAGCCGACTTGTTTGAGAAACGAAAACAACAGCACATCGAGCGCGGTTACCGGATTGAAGATGAGCGACCGATTCCAGTGAACGGTTTCTGTTCCTTTATCGCCGTGAGCGAGATACCTGATTCTGATGCAGTTGGCGCACTCATTGTACAGGCGCTCAACGGGATGGCAAGATGAGACCACATGGAAAAACTAAGCTGGGATTCTTCCCCTTACCCGTCCCGGAATCCGCACGGCTAAAGAATTGCCTTGCCTTCGCATCGGAGTTCTCGGCACTCGATCCTTGCTTGGGCGATGGCGTGGCGTTCACTCACTTGCTGCATGATGTAACCGCTCATCGCTATGGCATCGAGATCGATGCCAATCGTGCAGAACAAGCAAGAGCCTTGGGAGTCGAGACTCTGCAAGCGAACGCGATGGATGTGCGGTGCACGCCGGAAGCGGTGTCCCTGCTCTACCTGAACCCTCCGTACGACTGGGAGTCTGGGGACAGCAACAACCAGAGGTTGGAACTGGTCTTCCTCGACCACTGCTATCGCTGGCTCAAGGCAGGTGGTGTGCTGGTATTCGTCATTCCCCAGATGCGATTGGCAAAATGTGCAAGATTGCTAAGCGAACATTTCACGGATTTGCGCGTGTTCCGACTCACCGAGCCGGCTTGCCTCGAATACAAACAGATCGCAGTGCTGGCAACACGCCGCAAACGGCATTCCAAGGTTTCTGATACGACCTTGTTAGATGGCGTGCACTACCTCGAAGCGCTGGCAACGAAGGCCGAGCTTAAACCTCTGGGCGACAACTCCGAATTTCGGTACGAGGTTCCAGCCTCCGAGCCGGTTGTCCTGACCCATGTGGGTATTCCTTTGGATGAGGTGGAAGACTTATTGCTGGAGTCCGGGGCATACCGACAGGTGGGACGTGTGCTTCTGCCCAAGCTGAATGACGTCAAGGGCCGCCCGCTCACACCGCTGCATGGGGGCCATGTCGGATTGCTCTGCACCGCCGGAATGCTCAATGGGGTATTCGGGGAGGGAGAGGATCGTCACATTGCCCACTGGCGCTCGGTGAAATTCACGGACCATTGGGAAGAGGAGGAAGAGGACGGGACCAAAATCCTGCATGACCAGGAAAGCTTCTCGCACGAACTGACCCTGGTCTTTGCCAATGGAAAGACCCAGGTTCTCACGCACGAAAAGAAGGAGGCCCAATGAGAAATGCTCACCTTCGATTCGGCTGGCTGACCTACGTGAAGAGCACGGAAAAGACGACCACCAGTATCAAGCTGCGGCTTGACCGCTTCATCGGCGAAGCGTTGCCCGATCCACCGCGCCAAGCCAAAGCCCATCTCATTTCCGTGATCGGCGGGGACACTCAGGTTGCGGCCGTCAGTGCGGCCATCTCCCTGGGAGACAGGTTCATGGTCGAGGGGCCAGACGTACAGCCGATTCGGGTCTGTCTCGAACGAAACGCACAGTGCTTCAAGGGCTCGGTACAACTTGCCGGGCGCAAAAAGCCCCTGCGCCACCTTATCGCGTTGTCCGAAGACTTCGCTTCGAGCAATGTGTCGGCGGGTTCGGGGCGAACTCTGCTGGCAAGCTCGGAAAACCGATTCATCTGGGCCTCTCTCGCCCATATTCACGGGGTTCCGGGAGTTCCAAACTGGGCTGACTGGTTTGCAGGCGAACTGCAGACGCATCAGGCAATTATCCCTGCTCTCGGGATCGGATGTGCTCCGGTGCTGATCAAGGGCGGGAAGGAGCAGTTTCTCGACTGGCTTAGCTGGGGAGTCGAAAGTGGAGCGATTCGATTTCCCGCCTCCACAGGTTCGATCCGCTGGCCGCGTTTCAATCTCGAAAGCCTCTTCCTGCCGGCGAAGTAACTCTTAGCTCTGGGTTGTGCACACCGTTACAGGATACAAGCCGACTTGCACTAAGACTTATCGTTACTGATCGTGACTTAGAGAGTACATTGGCGATCGTGTACTCACCGAGTCCTGCGATCAGATTGCCGAGACGAAACAGCGCGATGGGTCAGGGCCGGGGGCTCGCGGCCGTCTCGGAGGCCCGCGCTAGTGCTTGCGTGTCGACATACTCTCGGACGTTCATCAATTTGCCATTCTGAACCGTAATGTCGAAAACCCAGTGGTCCTCGAACGTCCTGTTTGTGGCTTTGATTCTCCCAGTAGCGAAGCCGACGACCAGAACCCGGTCCCCCTGCGCTATGAACTCGGGGGGCTCTGGGTACGAAGTTTCCACCGTTTCGTTAGCCTTCTGGAGTAAGTTATTCAATCCAGCGTGCCCGCGGTGCGTGCCGGCCAGCGGCCAGTCCTCGCCCGGAATGATCCACTCAATATCTTCGGCAGACAACGCCAGCAGATCTTGCTTGTCGCGGCGGCCGAGTGCCGCAAGAAAATTCTTCACAATCTGGACATTCTTTTCGGTGCTCATCGAAATCTCTCCTTTTCCCTTATATCCAGTGTGTCCGGTCTAATCCGACGTTTCGGAACCATCCTTCTTCGGGCCAAATCGCACGGTCATAGGTTGATTACTGCTGCTTTTTGAACAAATTCTGGAAGATCAGCTGACCCCAAGTGCGGCCGCGTGCGTGCACCAGCGCGCCACCCTCGTCGAACTTTCCCAACTTGACGGGTGCGAATCCGAGTTGTTTGGCCAAATCCGCCACGGGAGCGATCGCGTCCTCATCGTCGCTGGACAGAAAGACAACCCGATGCCCCCCTTCGACGATCGGATCGGTAGCCAGGATGGCCGCACCCAGGTGATTGAAACCTTTCACGAGCTTTGCGCCGGCGAACGCCTTGGCGACGTAGGCGGAGGACAGGAGACCGTCCAGTTCTTCAGGGGGAACTCCAAACGCGTTCGTCGCGTCGATGACCGTCTTGCCTTCCCAGCTCGGCAGGGCCTTCGCAACCTCGCGATGTTCCCCGAACGGGACCGCCAAGATGATTCTGTCGGCCTTGAGTGCATCCTGCAGCGACCTGGCGACGACCCTAGGTCCAATCGCCCGAGCCTCCGGTGCCAACGCCTCAGCCGGCTGGCGGCTCGCGACGGTCACATCGATGTTTTTACGCGCGAAGGCGTGGGCGAGGGCCCGGCCTATCTTGCCGAATCCTACAATTGCGTAGCTCATAGTGATCTCCGATCCACATTGATATTGATCCCAACCGCCGACTTCAAATTGCCGAGGAGCCGCCGTCGACATTCAATTCCGCCCCGTTCACGAAGCTCGAATCGTCGGAAGCAAGAAACAGCGCGACCGTCGCGATTTCCTCAGGTTCACCCATCTTTCCCCGCGGGATCAGGGATTCGAACATCTCCTTCGCCTCCTTGGTGAGAACTTCTTCCTGCATCGGTGTGGCGATCGGCCCCGGGCCCAACACGTTTACCCGGATATTCCTGCCCTTCAGTTCGTTGAGCCACGTGCGTGCAAAGGAGCGCAACGCCGCCTTACTCGCCGCATACACGCCAAAACCAGGAAAACCCTTCACCGAAGCAACGGATCCGGTCATGATGATTGATCCGCCATCGTTGAACAGCGGCAATGCCTTCTGAACCGTAAACAGCGTTCCGCGCGTATTCAGGCCGAAGGTCGCATCGAAGTGCTGCTCAGTAATCTTGCCCAGTGGTAAGGCTTCGCCCCTGCCAGCGCTCGCGAACAGGACGTCGATCTTGCCCTTTTCCCGCTTGACCGTATCGAACAGACGGTCCAGGTCGTCGAGATTGGCCGCGTCACCGCGCACACCGGTCACGTTTCGGCCAATCAGCTTGACGGCCTCATCGAGTTGCTCCTGCCTCCTACCCGTGATGAAAACGTAGGCGCCTTGATCAACAAACAGCTTGGCGCTCGCCAGCGCCATGCCGCTCGATCCACCCGTGATCACTGCAACTTTTCCTTCAAGCTTTCCCATAATTACTCCCTTCGATAGATGTCTAACATCCGGTACAGTAGAGTAGAGTTCTTCAGTGGTGGACGAGAACTGCCCGGGAGTCCTAATATTTTGTCTAATCGTCCAAAGAGGGAGGCTAAGTTGGACCCGATAACAGACATCTTCAGAACGATGCACGTGACCGCTTTCGGTCTGCACAGGCTCGAAGCCACAGCCCCGTGGGGCATAAAACAGGAAAACCAGACCGAAGAAAAAGTCACGCCTTCCGACAAAAAGATGTCACCCACAGATTTGGCGCACTTCGCCATGCTTTCGCGCGGCAACTGCTGGCTGAGTGTTGAAGGGGTTGCGGAGCCGATTCCACTCACCGGTGGTGATTGCTTTTTGCTGGCTAAGGGGACTTCGATTGTTTTGCGCGACAGCCGGCGAACCCGTCCGAGGTGGAGCTTCCGCGAGATCGGGGCCAAGGCCAACGGCAATGTCGCCCTGTGTGGCGGCGGTGGCACACCCACGACAATCGTCTGTGGATCCTTGCGTTTCGATCGCGCCAGCCTGAGGCCGATCACTCAGTTATTGCCGAACTTCATTTTGATGAAGGCCGATCAGTCACGCACGCTTGCTCTTCACACCACAGTGCAGGCGCTCGCGTCAGAGATGGAAGAACAGGCGCCGGGATCTGGAGTCGTCGCGAGTCGACTGGCCGAGGTCCTGTTTATCCAGGTACTCCGTGCGCATATCGCGTCGGGACCGGAACGCCACAAAGGATGGCTTCGTGCAATTTTCGATCCTCAAATAGGCGCTGCTCTGAGTGCCATTCACGACAGAGTGAATACACCTTGGACGGTCGAATCCCTGGCCGAAGCGGCGGGCATGTCTCGCTCCGCATTCGCAGCACGTTTCAAAGAGCTACTCGGACAAACGCCGCTGGAATACGTGACCGAGTGGCGGATGCAGAAGGCGATACGGCTACTTGAACGGCGTGACAAAAAGCTCCCAGAAGTCGCTCGATTGGTCGGTTATGAGTCCGACGCCGCATTCAGTAAGGCGTTCAAGCGAGTTGTCAGGGCTAATCCTGGTGAATACCTCAGACGTGGTTTGAAGGACCCAAAATCGACCGAAGCAGACCACGATCACTCCCGATAAACGGGCTTGTAGGAAGTAATCTCCGCAAGTGGTATCAATTCTGAGGAAATTGCGGCAACCGAAAAGTAGGAACATGGCGTAGCGCCTGACGTCGTGACTGGCTCGGTAATGTGAGTGTAATCGCCACACTTCCTCTTCGTTTTTCTTTTCTTGTTGTTCCCTCCCTTCCGCTCACCTCGGAGGACTTCTATGCCAGAACTGTCCACGATCTACGACTACATGAGATGTCACGCGGCGCTTTTGGGAGAGCGCATTCTGCAGGAGTATCCGGCGCTCCACCGATTCGACGATGCAGTTTCACCTCGGATTGAAACGCTACTCCGAACGCCTTTCCCTGCACAGACCATTGCGATCATGGGAGTGGCTAAACGCTGGCAGCAGGCGCGAACCGCCATGGTGATCGCGGAATGCGGTACCGGCAAGACACTGATCTCGCTGGGAGCGATCCATGTCCACCACCAAAGAAGTCCGTTTACGGCCTTAGCGATGGTTCCGCCCCACCTGGTCGAAAAGTGGGCGCGGGAAGCGTTTCTGACCTTGCCAGGAATACGCGTGTTCTTGATCGACGATTTGCGAAATGGCGGTGACGAGAACAAAGCACACGGAGTCAACGAGGTGCGGTTGAGGCAGGGGCGAATCGTGCGTGAAGGGTTGCAAACAACGTTGAGCGAGTTGCGACTACGGAAGGATTCGCAGAGTTCGCGAAAACGCTGGTTGTCGCTTTCCGGGAGACCATCGCTGTTTATCGTCGGACGTGAACGAGCCAAGCTCGGTTACTTCTGGCGCCACGCTTACCGGGTACCACACTCTGGCCCATACGTTGGATGCGTGGTGAATTCCGAAACGGGCAAGCCGGTGATCGTGGACGACAGCCGACTCACGGCGGGTGAGTTCGACAAGATCAAAATCGCCGAGACCATCGAAACCAGGGGCGACAAATCGTGTCGCCCACTGCACAGCCCGCTCTGGCAGGCGGACGCGGACAAGATCCGCCGCATGGCACCGATTGAGTTCATCGGGCGCTACATGCCGGAATGGTTTGACTATGCGATTTGTGATGAGATTCACCAACTGGCCGGGGATACCGCGCAAGGCAATGCTCTGGGCACGCTGGCCTCTTGCACCGACCGGATTGTTGGTTTGACCGGCACACTGCTTGGTGGCTATGCGGACGATCTGTATAACACTCTCTTTCGTCTTGAAGCGAGAAGGATGAAGGAGCATGGCTACGAGTGGGGCACCACAGGCCGCAGTTCGTTCATTCAGGATTACGGCGTCCTCGAAACGATAACCAAGGTCGAGCCGGCAAATAATGCCTGCTCTAAGGCCAAAGCCACGAGCACAGTCCGGCGCAAGCCCGGAGCATCCCCGTTGTTGTTTGGTGAATTCCTCATGCAGCTATGTGCCTTTGTGTTCCTCGAAGACATTTCAGGGGAACTCCCGCCATACGAGGAAACTTATCTGAGCGTGCCAATGGATGCTTCGATGGGAGAAGCTTACCGCGAACTCGAAGAGGACATGCGGAAGGCGTTGAAAGCCCACAGGGGCAACCGATCGGTTCTGAGCACGATGCTCAATACTCTCCTGCTGTACCCGGATCACCCGTACGGAATTGGGACGCTGTACGGCACGGAATTCGATCCTGAACTCAAACGCAGGGTGAGATTTGTGATTGCAGCTCCGCGTGAACCTCCCGAGGACCATATCTATGCCAAAGAACGGAGATTGATCGAGGAGATCAAGAAGGAACTGGCGGAGGGGCGGCGATGCCAGGTCTTTGCCGTGTACACGCAGAAGCACGACGTCACAGCCAGGCTGCAACGAATTCTGAGCAAGGAGGGCATCCACACCGCTGTATTGCGAGCGAGTATTGATACCTCCAAGCGCGAGGCGTGGTATGCCAGACAAGTCAAAGACGGAGTCCAGGTGGTGATCTGCCATCCCAAACTAGTGGAGACCGGTCTCGATCTGCTCGACTTTCCGACCATCATTTTCTACGAGTCTGGATACTCGCTACACACGTTGCGGCAGGCCAGCCGCCGGTCCTGGAGAATCGGCCAGCGCCGGCCGGTGCGCGTGAAGTTTCTTTGCTCAGAAGGGACGATGCAGACATCGTGTTTGCGCCTCATGGGGAAGAAGCTCCTTGTGGCTCTCACCATGGAAGGCAAGTTTGCTGGAGAAGGACTGCAGAGCATCGACGAAGACGATGACATGCTCTCGGCGATGGCTCGGGAGTTGGTCGAACGGAACGGTATCGGCGAAAGCGCCGACGCAGTCTGGAGAGCCCTCAACACAGAACACGAAAAGCTGTTTTCAACGTCTGCTCATCGCGACGATGACACAGCATCCATCGAAGTGCCGGGTATTCTGCTGGATACTCAGGCTGACGCCGCGAGTCTTGTTGAAAGCGCCATGGACACCGCATCCATCGCGGTCTTCGGACAGCGACCGCAAGCGTTGTCAGGTGGGAGACGGCGCGGACGCCCAGTTGTTCCCGAACAGGCATCACTATTCGGCTTCAGTTGAGATGAAACAAGCGAAGGTAAATTGCCCTCGCGACCTTCGTCACTGGTGAGCGAGATCCTCTCTTCTGAGCTCGCTCTCCCTCTGCGAGCAATTCGGCTAGTCTTCGCGGCAGCGCGCGTTTTTGCTCACCCTTCCAGAATTTTGTTGCAAATCACCAAGGAGGATAGAAATATGTCAGAAACAAGTACGCTCATTGGATACGGCGGCCGAACGATTGGCCGCGAAGAACTAGCGCTGGTGCCGACACCAGCGGCAACGGAAACTCACCGCCCCGTCCCGCACCATGAGATCGTCCAAGCATTGATCGAGACGCTTGGGTTTCGCCACATCGGGGTCGTTCACGACGAGTACGCAGTCTCGCCGGACGGCATGAAGGCCTTTGGGGTTCTCGACCTCGCAACCGAGATGGAGGGATGCCGCTTCTCTATCGGTTTGCGCAACTCCCACGATAAGAGCATGCGTTTGGCGATGACCTGTGGCTATCGCGTATTCGTTTGTTCGAACATGGCGTTCGCGGGAGACTTCACGCCCGTGCTCGCGAAACACTCGAAGTCGTTCTCGCTGATCGACTGCATCTCCGTGGGCGTTGACCGAATGCAGCGAAACTTCGAGCCGATGCGAAAGCAGGTTGAGGCGTGGCAGAGAAGTGAATTGACGGACGTTACCGCCAAGGTGGTCATCTACGAGGCATTCGTCGAGGGCCGACTCGAAGCCCCGAGGCACCTGGCGCGCAACGTGCATGACCTCTACTTCGAGCCGAAGTACGAGGAATTCCGGTCGCGGACGATCTGGAGTCTCTCCAATGCGTTTACGTCAGCGTTCAAGGAACTCGATCCCGTCCCACAATTCAAGGCGACGGCCAAGCTGGGCGAATTCCTGGAGGCCCGGTTCTCACAAGCGTTCTAACCGGCGGGGCGGTATCGGACGGCCGCCCCTTCTTGACTAGCGATCGTTGCGCGGAGGACGGACGCCTTCCCGACTGACCAACAGCGCGTTTAGCAGTACCTATATAACCGTGTTGACTCTCCATCGTTCCCCGCCAAGCTTTGCCTGATTCCCGCGCACGCTCCTCGTTCAGCTGTGGATGTTGCTGTGTAAAAGGGGAAAGAATTTAATCTCCATTCATTAAGCGCTGAGGTCTCAATGGGTTGCGCTTCTCCCTCCTAATCGGTCGCAACGAGCCCTCTGCACCGAAAACGGGCGTTGACAATCTTTGAGCAACTCTCTAGGTTGGCTTCCGTCGACGGTTGAAAGGGACAGCGACATAAACCTTGCTGACCCGAAGTAGACTGAGTGATCAGCCAAGTGGGGCAACCTGCGAGGCAGCCAAACCTGAAAAAACCGACGGCTCTGCGAGGGGCAGTTGGGGTTTGGGACTGCGAAAGCAGTGATCGCATCAAGGGGCATTGACGGTACATGCATCCACGCTGTTGGCTCCCTCGCAGGAGGCGGCGGCTAGAGCATAACCAATGTCACAGCCCTTTGAATTTCCCCGCCTCTTCACTGCCACAAGGCTCGTCTCTCACAAAAGCATTCCTTCTCCGCACATTTTCTCATCCGGAATTGTGTAAGACTATTTCATGAGCTGATCTAAGAAAATTGAAGAGGCGCGCAAGCGCCCGACTTCTTCTTTGAGGGCCCCTCTTCAAGAGCCTCGGAAACGCCCAACGTTGTGGTGCGATTGGAAGAGCCATCCCCACCGTCAAGCGGGGAGGTTGACGGGTAGTGTCCTAACAGTGCGTTGCTGGCTGGTGTTAGGCGCTTTTCTTCGCTTCTTCTTCCAGCATCTTCTCAGCGTCCAATATCCAATCTCGGATCACTTGTCGAATGCCGCTGTCGTCAGATTCCTCGTAGGCTTTTTTGAGGATGCCGAGGTCGTTCTTGACGCGCTCTCGTTCTGTAGGCGAAAGCATAGGCAAATAGCGTGAGGAATAGGCTTTGGCGGGGATTGGCAGGAGCCGACCCCCAACCCCCACAAAGCCCTTCTCTTTTGGTTTGGGATTTAAAACATTGGACCAGACTCTATCAGGCCATCATCAGGTTCGTCTGTGACGGATGAACATTGCCCCTGTGGGAATCTAGCAACGCAGTATTAGGACACTACCGGTTGACGCGGCATACCGCGCTTGCTTCCTGTGATCGGTTCTGCAGCAGGGAAGTGGCTGCGTTTTCCCTTTTTGTACAATACGGAAGACATGGCTGTCAGGATCGAGATTCAGAATACGGGCGATCCTCAAGTTCGCGGGGAGATTGTGGCCATCCTTGAACACGTGCTGAGTGACCGGCCGGGAGAGTGGCGAGTGTCCATTGTCGGATCTCACGCCAATGACAATTGGGAAATGAAGGTAGAAGGACCAGCGGGCTTCGAGCGCTCGTACACTTTGGTTGGCGGCGCAGGAGAGCACCAACCCGCGGCGATAGGAAGCTTGGTGGTTAGGCTGCTGCCTACAAGAAAGCCATGATTTGCCATTTCGGGTTACGTTCTCTTCGGACGCATGCTGACATCTGCGCCTTGTCAGGCATAAGCTAAGTTCATTTTTCAAGAGCTGAAACTGGAAATGCGGAAGATTCCGAATTCGCGCCATCTCGAGGAGCACATTTCACGAGCGTTGAACAAGATCAGGAAGCCGAGCACTCCGGAAGAAATCACCGAATTGCTCAACCGCGATCTGGAGCCCGAAGACGAGCCCTTCCAGACTAAAGAGGTCGCTGAGCGATTGCGGAATACTGGTGACGCAGTGCTGACACTCTATTGGTCAAGGACTCGTCCTCGGAGGTAACCCTTCGGGCCTGCGAGCGGGTGGTCATTGTTTGAACTTCAACGAGTGAAGTTCGAGGGCTCGCTGCAAATCCCGATCATCGGGTCGAATGAACTCGGGTTCCTGCACCATGATTTGAAAGGGCTCGAACAGAGCCCAGTTCTCAGTGTCGTGTCCGTACTTTGAGCGGTAGTAGATTCCCGCAAAGCCGCCGTTAAAAACAATCCGGGACACCGACTGGCGTCAGGATCCGTGGAGCAGTTCGTTGCAGGACTGACGCGTCGAACTCCTCGACTCCAAACTTCTTCCAATGGATTGCCAATAACTTTCGCAAGCGGCTGATCCATTCGCTGCTGCAAATATCGGCGTAGTCTTTGTCGGTCGTGGCGACTCCCAGGATCCCCTTCTCGACCCATTCGATCGGCAGTTCCCCAAGTTGACAGTAGTCATCCGCTCCCTCGATCTGAGCCAACTCTGTCAGCAGCGTGGGATCGATGCGGAATCGAGCCAAGGTTTCGACGAAGCACCCGAATCTTTGCGAAGACGCGTAGAGAACACGGTAGGTCGCATCCGGGTCATCAAAGCGGTTGCCGAAGGTTCCGTCGGGCCCCGCGGAAGCCCAATCCGGGGGACACCATGGATCGGGTTTTCTCCCTAACCGATAGATCACGCCGGAGTTTTTCGAATCGCTATCCTCCGGCCAAGAATGCTCGCGCGGCGCCAAGGATCTCCGGACCTACGGTCTCCACATCCCCTTCTCGCAAAAGCCGGGCTGGCGCGCGATCCCCCAGCTCTGGATTCAGACCCGTAAACCAAGCCTGAACCACCCGTGGCCCCTCGTGATCGCTGATCACTTTTGCCAGCCGGTAAGCGAGCCGCAATCTTTCATCAACACCCTTGTACGGCTCTGAGCCGGCCATCCAGCGCTCTATGGCTCGCGTGTCTTTGACCGAAGCGATGTAGGCCGTCAGTTTCTTCCCCAGAATTGTGGTCAACTCCGTGATGAGTTTGGAAAAATCCAGAGTTGTGGCTTCCCGATAGGCCAACAGATCCGGTCTTGCCGGGGTCGATACTGCCATGTCGAGAACCTCCGAACTCAAAGCCAATGTATCATAATGACGTCTAAATAACAATGTAATTACAAGCAAATTACGATGGATCTTGACGGTCGTAAACTATTGAAAACAAGACGACAGGAGGTCGGCGTCCCTCACCATCACTCTGGAAAAACAACGAACGTCCAAAACCCAACCAAGTTTACCGATTCTGAATTCGCTCTGTTTGCCGCAATTCTTTCAACTCCTCAAAACAGGGAGCGCATTGTCGGATGTGCGCGAGCAAGTGAGCGAGTTGAGTGCTGTCCGCACGCTGTTGGGCGAGTTTCAGCAAGACTTCGCGTCCCGGACAGGCGATCCGCTGCGGATTGGGGAAGTCTTCGTGCAAGACCCTGTCAAATGCGTCGAGCAGTTCTTTTTCCGAATCCATTGTGCACGCCCGGTTAACGGCCATGTTCTCCCCAGCAGAATCCCACGATCCATGATCGGTGTCGACGAAAATCTTCAACTGGTTGCCCCGGGCGAATGGCGTTACAAAAGTTCCATGCAGAGTGAGACACATTCCTGTTTCGAGGCCATATATAGGTAGGAGGGTTGTGGGGTCCGGCTTCCACAATCTTTGCGGGACATGGGGGATTTGATTCAACAAGCCAGCCGTCGTACGTTCCGCTGGTCTGGGGCGGTGCGAGAGATGGTGAGAGCGTATCTGAACACATTGTCCAAGGCGTCCGGGGAAGAGGCGGACCAGGCACAGGCCGACGTGAAGGCGATGATCTCAAAGATCGCCGCAGTGTCGGGAAACCCGCGGGCAGCTTGCTGGAGGTTCGTGCGCCAGTCGGGCGTGACCTCGAAGCGAAGCTATCGGGCGTGGAGCGAAGCCGAGCAACAGAGACTTCTCGACTTGATTGCATCGCATTCTTTCGAGGAAGTCACCATCGTGCTCCGGCGCTCGCCGACTTCAGTGCGCGCCATGCTGCACCGGCTCGGAGCCAGCGCCCGTATGGGCCAGGACTGGTTTACGAAACACGCTCTGGCGGAAACGCTGCATGTCCGCGCCGAAGAGGTGCAGAAGTGGATTGATCGTGGACTGCTGCGGAGCCGAGTCGTCGAGACAAACGGGCTCCAAAGACAGATTATTGACGCGGAAGCCTTTTGTGATTTCTGCAAGCGCAACCGCGGCGAAATCGTGGGACGAAGATTGAATATGGATCGTCTGAGCTTTGTGCAGACATTTGTTTTTCCTCCGAGTCACACGGAATTATTGCCGGTCCGGGAAGCCAAGAAAGAACGGGCGGCGTATGACGAACAGAAAAAGAAGGAAGCAGATTGCGAAGCGGATGCGGATAATGAACTCGCTGCTACTGCGTGAGACCAGAGCCGCCGCTCGCAGCCGGCGAACGTCTTGAGGGCGGTATAATTTGGGATGGCTGATCGCATTGCGTGTTCGTGCGTTACCTGCCCGAAGTGCGGAATTTGGGTCGTCCTCCGACCACAGAACCAGCTCGCGTTCAGCAAAGAAAAATCCTTAGCGATCTGCCCTGCAGCGGAGTGTGGCAAGGACTTTGAATTCGACGCGAACGAGGCTCGGGCTTTCGAAGTCCCATTGCCACTTTTCGAGCGCCGTCACTTCTATCGTTCGGAATTGCAGGAGAGTGGGAAATAGCCACGTCTTTTTCGTCGCTCACATTGATCGCGTTCTGCATCTGATCCTGCCTATCTCGCGCCAGAACGCGTTGCGAATGGCACCGGCCGAGACGCCGAACAGTCGAGCAATTTCCTTCCAGTCGTATTCGGCAGCTCTAAGCATCAGAACCACAGCATTTCTCTCGCTCATCTGCCGTACGATTTTTTCGAAATCCAAGCGGGCGTCTACTTGGCGGACCCACGCATCGTCTGCCGTGTGGTTTGCGAGGTCCCCGGACCCTCCCACCAATTCGAGGCGGCTCGTCTTGGCCGCGTAGCGGCGAAGGGCCCGGCAGAAGGCCACCAAGACAAGCCCGTGCTTATGGGTGGACAGCGGCGCCCCGATCCGATCCAAGTAACGGGAAACCTGGGCAACGGTTTTCTCCATCAGATCGGCAGCTGGGCCATGATCCGCGAGGAGAAGATATGTCCGCTGACAGGCCTGTTCCCAAATCTCATGGCCGGCCGATCGAACGTCAGGCCGAATTGGCCTCCCCGTGCGGTCCACGTCCCGGTCCCACCAGGCATGTCTTCTCCCTGCATGCGCCATCACTGCACCACTGAGGTGTGACGAAGCGGGATTCAGGACGAAAACGTTGAAGCTTACATCCGGGCCAGACGGAGGAGTATTTGTACCAGGCGAAGTCGATTCCTACGGGATCGCCTCCCGAGCAAAAGGGAGTGCTTGAGGAATGCGAGAACGCGCTGGCAGAACACGGGCCGGTTTGATTCCAGAACGCTCCGGTGAAGAGCCTCTGGCGACGGTCGGGAAACCGTACAAATTGCCTGACTGGAGCGCTGTTTGTGGAGATTTTCTGGCGCCGAGCAGAACCCTATGCGGCTCTCGGAATCGTGCTGATTCCAAATGGGGCTGGCTAAGGTTGTTCGATTCGAATCGTCCAACGAGGCACGAGTCCGCACCATCTGCGCGCAAAGGTCCGCATTTATGACAACTTGCAAGACCTCCGCCGTGCCACCTACTTGGTCCTCGCAGTTTGGCTGACTGCCCGATCGCGTTGCGAACTACTCGATGGCTGGTCTCCACAACGTTTTCTCGCGGAAAAGGATGATCACCATCGTGACCCATTTCCGCGCGCAGGTGGTGAAATTTATTTTTCGCGGTCGGAATTCTGGACAGGGGAGAAACGAACGGGACATGCTCCCTTACACGATGCCAATACGATGCCAATAAACAACGGCCGGCAGGAACCAGAAAGCAAGATCCTAATTGGTTGACTTGGGATCATGGGTCACCACATCTTCGGAGACTGCCAGGATGCACCTTTGCCCATCGAATTCGATCCGGTCGGCGGAATAGGCCGTGAGCTTGATTTCACCCGACTTTGTCCGAAGTCGGGTCATTACATTTCTGATCGGACCGCCTCGCTGGAGCTGTGCGACCAGCAGTCTCCGATCTGTCGGATCGTCCCAAATCTTCAGTTCGCTCACGGTGCGTCCCAGGATCTCCTGGCGAGAGTAGCCATAACGCGCCTCAAACGCAGCATTGACTTCCAAGAAGCGGCCTTCCTCGAGCGTGGTGATCGAGAACGCGATCGGACTCGAGTTGAATATTTTCTGAAATTTCTCCTCGGAAACCCGCCGGCACTCCTCGGATTGATCAAGTGCGCGTTCTGCGTTTTTCAGGTCCGCTAAGCGCTTTTCCAGTTCCGAGCCATAGATCTCAGCCGTGGAATAAAGGCGCGCGTTTTGAATGGCAGCGGCAGCGGGGATGGCAAGCAGTTCGGCGCGCCGGAGGTGGTCTTCGGTAAAGTGGTTCGGTTCCAGGTGGCCGACGGACAGAAATCCCAGGAACTCGTTGGAAGCAACCAGGGGCACGCCGAGCCAGGAACGGAATTGCGCATGTCCCTGGAACGTCTGCCATCCCGGCTCCTGTTTCGTATCCGCAATCACCATTCGCTTCTGTTCCGACCAGATGCGCTGAAAAAAAGGGGATTCGTCCGCAACGAATGTCAGCGGGCTGCGAGGAGACTTTTTCGCCGGTTCGGGGCACGATTTTTCTCCCAGCGCCAGCCAGTGGGGACCTCCTTCGGGGACAAGCACCCGGGCGCACGTATAGGGAACCAACTCAGCCAGGGAGCGGAGGAGCGCGTCGAGAACGCAGTCCATGTGCAGGTCCTCGGTTAGAGCAAGTGTAGCCTTGCGCAACGCCTCCGCCTCCGCCCAGGCTGAGTTCGCCCGGGAAAGATTCGCCGCGACCCTGTCCTCGGCTTCCTGCAGCGCGGTGACGTCGAGCGCGGTTCCGCCCAGGCGGACGATCTTTCCATTCGCGTCTTTCCGTGGAAAGCCGCGAACCCAAACCCAGCGAAGCTCGCCCTCAGGCCTGACAATACGAAATCTTTCTTCGAAGTGGCCGCTTCGGGCCGCCTGCTGGAGCTTTCCGAGCACGTGAGCCCGGTCATCGGGGTGGATGGCGTTCTCATACGAGGAGGGTTCCTCAATCAAGGACTGACAGGAGCGGCCGGTGATCGCTTCGTAGGCGGGATTCACATAGGTGGCTGTCCTAGTTTCGGGGTCGATCACCCAGAAGATTTCCTGAATGGTGTCGGCCATTTGGCGAAACTCCTGCTCCCTGTTTTCGAAGACAGTTCGTACCTGGCGTTCCGTCCTGCGCATCTGGCGAATGACATCCGCCGACACGAGGGCGAAAGTAACCATGGCGGCGATCAGGGAAATCAGCAGCGCCAGGGCGACGCGCGGCGACTGGAGATTGGCTACGAGTACGGCGACGACAAGAACGGCCGAGGTGGCCACGAGAGCGAGTGAGGCGATCTTCCACTCTCGTTTCGGGAGTTTTTTTTGAAACCCTTCAGAGCGGGGCTTGTCGGCTGGATCCACGGTGACCACCACGTATTTTTGCCGGACTTACCGACATGATACGCCGCTATGTCACGTAGCCAAGAGCGTATGGTACCCCAGACTTCTGAACCTTCTTAGGCAGGTCTTCTTCGGTGATCCCGGGCGTCCATAAGGCCCTCGATCTTTCTTCGACCTTCCCCGGATCAGTCAACCTACCCCCTAGCGCATGCACGGGATCACGCGCCGGACTCGCTCAACTCTCTCCCTCAGCTGATCCGCCCAGGTAACGCACTCTCTCCTATAGCCATTTCGCTACGCCGCCATGATGAGAGCACGTCCCTCTGTGGCTCTGGCTGAAACTGTACGTGCTGTCCCCGCATTGCGCCGTTGCACCTTGCGGCGCTGTAGAACAGTTTTCAGGTCGCTTCACGGTTTCGCCCTTGCTGTTGACGTAGGTTCCGTTTCCGGTGCATTTCGGCTTTGGTTTCGGTTGCTGTTGTTGTTGTTGTTGGGTTGGCGGATTCTGTGGTGTCGCTTGGGGAGCTGGTTGAGGGGCTTGAGCGAATGCGGGGAGCAGGAACGCTGCTAGTGTGAGCGCCGAAACGAATCGGTATATACGAGACATGGGAGGTCTCCTTTTTTTGATTTGAATTTTCCGAGGGAAGGAAACGCGGGCCACTTACCAGATCAGGCGGATCGGAGGGCTACCCACAGAAGCACGATCAGCCCAACCCAGAGAGAAGACGCCTCAGTCGTTGGTGATAAAATCCTCCGGTCGCGAGGTTCCCATGCGAGTTTCTTTCAAGGCAACAGCCTTCGGGATCCGCGTTTCGCAGTGCAGGTTCCGCTTTGTGTCGCGAGTCGTTCAAATCGCCTGCTGTCTGCTGATCGCGTCGATTGCCCAAGCCAGTAACCCTCTCTTCCAGACGTCCTTTCAGAATCGCACACGCGATTGGACTGCCGAGCGCGGCACCGCGACGCTCGATGCTTCAGTAGTGCACGACAAAAGCCCGTCGCTTCGTGTGGAGCGGGATGCGGCCGCGCAGGATGCTTGCGTCCGACTGGCTCCGATCACGCTTGTTCTCGGCAAGCGTTATGAGCTGAGCGGCTGGATTCGCACCGAGAGCCTGGAAGTGCGCGACCTCGATCGATCGCCGATCGCCGTCGGCGCGACGCTGACCATGGCGTCGATGCCTTTCGATGTGCACTCGGCTTCGCTTGGCGGAACCCAGCCGTGGACTCGGGTGATGCTCGACTTCGTCGCCAGCCGCACGCAGGATGCGATATTGCTCACCGTCGGCAATGGCGGTGCGTTCAGCGGCAAGAGCTGGTTTGAAGGAATACGGATCGACGAGGCAGGATCTGATTCAGAATGGCCAGCGCGCGAGGCGGTGCAGACGTTTGGTCCCGCCTATCGGTACCCGGCTGCGGGCTGGATCTATCTGCACATCGAGGGCAAGCCTTACGAGCGCGGATACCAGCACGGCCACCTGATGGCGCAGGAGATTCCACAGTATTTCGAGCGATGCGCCGCAGAACTGGGCGATAAAGAGCATTGGCACGACTATCGAACCACCGTGAATGCACTGTTCCTCCGCGGCTTCGACCGGGAGATTCTGGAGGAGATGCGCGGGATCGCCGACGGCGCCTCCGATGCTGGAGCGCGATGGGAAAACCGGCGCATCGATCTTATCGACGTGGCCGTGGCCAATACCACGGTGGAACTTGGTGAACTGGCCGGCGCAGTCGGGTCGACGGCTACGGGACTGGAAGGCCTGCCACTCGACAAACCTCCGTATGCGGAAGGCGGACGTGATTCGGTCACCAACCATTGCAGTGCGTTTGCGGCTACCGGACCGGCGACGCGCGACGGCAAGATGGTGATTGGACATGTGACCTGGTGGCCGCTGACGCTGGCCGAGCAGACGAATGTCATGCTTGACATCCAGCCCACGTCCGGGCATCGCATGCTGATTCAAAGTTATCCGGGGGGTATTGAAAGCGGCACAGACTGGTACCAGAATGATGCCGGAGTCGTGCTTACGGAGACGACGATTCAGCAGACGCCGTTCAACGTCCAAGGAACGCCCGTGGCTTTCCGCGCGCGCCAGGCGATCCAGTACAGCAGCAACATTGACGAAGTGGTGCAGCATCTCGGAACCCGCAACAACGGGCTCTACACCAATGAGTGGATCATTGGCGATGCGAAAACCAATGAAATCGCCATCTACGATCTGGGCACCAAGCACACGCGACTGTGGCGCAGTTCGAAGAACGAATGGTTCGGTGACACCGCGGGATTCTACTGGGGCGACAACAACGCCAAGGATCTGGAGGTTCGTGTGGAGGACCATCCCGATCCGCAGGAAGATGCCGGTTACATTCCGTACGTTCCTGGCCCTCGCGACCTGGCCTGGCAAAATCTGTATCGCAAGTATCGCGGCCAGATCGACGAGCAGTTTGGCTTCCTCGCGTTTCGCACCGCACCGTTGGTCAGCGGGTCCACCATGGACGCGAAAGTGGTCACGTCAGATATGGCTTCGCACCTGATGGTGTGGGCCGCGATCGGCAAGCCCAATCAGCGGGAGTGGCTGCCGAGAAAGTGGGATTCAGCCAAAGATGACGGGCTCTACCCATCGGGATATTACCTGTTCAGACAGGAGCCGTCGGCGAGCCTTCGCGCGGCGATCGAGCAAAATGAAAAAGACCGCCTGACATTGCCGAAGGGGCCGAAGAATAGCACTTCAAAAGACGCAGATCCTCCATCGGGCGATCCTCCATCGTACGAGGGGCGGCTATGGAAGGGTTGGGTGTTGCCCGCGACCGATGCCGACAGTTGGTTTGTCGCCGGTTCGGCAACCTACCATGGCGTGCTGCAATCCGCGAAGATGGAAGAAGCGTTGGACAGCCAGCGTGCGACTTGGCGCCGGTTGGAATTAATCCCCGATACTGCCGCGAACCATTTTCAGCGAGAGCGAGCCCGGGGCGTTTTGTTTCTGGATTCGCTGCGCCGCAAGATGGGCGACGCGGCGTTTCTTAAACTCATGAACGACTATTTCGCAACTAACGCCACCAAGACCGTCACTGCTAAGTCTTTTCTTGAAAAGGCGGGCGCGCAGATCGGTGAGATCGATCCGCCGGATGGACCTGCTTATGTGGCGAGCGATCTGTGGAGGCAACTCTCGTCTTCTGTGATCGTCTATGGCACGATGCGCGAGGCAGGGGCGAATCGTTACGTTGCTGAGCAGATGCAGAACCATTTTCTCGATTATTACGAAAGCCAGATGCCGATCTACAAGGATTTCGAGGTTACCGATGATCTGTTACGGCATCGCGATGTTGTCTTTGTCGGTCGGCCAGAGTCCAATTCAGCGTTGGCGCGCTGGGCTGAAAAGATTGGGTTGAACTATCCGGGGGCCGCATTCACGATCGACGGTAAAGTGCACGGGTCGGAACGTGAGGGGCTGATTTTTACGGCAAAGAATCCGCTCGATGCCACTCACATGGTCCTCGTGGCGGCGGGAAACGATGCTCTCAGCACGGTGAAAACGCAAAAGCTGGATTTTTCACCGGATCAGTATGTGATTTTCAGAGACGGTGGCGAGCCGGTGAGAGGATTTGTCCGCAATGAAACGTCGGTGGCGCAAGGCACGGGCGGATCGCACTGAGGTCTGGAATGGTTTGTGCTTCCTGGGTTGAAGCGAGCGTTGGATGCCGCGAGGAACATTGTGAATGTCTTCCTGTTACATTTGGCGGCTAGTGAAAAGCTGTTGAAATATTTCCATTTCACTCATTGACCCGCAACGGGGTTTTAAGCGAAATGGCCTGGTTTCGGTGTCCTAGGTGCTGGCCCCTTTACTGCAGTGCCAGTGCCACCGTGGAGCGGTCTGAGTCATGGACTTTGAAAAGATTCATAGGCCTTATTGTCTGGAATGCAGCGGGCTTCAAGTCGCTCGGGAGATAAGGGGTTGAGCGTAAACTGAAACGTACTTCTGTTAAGCGCGACGCCCAACGCCCTGCGGAAGTGCCGGTGGCCTTGTGGCAGAAAACGAGACCGTCGCGACGACAGTCCTTTCAGAAGGCCATTGCTCTAAGTCCCAGTGGCACACCTGCGCAGACGCGATCTGCGGGAATCGGCCCCGCTTCCGCCGCGATTCCCCTCAGCGCTAACGCGCAGAAGCTCCTAAGCCTGCTGGGAGGCTCCGGCTCCGCAATCGACGGCAAGTCGCTTCATCAGAAGGCAATGGCAGCGGGAATCGGCCAGATGCAGTATCACCCTGCGCTCGATGAACTGGAAGGCTGGGAGCAGTGATGGTGGAGCGGGCAGCCGTCGATGGCTTGACGATCATCAGCGTCACGCGGAATTAGGTATTGTTGCCCGCAGCCGGACGGAGTGAAATATTCACCGTGCGTTCTTGATGGTTGGTGATAAATCGCGATAACGCGCATTGGCTGTTGGGTCTAGATACTGCTCGGCGTCAACGGAGACGCCGCAAGCGTCATACCGTGTCTCCGAAACACATAACAAGAACTAATGGATGGGTGGCCTATGTCGCAGCTGAGGCTTGGATTGGCGTGTATGCTGTCTGGGATACTGCTGACCAGAATCGCGGTTTACCTTTCCCATCCTGTGCCCGCTATGCCGCCCGATCAGATATGGCACACGATGAATGGTGGGCTACAAGCCTTGGTGCTCGCCTCGTTTTGCTTGCTCGCTTACGGATGCTGGACGTTTCTAAAAGCCATCGTCACATGGCCTCGCCGTTGATTTGTTGTTGCTAAATCCCCGATTTCACTCGCGATGGGATTTTGAGTGAAATGGCTTGCAATGCAGGGAGACGCCTCGTGAGCGCAAATCTTTTTGTTGACGGACCTCTCCAGATGTTGTTCGTGCACGAGAGAGCTAAAGGGAGCCGACGGCTTCGCCTTTGAGGAATTTTGTGTACATCGCGACTGTTTTGAAAACGATGCGGATCTTCCAGCGTCAGCATGTACGTCAGCGCGATTAACGTACCCACACCCTTGACCTGTTTCAGCAGTGCGCTTTGCGGATAACTTTTCTGCGCCAACTGCTCGATACGCTCGTTGTACTCGCAGATTCGTTCGCTCACCGCTTCGATCCCGGCCAGCAACGGCTCCAGCGCGCGTTGCAGTTCCGGACTCAGTCCCTCAGCTTTCTCCGGATTCATATTACGCACGTTGCAGCCGCGCAATCTTTCGCCGTAAGACTTCGCCAACCCGCGTGCCGTATTGACCAGCCCCGTGCGAGATCGCACCAGCCCTGCCCGTGCCCGAATCATCATGAGTTCGGCTTGTGCCTGCGCGCTGCGATGCTTCACCGGATATAGCAACTGCGGATCGATCCGGGCCAACCGCGCCAGCGTCTGGGCATCCAGCCGATCGTCTTTCTTGCGGCTCTCCCCGATCAGCCGCACCTTGCGCGCATTCGCCACGGTCACTCCATGCCCCAACTCGCTGAGCAGCCGGCTCACCCAGGGCGAGTGCGCCCCGATTTCCAGTGCGATCTCACTGCGCGGCATGGCGCCGAAGACTTCCTGCAACGCTTTCGCATTGGTACGGACCCGCTGCTCCAGTTGTATCTGGCCGGATTCGTCCAGCACGCAGTACCAGCTGTTGCGATCTCCCAGATCCAATCCAACGGTTAACTTCTGCTGCGAGATTTTCTTGCTCGGCTTTGCCGCTACGGTGCTAACCTTCTTCATTGCCGGTCCCCTTTTATCTGTGCCTTAAGCACGTCGATAACTTGGGAGCGTATCGCATCCCGCCCGGAGACCGGCCTTCTCATCCCATCTGTTTACAACAGTTAGGAAAGAAGCGCTGAAAAAACAAAAGCCGCCCGAGAGACCGAGCGGCGTTTCCCGTGCTTTCCGTCCGCGGTGTTTTGCTTCCTACCGCAGCCTTGCAGGTCGTGCCTTCAACGACTGTTCAGGATGGCTTTCGGCCTCTATCGGGGGCTTCGGCGGTGCGGGCGGCGCTTGATAGCCAATCGCCTGTTCCGCTCCAGCTCCGAATAACTCCGGGTGGAGATAGCGTCCCTGCTCCTGCGGCGGTTTTGCTACTTCCACTTGAATGCGGTTGGCATCGGCATAGGCGTCATGGCGAACGCCGGTGACTTGCCAGGAGACTTTGCCCCCCGGCTTGCCGCCAGAAATCCTGAAGCGGTTGCCGGAAATTCCCTTGGCCACATAAAGGCTTGGTTGCGGCCTCCCGATTGAAGTCAGCTGATAACGGAAATCCTGGTTTAACGCCTCAAAATAATCTGGCAAGGTGATCCAGACCGAGCCTCGCGCATCCAGCGTGGCGACGCCGTTGTAAATGTTCATCATGTCGGGCGATTCCACGAATGAGTGGTAGAGATACTTGTTGGCGGGATCGAGCGGGTGGTCAATCTTGAACGAGCCGCTGCCCTTGGCGAGGTTGCCGCTGATGTAAACGTTCCCCCCAAACCATCCGGCATAGTCATTGCCGCCGGTGCCACCGTTCACGCCCACGACGGCGGTGCCTGCGGGACTCGCAGTGTAGAAGTATGCGCCGTTGGCATTGCCGGAGGTCGAGGTGTTGGAGCCGTAGACTGCATTTTGGCTGGTGTTGGCGGTAATCGCTGAGATGGTGTTGCCGCCGTAACCGTTGTCGCGCACGTCCAGTGTCGCAGCAGGTGCGCTGGTGCCGATGCCCACGCTGACGCTGGTGCCGCTGTTGGTTCCGGTGATGGCACCCAGCACCAATGCATTGCTCTTGCTAACCTCCGCGTTGGCGCCGATGGCCGTGGCATTATTGAGCGATCCTGTGCTGAAGCCAGCAAGCGTCCCGACAGCGGTGTCATCGGACCCAGTCACGGAAGAGCCATCGAACGTTTGCCCGGCATACTCGCCTGTCGCCGTGTTGAACGTGCCCGACGTGTTGCTGGAGAGCGCCGAGATGCCGACGGCGGTGTTGTAGTTGCTTCCGTTGTTAGCGAGCGCCTGATAGCCGACGGCGGTGTTGAAGCTGCCCGCGTTGGCATTGCCGTTTCCGGCGAAACCGAGGAACGCGTTTGCAGTGAGAGTGGAGCCAGAGTCGAAGGGGACACCCCCGAGGTCGTAACCGGTGGTGGCGTTCACCACGCCTCCAGAAACTGACGAAGTGGCGGTGAGGTTCGTCGCGGTAAGGTTTCCGGTTACCGTCTGATTGCCGGTGAAGGTGTTCGCTGTACCTAGTTCCGCCACCCCGGGGAAGGTTTGGCTCGAAGCGAAAGTGACCGCTCCAGTGAAGCGCCCGGTGCCCTGCACATCCAGCGTGAAGGCGGGCGTGGCCGTGCCGATGCCGACGTTCACTGCGCTCGAACCCGTTCCCCCTAGCACCAGGGCATTGCTCGCGCTCACGATTGCGTTGGCTCCAATGGCGGTGGCGTTGCTGAGACCGCTGGAACCAACATTGGCTAGGTAGCCCAAACCTGTATTGTTGGAGCCGGTGGTGTTGCCTGAGAGCGCGGAAACACCGTAGGCAGAGTTGTTGCTGCCGTTGTTGTTGAGGAGCGACTGGTAGCCACTGGCCGTGTTGTCGCCGCCCGTGGTGTTTTGAACGAGCGACTGGTAGCCACTGGCCGTGTTTTGGCTGCCCGTGGTGTTGTCCGTCAGCGTAAAGCCGCCGCTAGCAGCGTTGTCGCCGCCTGTGGAGTTTCCAAAGAGCGCATAGGCTCCGCTGGCACTGTTGCCCGATCCCGTCGTGTTGGAGTAGAGCGCGGAATAGCCGCTAGCGGTGTTGAAGCTGCCCGTGGTGTTGGCGGTCAGCGTGTAGGCGCCGACAGCCGCGAGGCCACCGCCGGAGTTCGTGAGGTTTCCAGCGGAACGGCCAACGAAAGCATTGTAGCTTCCGCTCGGACCCCAGTTGTGAATGAACGGAAGCCCCCCAAGCTCAATCACTCCTTGGGTTCCACCACTGGTGGTGTTGGGCAGCAAGATATTTCCGTTAATCGTCTGATTGCCGGTGAAAGTGTTGGTCCCCAGCGCAGCGAAGGGCGAGCAGGTGAATGGCAGCGCCGTGATCGCGCTGCCCGAGGCACAGGTATTAGTCGCGAGACTGATCGGGGTGGTACTGGCGCCCAATGCCACCGAACCGCCGCCCGTCAGGCCCGTGCCCACGGCCACCGTCAGCGACGGATTGGCCAACATAGCGTTGGTCACGCCGCCCGTGGCGATGCTCAGCGTTCCAGCACCGGTGATCGGACCGCCCGTCAGTCCTGCGCCGCTGGCGACGCTGGTCACGGTGCCGTCGCCCGTCCCGGTGCCGGGAAAGGTCTGTCCGCTGGCAAACTTGATCTGACCATTGTTGGCGATGTTCAGGCCGGTCTCAGAAGGGACTGAGGTTCCCTCGCCGAACAGCAGGTTCAGCGTGCCCGCGGGCGAGGACGTATCGTTGCCCGCTGGTTCTGCTTGCCAGCGGAAGGTCTGATTGGCCGCCGCGCTGGTGCCGCTGTTGAAAGCCGAAGCCACCAGATTCAGCGGCTGCGAGTCGGCACCCTTGGTCGCGGTCGCCACCGCAATAGCGGGCAGACTGAGCGTGCCGCGGACCGTGCTGCCGCCCTTGATGTCGAGTGTGCTGGCTGGTGTGGCGGTGCCGACGCCGATCTTGGCCGTGCTCCCCGTACCCGACTGAAACAGCACCGAGCTAATGATGTCGGACGTCGTATCCCACAGCGGCAAATAATTCACCGTGCCGGTGCCGGTGATGGCGCTCGACGGCGGAGCGGTGCTTGGCGCGAGGGTGGAGTCTGCAGCGTATGCCGTGGCCCCGCTCGGTGGCGCGGCCAGCACGAACGCCGACGGCGGCAATCCGCCGATGGTCTGCGCATCGCCGGCCTTCAGCGCGTAGGGCACGCTCACCAGCAGCACTCGCGGTTGCTCCGGTTGTTGCGCGATCTGCACGCCCAGCCAGCGCGCTTGTCCCGTGGTGAACAATGCCGTGGGTACGCCGTTTGGTTTGGTAATGCCCAGTTGCACAGAGTAGTGTCCGGTCGAGTCGAGCTGGACATTATTCTGTGTCTCGGTCCACAGGGGCTCGCCGCCTTGCTGCGTGTTGTAGAGCGAGAACGTCATGCTCACCACACCGCCCAGCGTGTTGCCGCTTTCATCGGTGGCAACGTTGGAGAACTGGATCAACGGCGGCGGCGCCTGACCCGCAGTCTGAGCGGGCAGGGAAAGAATCAGCGACAGGGGTGCAGCTACCGCGCACGCGAGGCGGAGTTTCATGGGAGGTTGTCTCCTTCGGGAAATCGAACCTTGGGTACAGATGGACCGAAATGCTGTCAGTAGAAAACCGCTACGGATATGAGGTTGTGGGCGGCGTATGGCGGGTAAACGCGCCCGAAACGTGGGTAAGATTATGTTCGGTTGCCGAAACCCTGTCAATCTGCAAGTAATTGCAGTTGTTATGACCGGGTTAGTTGGGCTCCTCAAAGGGATGGTTGACGAAAAATCCCCATTACACTCAAAATGCCCTGAACCTTCACTTCTCCGGAACTGTCTTTCAGGTCCTGGTAGACAACGTGCCCTTCGTGATCGCACCGTTTCTGTTCCTCTAGAGTCGTCGGACCCTCACACCTTTCCATGAGGATGCTGCAGAGGAGAGCTAACTCGTGAACAGGGTTAAGCGCCGGGGCATTTCTTGGATTTCAGTGGGCACGACGGCGGGCTTCGCGAGAAGTGCAACTCTGCCCATTTTTGAAGACTTCGAGTTTGTAAAAGACCCCTTCGAACTTGCCAAGGGATGGCTGCTGGAATCGCGAGCCGGAGGGAAAACTACTGCACAGTGACTTGCAAGCCGGTAGGAGGCGCATACTCCGTAGCAACGAAACTCACCTCGTCCACGTTAGCGGTCACTGTTTCGGCGGAGCCGCCGTTGTAGGGAATATCCATCTGGAGCTGCATCCCCACGCCACTCGCCCAGCCGGCGGGCAAAACCTGCGCAGGTTCCGACATGTTGATGGGGTACACCGTGCCGTTGATTGTGATGCTATCGAAGTGCATACAAGTGAAGCCAGAGCAGTCAGTCAGATCTCCGGGGACGATGTGATCGTTGAAAACTACTTCAGTCCAAGTCGAGGCCGGAAGGCTTGTGGCGCCCGAGCAGGCCAGCGTCGTGTTCACCCAGTTCGCGGTTTGACCGTTCCACACTTGCCAGAAATGGCCCAGGACACACTCATGCGCCATCATAATTTCTTCGTTGCGTGAGGTGGAAAATGAAAAGTGGTCCATCTCGACTGCGTTCGCGCTGACGATGTTCGCACCTGGGTAGATGTGGACCGTGGTCTGGAAGTTGGTCGCGTTTTCATCCACGCCTGCGATGTAAGTCCAAAGCGCTTCGGCGTTGTCGGTCGAGGCCATGCCTGAAGGCGAGGTGAGGGAGAGAAACATCGATTCCCCGTCCAGGCTCGGAGTGGCGTTGTCGATGGTCTGCGAGGTTGACGTGGGGGCTACAGTTCCTCCCGGAGTTCCCCCGCCACATTCTCCAATGATGCAGACCGCCTTCCATCCAGTGGAGTGTGCGGGCCACGCGCCGGGAGTATCGTCGTCGATATTGTTCTGGGTTACTGTTTGCGCCCAGAGCGACGGTGGCTGGAACAAGCCGCCTAGGAGGACAAAAAACGAGAGGAAAAACAGGCAGGCGGGTGAGCGCAAGCGGAGAGGCGTGGGCACATCGAAAAGGGCTGCAGGGAAAATCAGTCGAGGTTTTTGGTGGCGAGTTTCCAGCGCGCGGGCCGCGCCATCGGCCACGGTAATCACCTGGTATCCTTCTGCGGCAAGAAATTCCTCCAGCAATTCGCGATTTGCGGTTTGATCGTCAGCAACCAAGATCAAACCAGTGATGGGCTGACATGATTGAACTAATACGACTGGACTAACATTGTTAATCCCTCAGTTAAGAGACAGTGTGGCAGGGGGGCAAGGGCGCGGATAGTTACTCAAGTCACGCAACCAAGGGTGCTACTGGCATTGCTCCATAGCGTGGCAAAGCTCCTGTCAGGGTTCGGGTTCTGTTCCACCAATCATTTCGCGGGTGATCAATTCGTCTCTCAAGGAGTGTTCCCTCTGAGTCAGACCGATATCGACGAGTCTCTAAACAACGGAGGAGCAGAGCACTTGGGAAGGAAGGACTACCTGTGCCAATAAGAATTACGCGACTTGAGCGAGCGAAGTATTCTTGGGTCGCTCGGAAGCTCTTGTCGGTTGACGTAACATCCCCATTTCACTCATTGACCCCAGACACCGCAGCGCCCCAATCCTCAATGAGTGAAATGGCCTGATAGCAACAGTTGAGCGCCTCCGAGACTTCAACGGTTTTGGTCGCGAGCGCCGCTCATGGGCTTGGGTAGAAGCAGAACGCGCGCTAAGGGCGCTACTTCAAATACAGAGCCATAATTGTATTTGCCGCCTTGGTATGTCGTGCCGTATAAGTTTCCGCTCGCGTCGATTATGAGGCCTGATGGATGTACGCCATCCCCTTCTTCCCCGAAGTTATGAAGTACCATTTCTTTTCCGCTTGCATCAAGCTTGAAAATAATTCCAAAGTTGTGAGCGCCACCCGTGGCGGTTACGCCGAAAATGCTTCCTTGTTGATCGAGGGTCAGATCCGCGTACGGGTTTGCGCCGGACACCCCGCCCGGGAAACTGTACAAAACTGTGAACTGGCCTACCGCAGTTATTTTGAAAATGGTGCCGAAGTTGTAAGTTCCGCCCTGATAAGCAGTCCCGTAAAGATTCCCTTCCGCGTCCTGGATCAATCCTCCATTGGCGTAGGCACCGCTTGCGCCACCGTCAAAGCTATATTCCACAGTCTCGTTCCCATCAGAAGTCACTTTGAACACGGTACCGCTCCCGTTCGTGCCACCATACTGCGTGGTGCCATATGCGTTGTTGGAGGCATCGAGCACGAGTCCGGCATTGGGATTCTGGCCGTCTCCATCTGCGCCTCCGAAGGCGTGCAGAAGGGTTAGGTCGCCGTCATGATTGATCTTGAACACGGTCCCACACCCGGTAATCTCGCACCCGTAATTCCCGCCGGCGTAAGCGATTCCATAAAGAGTTCCGTTCCCGGCGGGAGTCTCCCCGCCAGGATAGGCTCCTTTTGTACAAGGGGTTTCTGAACAGAAATTGTAGACAACGGTTTCGTGCCCCAGAGGGTCCAGTTTGAACACGGTGCCGAAACTGTATGCTCCGCCCTGGAATGTGGTGCCAAAAAGGGTGCCGTTGAATCGCCATATGACAGCGAATCGGGAACATCGCCATCGCCATCTGATTGGTTGAAGTTATGGAGCACGCTCTCCTGCCCGTTATTACTCAACTCGAAGACTATTCCTTGGCCGAAGGTCCCACCGAGCGCGATTCCGTACAGATTGCCTTCAGGGTCCCGGACCAGCGATGACGATGGATCCTGCCCGGCTGAAGAGTCCTTGGTAAAGCTGTAAAGGACCTTATAGGACTGCGCCTGGGCTGCTAGGGGTTGAATCGTCAGCGCCGTCGCTGCGGCGAACAGCCAAAGGGAATGAATCACCAGATTTTTGTAAATGTGAGATCTCATTGGAGGCTCCGCGACTTCGAGCCAGTATGATGAGTTTAGAGTGAAAGAGAGTTGGTGAGCACTTTAGGAAAGACTAAAACCAGCGATCCTGATTTGTTCTCAAACCGTCGACTTGGAGTCCAAACCGGCAATGTCAATGAGTGAAATGGCCTGTTAACGACAGTCTGTCGCGGCGAATACGCGTAAAATAGTTACCGCTCGTCGTGGAGGACCGCCATGCCGTCTCGACTGCTTAACTCCATCGTCTTCGCGGGCATTCTTGCTATCGGCGTCAGTTCCGCCCAAGAAGGAATCGCTGAGGTGCCGATCCCTCAAGACGCGTACAGGGAAATCATATCTTGTGGAACTGACGGCCAAGCCTTTTTCCATTTGAACTACGCCGCCCTGCGTCTATCACTGGACGGATCGAGCTTGACGTTCAAACTCCCGCATAAGGCGGATGCCAGAGCGGTTGCGCCCTACGCTGCTGGCGTGAACATCCTGGGCAGGTCGCAAGAGCCGAAGACGTTCATCTACCACTTCGATAACGACGGCAAATTGATTGGGCAGCATCCGGTAACGTCTGATCTTGACGACATTATGATGGCCACCACCTCTTCCGGCGTCACGATCCTCGTGGGCCATCATCTCGATAAGGATGGAGAGTCTGGTTATGGAGGGCTGGTCCTAGACGCCGGAGACCGGGTCGTCAGTCGCTTCGAGATTCCCCCGCCTCCCGACGGGGGAGCGTGGAACTTCGGTGAGTCGAACTCTCTCTCAGATCATCTTCTAATGACGGCAGGAGACAGAGCGGCCTACGTGTTGCTGCACGCGTACGAGCCATTGGCCACCGAGATCGCAATGATCTCGGACAGCGGCAAGCTTAGTCTCAAGACCCTTGAGCCGATGTCCCACGATCCGCAATTCACTAAGTGGCTTGTCGGCCCGGGTGTCGCAGTCGAGATGTACCGTCTGGCTCGCGACCGCCGTCGAATAGGCGAGTTCCCTGTCTGGAGTTTCGATGAGTACGACCTGAAAAGCGGCCAAAGAATCGCGAGCAAGGCCGCTCCTATGGGCTCGGCCACTCCTTTCACGGCCGCATGTTACTACGGAGACTCGGTCACAGGGCTGGGCGCCCGTCAGGTTGCGCCAGATGAACCCTATCTCCGGCTTCGTATCGCCAAGCTCCAATAACCGTACGAGAAGGCTCCTTCAGTAGCTGTTGTAAAATCTGTTCTCGTCAGTGGTGCGGAAGCCGCGCTGACGAAACAGTGCAACTCCTTTTATCGTGTGCGTTCTAAGCGTGTGCGCCGCCCTCTGGATTCCAAATGGTTCAATCGAAAACAGTGAGGTGGCGGAACTGTTCAACGCGATATATCGATGCAGCTACTCTGGGACACGCGGGAAAGTAATCACGGGCCGATCTGCTGGCACGTACTCTTGAGACAAGAAAAGTATCCCACGCTACGTACTCAAGTTGGAGCGGGTGGAGGATCTACGTAAGAACCTCTGCTTAGTTCGGGTCCATCCAAATCTCCAGCGCTCCGATAAGAACCATGGAGTTCTCTCTCATAGCGCCGAGTTTTGCCACTGGGTGATCGTTTACTGCCTCTTTCACCTTCTTGAAAAAGTCGCTGTCCTTGAGTTTGTCGACCACCTTCTTGCGCAGGAACCCGCCGTCTCCCTTCGCCCAATCCTCGATCTTATCTGTGCTGATGCTCGTGAAGGCAGGAACACACAACAATCTCTGGTCGTTCACGTGCTTCGACGCGTAGCCGTTGTCCACCTGGCTGAAGGAGTGGAACGAGCCCTCCTTCAACCGGCTCCCCGTATATATCGCGAGGGCATACGGAATCAGGATTCCCGACTGCAGGATCACCGCGTTGTCCGACAGCCGCGACCAACCGAACTCAATGGCGAAGAAACCGTCGTCGTCCGAATCCGCCGTCAACGTGCCCGAAGTCCTCACTGCTGGCATACCATTATCTCTCATGCCGAGTTGTATGATTTGTGCTGTCGCGTTCCAGACGGGTTTTTGGGTTTTGCTGTCTCGGATTGTTCCATAGATCCGCGCTGGATTGGACCCAGGGTCATCGAGCGGATTGAGGGCCATTTGGATTCTCCTCCTTAGCCAGAATTTGCATTTTGGCGCACTGGGCCCCGTCTGGTCAACGTCGGCCTGTTCCCGCGCCTAGATTGAGCGGGGCCGCCTTCGGCACCGCCAAGCTTTTGGACGATTTGGTGGTACGAGATCGTTTGGCCGATCACTGGGCTGAAATCTTATGGTCATGAGCGAGGCAAGTCATTGGAGGTGAGGAGGTCGAGTGCAATTCTCAAGAGTCGTTTGACGTAACATCCCCATTTCACTCATTGACCCCGCAACGGGGGTTTTGAGCGCTATGGCCTGCTTACGTCAAGAATGCCGGCTCGAGCTAGTTCCTTAACCCAAGCGCTGAAACGCACCAGCAACGACCGACCAACGAACAAGGCTATCGGGAGATAGCAGACCGCGCTTTAGGGTTTGGCTTCCTGCAGGAGAACCACATCAGAGTCGTTATGGAGGCGGACCATGGTGATGCTTTTGTGCGAAGTGTGTGCCACATTCCACCAAGACTTGGGGTCGCAGCAATTATTCGGAGTTCGAGTTTCCAGCCTAGATTTCGAAGCTCTTAGCCAATATGGGTCGACATCGGAGACGGACGCGAACTCGACTATCACAAACCCTTGAGAAGACTTTCCATTGTAGTATTCAAGCCCCGGGCAATCACCTGTAGCGTGATTATTCCAACTTCACGTTTTCCAAGCTCGATATCTGATATGTGGCCCCTGTTCATGTCCAAATTAACGGCCATATCCGTTTGAGTCCAACCCTTCCTCCTCCGATGTGCTCGGATACGTTTTCCTAACTGGACCAGAAGAGCATTGCCGCTGGACATGCTCCAATGTTGGGGGTACTATCGTTCGCGTGTGTCTGGCATGCCAGACATTACGGAGATTCAGCTTATTTCCAGCCTTGCGGTCTACCAATTAATGAACGCGTCTGCCACAGTCCGATTTGACAGGGTGATCGCGCCAAAGGGGGATGACCAGGCACCTGAGCTGGCACAAGCTCAGGCTACTTGGCCGCCCGAGTTGTCCGACGAGACGTTGTTGGAACAGGCTTCAGAGGGAAGCAAAGAAGCTCTGGCGGCACTGTTTGGAAGATACGCACGCATGGTCCGTGGCTTAGCAGTTCGGGTGCTGCGAGACGTTGCGGAAGCGGACGACCTGCTTCAAGACGTATTCCTAATAATCCATCGTTCCTGTGCAGCTTTCGACAGGTCTAAAGGATCAGCGCAATTCTGGATTCTCCAAATGACCTACCGCCGCGCCATCTCACGGCGGCGTTATCTCAATTCCCGCCACTTCTATACGCAAGTGGAACTCGATGAGGAATCATCCGAGGTCGCGGAACCCCGATGTGGGCATTCCGACGATCCAGTTGACTCGATCTTGGCCGAATTGGACTTGCAGAAGATGTTCGGCACCCTATCCGAGGATCAGCAGAAGACCCTCCGACTGCACTTCATCGAAGGGTACACCCTGGATGAGATCGCGAAACTGCTTGGCCAGACCAAGGGCAACGTCCGCCACCATTCCTTCCGAGGATTGGAACGACTGCGGAAACAGATTTTCGCTGGCAAATTGCCGGGCGCGAGAGCAGTATGATACAAGGTTTGCCCAAGCCAGGAGCAGGGGCGTTGTCTCCAACCGGACCCCATGACGAATTCCTAGAACTCTGTGCCGCTTCGACCTCTGGCGACCTCACCGACGACGAGCAGAAACGGCTACGGGAGCATCTTGCCATTTGTGCGTCCTGCCGGGAAGTCCTTCGACAGTACGAATCCATCGTCAGAGACGTAATTCCGGCAATTGCCGCCAGCGAAGAACCTGATGACGCACAGCCGGCTGAGACTTGGTCTCGGGAGCAGCAAGAACAAGCCGAAAAGGCGTTGCTGGACCGGATAGCAAGGGAAGGGAAGTATCCACCCGGAGAAACCGGAAAAAGCAATGGCTCATCGAATTTTCCCTATCGCATCCTGCCATTCGCAACCGAGTCCACCTGGCAGCACGTTTGGATGCTCTACGCAGCGGGCATTCTGCTTTTCTGCGCGCTCAGCTTCTTCGCCTATCGCGTTGGCATGCCCCGAGGAACGGACATTGCCAAAGCCCCGGAACCACAAGTAAACAAGCAGGAGCTATCTCCCGCCCCGGCGTCGATCGAGGAGCAACTGAGCGATGCCGGGCACGATCACGCCGTCGTCAACACAGAGATCGCGCAACGCGACAGAATGATTGCCGACCTGCGCCATCAACTGGACCGACAGTCTGCGGAAATAAACGAAATGAAGGCGGCGCAGAACCAGCTTGAGAGCAATCTGCGCGCGGGAGACGCGAGCCGGCAAGACCTCGCCGAGCAAAAGACCGAACTAACACAGAAGCTCGAATCGGCGCAGAACATTTCCAGCGTGCTTGAGCAGAAATTGGACTCCCTTGCCCGGCAGTCTTCTCAGGACGCAGTTCGCGCGAAGGCTTCAGAGGCCAAGGTCAGCGATCTCACCCATGAACTTCAGGAGCAGCAAACTGCCCTCGAACAACGCGATGAACTCCTAAGCCACGACCGGGATATCCGCGAACTCATGGGCGCCCGCGATCTCTACATCGCGGAGATTTACGATGTGGCTGGCACTGGCGAAACGAAGAAGCCATATGGGCGAGTTTTCTATACTCGTGGCAAGTCGCTCATTTTCTATGCCTATGATCTTGACCAACAGACAGAGCTGAAGAGGGCCAATACTTTCCAGGCCTGGGGCCGGCGGGGTCCAGACCGGCAGCAAGCCATCAACCTGGGCGTTTTCTACGAGGACAATGCCACGAAAAAGCGCTGGATTCTAAAGTGTGATGACCCGAAAACGCTGGCGCAGATCGATGCGGTATTCGTAACTGTCGAGCCCCAAGGCGGCAGTCACAAACCGAGTAGCAAGACTCTCTTGTTCGCCTCTCTAAGAATCGACCCCAACCATCCCTAGCTGCTGCATCATCTGTCCGGAATCCCGGCCAATACCTTCATCCTCTCCGTCTTAAAATTAAATCGAAGTCTCGTGGTGTCGACCGCGGATCTTCCTGCGAATTAACGGAAGGAGTGGCTTGAAAATCCGTTGCTCGCTGGAGCCCAAATGCGCTTCCCCCGTTTCGTTCCGTTCGTCATATACCTAACGCTGAACACGCTTACCCTGTTCGCGCAGTCCCCCAACGGGAACATAAACGGCATGGTCTCCGATCCTTCCACGGCAGCGGTCGTTGGGGCGGAGATAGTGGCGGTGAATGATGTGACCGGGGTGCAGTACAGGACCAAAACGAACAGTGAAGGCATTTACGTTCTGCCGAACTTGCCGCCAGGCCCCTACAGAATCCAAGTGTCTGAGATCGGCTTCAAAACACTGATTAAAAACGATGTGGTCCTCAATGTTGAAGATTCCCTCGCCATCAATTTCACGCTTTTGGTCGGCGCATTTCACGAGATTGTGACCGTGCAGGGCGGAGCCCCCTTGGTCAACACGGAAAGTGCCTCGGTAAGCACGATTGTGGACCGCCAGTTTGCGGAAAACTTGCCGATGAATGGCCGGAGCTTTCAAACCCTGATTCAGCTTACGCCGGGAGTGGTTCTTACCACCAGCAATCCCTCGGACTCCGGGCAATTCAGTGTGAACGGGCAGCGCGCCGCGTCCAACTACTGGACCGTCGACGGTGTGAGTGCGAACATTGGTGTCGGAGTAAGTCTGAATACTTCTCCGGGAAACGGTCTGACGGGTTCGCTCGGGTCTTTCAGCGCCTTGGGCGGCACCAACAGCTTGGTTTCGGTCGACGCGATGCAGGAATTCCGAATTCAGACGTCGACCTACGCGCCCGAATTTGGCCGCGCTCCTGGCGGACAGATTTCAATCGTCACCCGTTCGGGAACGAATCAATTTCACGGAACGATGTTCGACTATTTCCGGAACGACGTCTTGGACAGCAGCAGTTGGTTTAACGGTTACACGAATGTCCCCCCACTTCCAAAAGCAGAAGAGCGGCAAAACGATTTTGGAGGTGTGCTTGGCGGGCCACTCTACAAAAATCGGACATTCTTCTTCTTTTCCTACGAGGGGCTGCGGCTGCGCTTGCCGCAAACTACTCTCACGACGGTTCCTGACAGCGCGGCCCGCCAGAACGCCATTGCGGTCTTGCGTCCTTATTTAGACGCTTATCCGCTGCCCAACGGTCCCGAGTCCACAACCGCCGGCGGCGCGCAGTTCAACGCAAGCTATTCCAATCCAGCAACGCTCGACGCTTACAGTCTCCGGGTCGATCACAAGCTGAGCGACGGTCTTGCACTCTTTGGACGATATAGCGATTCCCCTTCGACCTTCCATGAGCGCGGCATTACGAGCGCTTTAAGTACCGTATCGCAGATCAGTATCCGTACCCAGACCGCAACCGCAGCGGGCACGTGGACTCCGCTCCCGACCCTCAGTAATGACCTGCGGTTCAACTATAGCAGGGTGAGCGCAATGCGTAGTTACAGAATGGACGACTTTGGAGGTGCTGTCCCACTTTCGCCCTTGCCTTTCCCCGCATCTTTCTCATCCGACAATGCGCAATTTTACTTCGATGTCTCTGCGCTGACGCAGGGATTCCTGCATGGAGGAAAGGTCCAGGACGCATTACAGAGGCAAATCAATGTGCTGGATAATCTGATGAAACAAAAAGGTGATCACGCGCTGAAGTTCGGCATTGACTATAGGAGATTATCTCCGCTGAATGCGCCCTACGGTTATTTGCAGGGGGCTTTCTTGGATAGTGTGTCTTCCGCGGAGGATGGCCAGTTCGAATCGGCAATAGTATCGGCAAGTAACAGCACGATTTTCCTTTTTCGTAACTTGGGTCTTTATGCGCAGGATACCTGGTCAGTGCATCACCGCTTGACCCTCACCTACGGTCTCCGATGGGACATTGATTTTGTGCCCCGGTCGATTAAGGGGCCTGAGTTTGCCGCTGTGACCGGATTCGACCTGAATAATCTATCGCAGTTGGCGCTCGCCCCAAGTGGAACTTCTGTGTACAAAACCAAGTTTGGCAACTTCGCTCCCCGGTTGGGGGTCGTGTACGAATTGAACCCGGACCAGAAATGGCAGAGCGTGGTCCGGGGAGGCTTCGGGCTCTTTTACGATATGGCGAGTTCAGAGATGGGTAACCAGATCTCGGCCCAGTACTATCCGTTCGGGGCGACAACCGTTTATTCCGGAGGAACGCTTCCATTGAGCGCGCAAATGGCGGCGGCTCCTCTCGTTACTCCCCCAAACGCGACCAATGGAGGGATCTTGTCCGCGGTCGATCCTGGCCTTGTCTTGCCCCGGTCCTTCGAATGGAATGCCGCATTTGAGCAGGGACTCGGCACGCAGCAGGTGATTACTGCTTCCTATGTCGGCGCCGAAGGGAGACGACTCCTGCAATCCGCGTTCATTTCGTCGCCCAATCCGAATTACGGAGCAACGCAACTGTTGGCGAATGCCGGAACTTCTGACTATGATGCCCTGCAGCTTCAATTCCGCAGAAGACTTATAAATGGTCTGCAGGCGCTGGCTTCCTACACGTGGTCACACTCCATCGATACGGCGTCGGCGGGCTCGGATTATCTTGCGTCGAACATTCTGGTTCCAGGCGCGAATCCGAACCTCAATCGCGCCTCCTCCGATTTTGATGTTCGCAACGCTTTCTCAGCAGCCTTGACGTATGACATTGCAGCCCCAACCAGGGGGACGTTGACAACGATGTTTCTCGGTGGCTGGTCAATCGACAACATTGTTCAGGCCCATTCCGCTCTGCCCGTCGATGTCTCTGACATTGGCTTTTTCGAATTCGACAATGGTTTCAATGCAGATATCCGTCCAGATCTCGTACCACAACAGCCGTTATATTTGATTGGTTCGCAATGTATCGGCGTCTTCGGGGCGTTATGTCCTGGCGGGAAAGGATTCAACCCCGTCGCCTTTGCGGATCCACCTGTTGATCCTGCGACTGGCAATCCGCTTCGGCAGGGAGACACACCACGAAACTTCCTGAGAGGATTCGGCGCGCTGCAGTGGGACCTAGCGGTCCATCGAAGTTTTCCGATTCACGATTCTCTCAACCTGCAGTTCCGTGCGGAGTTGTTCAACGTTCTGAATCATCCCAATTTTGGACCGCCGAGTGGTCAATATTTGTCGCCTGCATTCGGCGGTCCGGCCGGTTTCGGCTTGTCGACTCAAACACTCGCACAGAGCCTTAACGGGGACAATCTTGGAGCCGGAGCCTTCAATCCTCTGTATCAGATTGGCGGGCCTCGCTCCATACAACTCGCGCTTAAGCTTACTTTTTGATCCCCCACGTCTCCGTTAGCCGCGCGAGAGGCTCATTCCTGGATAAACATTGCTCATTTGCATTCAGCATCGCCTCGGAACTCGTTATGTCCGCCATTAGATATTCGCATGCACAATTTGCGAGGAAGTTGGCGATGATGCTGTGGGTTGTGCTCACTACTTTGCTAGCCGCCTTGGCCCAACAGAACAGAGACGGAGATGTGCTACCGCAGGCTTCCGTCCGAAAGCGGCCCGTCCGAGTGGCAGATGCCATCGGGATGACACAATTTGCAGAAGTCGACGAGGGCTCATTGGCATCCTTTTCTCCAGACGGAGCGAACGTTCTCATTCTCACGAAAAAAGGGAATCTGCGAGACAACACAAACGAGTATTCGCTGCTTCAATGGCGCACCGCCGATTTAGGTTCGTCGGCGCCTCGCGTACTTCTCTCAATCGCCTCCTCGACGATTCGGCCTGCCATCCAGCGGGTTCGATGGATGCCTGACAACAAAACGCTCTTCTTTCTTGGAGCTTTTAATGGCGAACTCCAGCAAATCTATGCCTTCGATACCCAAAACCTGACACTGACCAGGCTCACGGATCATTCGACAAACGTCCTGTCTTACGGAGTGTCGTCCGATGGTGGAACGTTGGTTTACACGGCGGATGCTCCGGCGCGATCTATCTTCTCGGGTACTGACCCACTCGGCGGATACGTCGTCGAAACAGACGACTCCCTGTTCCAGCTCGTGGAGCAAGAAAAGGGAAGTGCGGCTGTGGCCGACGACATCATCGCTGACCAATATCTCTATATAAAGCGTGCCGGGCATGAATCGTCGCTATGGCTGCCGAGCCCGATCCTTTCCCGGGAGATCACTCCCTACGTGTCTCCTGATGGAAAAATGGTGGCGATCCAACTTCTCTGGGACGGGGCAAAACCATGGCCCACAGTTGCCGGAAACATTTTCCGGCGAAGGTATGTCGTTATCGATTTGGAGTCCACGCAAATCGACGTCTTATTGAATAGTCCGATTGGCGATGAGGGCAGCGAAGCGGCATGGTCCGCCGACAGCAGATCCGTAGTTCTTAGTGACATGTTTCTTCCGCTGGAGGGCGGGATTGCGGCCGGCCGGAGCAGTGCGATCGTCGGAGAAACCTTTGCTGTCGAGGTCGACGTCCAGAGTCACCGATTTCACAAGCTCGAAGCGAGACCTAATTCCTTTGAATTCTTGGCGTGGGACTGGACAAGCAACTCTGTGACATTGCAGAAGTCCACGAGCAACCTGACCGGCTCAATTGTTGTTCATAAACGCAAGGATGGGAACTGGGAGGAGGCGGATAACTCTTTAGTGAAGCATTCCCGACCTATCCTGATCGAAGATGAGGCCCCAAATCAGCCCGTCAGGCTCGACGCGATTGATGCGGCGACACGCGAGAGAAAACCAGTGTTCGATCCCAACCCCGTTTTCGCACAATTAGGGTTTTCCCGAGTTGAGGTTCTTCGATGGAAAACTGCACACGGAGATGAAGTGGAAGGAGGCCTTTACTTTCCGCTGAGTTATTCGCCGGGTACGCGGTATCCGCTCGTTATACAAACACACGGCTTCGATCCCACGAAATTCATGATAGACGGCCCTTATCCATCGGCATTTGCGGCGCAACCTCTGGCAGGACGCGGAATCATGGTTTTTCAGCTTAACAATGACTTTCGTGGGGCGAGTTCCTTTCGCGAACTAAGGAGGGAGAGTTCCAAGTTCGAGAGTATCGTGAGCGAACTTGACAAACGTCGTTTGATCGATCCCAAACATGTGGGGCTCATTGGCTGGAGCCGCACCTGCGCCTATGTCAAGTATGCCCTCACGCACTCCAAGACCCGCTTTGCGGCTGCGTCCGTTCAGGACGGCTGGGATGCTGGCTACTGGGGCTACATCCTCACCGGGTCGAGTGACGGACGGAATCTCGATGTAGAGTCTATCTATGACGGTCATAAGCCATTCGGCCAAGGCTTAAGACACTGGATCAAGCGGTGCTCGGGGTTCAATACCGACAGAGTGCAGACCCCAGTCAGGATCGTGGCTCAACGACCATTAACCGTACTCGGAGAGTGGGAATGGTTTTCCGCCCTCTCGATTCTGGGCAAGCCAGTCGAAATGGTCTTAATGCAAAATGATGCGCACGAGCTCGTCAAACCGTGGGATCGCTATATTTCGCTCGAAGGCAATGTAGATTGGTTTGATTTCTGGCTTAACGGACACGAAGACCCCGACCCCGAAAAATCCGCCCAATACCGGCGCTGGGAGTCGATGCCAGGTGCGCGCTCTCATACGATGGAGTGACCGATTGGGATATCGTTATGCGCGCCCGAGCGCCGAGGGCAGACTAGGTCCATCACAAAGACCGAATCTGACCATAGCCTTCCGCAGCAGCAAAGGTATGTACCTGACATTTCCCGGTTCGTAGGCTTCGAGATCTCGGATGTGTTCCGCCATTGAGATTGCAGCCTCCAGCGGAATCAGTCGATGGGCGGCGCGAAGACCAGAGAAAAGCAGTTTGCGCGACGCATATGCTTGCCACGGCTCGATATAGGCCGCGCGCAATTGCTCGTGCACGTTAAACATTCGATGTCCGCCCTGGAATGTGGAGAATAGGCAATTCTCCAGGGTGAAAAACGGATGCCCGAGGCGGGAGAACGACCAGTCGATGAACTTTGCTTGGCTGGTGCTGGTTAGAAAGACATTACTTTCGTTGAGATCGCCGTGGATAATCGTCTCAGGAAGACCACACTCGCCCAAGCACTCAAAGTCGCCCCTTGCCTTTGCGGCCAAGACAGGAATCAGCTTGCGCTCAGCTCGATTGAGGCGATTTGGAGCGCAGGCTCCCATGCTTAATAAAAGGCACAAACTTGCCTCGAGACTTCCGTAGAGGTTCTTCAAAGTTTGAAACGGCACTCCGGCCAGCTGCAGATCTCCCAGATGTCGCGACGCCGCTATCTGCATCTCAGTCACGCTAGCCAAGGCCACCTTCCACTTCTTGAGCTCGCTGATCGTTTCCAAAGGAACGCCGTCAATCGCACACGTGATATGAAAATTCTTGTCGCGATGCACTTGCAAAAGGGTGGCGCAGACGTTAGGCAACTTGTCGTGCAGAGTTGCTAACAAACGCGTTTCGTAAGCGAGAAATGGGGGCAGCGCCTTGAGGAAGAAGCAAGCCCCCATACCACCTGTGAACTTGAGGACAGCGCCGGTAGCATTCACCCTTACTTGGCGAATGTCTCGAACGGCCTCGCTCCCTAAATGCGTGACCAACCAATCCTCGGTTCGTTTTAGCCATACTGGTTCGCTCCAAGGCTGGATTGGGGAGCGTCGCGTTGCCAGCCTAAGAATAGCAAGGTCCCCTTGTGCGCCATGTTGGGAGGTCGCTTTTGCGCAGACGAAAGGAGTTTCCCTGTGAGACAGGCGATTCGGACGGTCAACATGAAGGACCAGATACGGGGGCGAAGAACGCTTTCCCAAGAACAAGTCCGCGGGGAACAACCATTTCAGTGCGTGCACTTCGCAAGACCATGACTCACGGAAGTACTCTCGGATTGTTTCAAGAGTTTCGTCCGCGTTAACCGTGGTGTGAAACCGAAGACTCCGGTTTCGCGTTCGCAGTAGACGAGTACGCTGCCCAGTGCCGCGAACGAGTATGAGCCTGATTGTCGGCATTGTCTGGTCTGCGCATATCCTTCAAACGGTCGAATGGACTACGCACAGCTCGGTGGCTGATTTTTAGAAAAGGAGCTCGAGAACGTCCGTCCCGAGCTCCTTAAGGCCAGTTCGGTAGCTTAGTCCTCAGCTTCTAATGCCGCGCTGATCTGACTTTGTTTGCTCTTTCCCGAACCTGAGGAATCGTCTTTACCAGCGGGCTTGAAATGAATCAGGCTTTCAGCCGGCGCAACGATCTCAACTTCCGGAGTTTCGTAGTTCATAACGTTCTCCTTTCTCCACCCGGTTGCGGACAGGCCTATCCGAGTTGCGGGTGGACTGCTCGGATGGACAGAGTGGCGCACTGGCGCCAGTCTTCAGCTCGTAGTTACAAGATCGCTTAAGCATGGATCGGCGGGTTTCAATTCGAGTGATGGAACGAAGCCATCGTTCGAGACTCAGTAAACTTAGCAATCCTGAGGCCTGCTCGACATTTCCGAGGGCGGCCTGCGAGATTGCCTCAGCGAGAGCCTTTGGCTTGGCGTACTCTCGTCGACATACTTCGAGGTTCTCTGTCGGAAACAGCGCGCGTTTATTGCGCGCGAGCATGCGACAAAGTGGCTCCTCGAGAGTTGCCTTGCTCCGGCGAATCCTTGTCTTTTCTGGCAGCAGTCCTCGGGTCGCGCGACGCATCACAGAACGAGGCTCCCCCGGACGAGTTACTTGGTTCATGGGCAAGGACAACATGAACTCGATCAGCCGCTGGTGGGCAAATGGATGGCTAAAGTGGATACCGTGATACTCATGATAGTAACCGGCTGACAGCAGGGCGGTAGAAGAGCGAACGGAGAGAATTCGGATTCCCCGACTTGGCGGACGAACCCGGCCGTCAAACTGCAAGCCGAGGCGTCGCCCGGGCTCATTTAAGAAAGCTCTCGACTTATTCGTGATCCATGGCGTGATAAGCCCGTCCGAAGGTCGCCACGGAATAATCGAGAATCTCGCCGTCAAAGGAGCGATAGCTTGGGTTAAGAAGAGTTGCCAGAAAGGCACTTCTGCCGCTCGGCTCCATTCCATTGCTAACGAGAAAGCGGATCGGAAACGCCCTTGGGCCACCAGGTCCGCCAGTTCGGGGCTGCCGACAGGATCAGACCAAAAGAGCTCGTCGCCGCCGTTGCCGCTGAGCAGAACCCGGGCACGGGCCGCCCTCATCAGCCGTTCGGTAGTGGTGTAACGCCCAGGGAACAGGTGTTGGGTATTGGGAAAGCCGGTGAATTCAATTTCCTCCAGCCCCAGTTGTACTTTTAGTGATTGTTCTTCAATCCGTAGCCCTCCCCGGCCGCGATGTTTTTCGACGAGGGAAATGAAGAAACTTTCGTCAGCCTCACGGGATGTTTCATAGGTACAAGAGACTGTCGTCAGACTGGCAGGATCCCGCCCGCTTCTGTTGAGGACTCGATCTGCGGTAAGGGCTATGGTTGAAGAATCGAGCCCTCCACTGAGTTCACAGAATACAGGTCCCTTTACTCGCAGACGATCAGACACCGCAGATTCAATCTCTTGCAAACACGCCTCCTCATAACTGGTGTCGGAGGACAGTTCCAGCGTTGGCAACAACTCCGGATTCCATGTGCGCACAGGTGGCAGAATTGTGCCCTCGCGCTTCATCTGGACGTAAGAGCCGGGTGGAACCACTGAAACATTGACGAGGGGAGACTCGTCGATATCTGGTTGATAATGGGCGAACCCGATCGCGTAGGCATCGTTTACGACTGGGTCGATTCCTGACTTAATGACCAGATCGTCGAATTCTGAAGACCAAATAACTCTTCTGCCGTTCGCCGCGTAATAGAGATGTCGGCTGCCGCAAAGGGAGCGAACAAATAAGAGAAACTTCTGAACTCGGTCCCACAATACGAACGCGAACTCACCCATGAGAATTCTAAGAGAGTTCATCCCCAGTTGTTCATATGCAAGCAGAACGATCGTCGCATCATCTGAGGAATTAGATACGCCGCGCAGTCTCGCACACAATGCGAGGCGGTCGTCTAGTCTGCCGTCGAAAGTAAGGATGGCGGCGTCGCGCACGAGTGGCTGGTTCATCTGCTCATCTGGCGTGATGAGAAAGCCTCTGTAGCCGACGCCGAGCGAACCTCGAACAAAAATGCCGGAATAGTCGGGTCCTCGTTCCTCTAAACCCCAGACGAGGTGTTCCACCTCTAGGCGTGAGACTTCCGTATTGTCAAAGCAGTAAATGCCTGTTTGAACGCTCATGAGTATTCCACCCAACTGATCTCAATTGCATGTCAGACAGTCGTAGTATTTCTGGACGCGTGGGAGATCGTTCACTACCGCGCCGTCGACCTCGACCCAGGCGTGCGCGAGAAGCGGCATGATTCGCACCCCAATGACCATCTTGGAGCGAAAACCATACTCACGGAGTAAACAAGTTCCGACCGCTGCGCGTTGCAGGCATAAGACACGCTTTGGATAGCATGTACAGGCAATATTCAAAGCTATGCAAATTCGGCTCACCGTTTCCGGCTGCGAGGACTCTGTCGAAAGTTTCCAATTGTGTACACGGTGCAGCATGGCCGCAAAACTCTCCTGCCACAGCAGCGTGTCATAAAATGCAAGCCCCAACAAAGCTTTTGACACAAGAAATGCCATTGGACGCTTTGTATTGGAGCCGTTTACGTTCATATGTGCCCTCATTCAGCGGAAGGCTGATAGATAAGTCCCAGTTGTTCGAGAGATCGCAGGAACTTGATGACATCGGCTCGAGCAACCTCCCAGCGGATACCAAACTCCTGACTTAAAGTTGAGACGATCTGAGACTGCGTCTGCGCTCGTTCGATCAATTGGAGAATTTTCGAGCCGGTCTGATTCAAACGCAGAAATCGACCTTCCCGGATATCCAGCACGACCGCCCCATCCTGACCGTGCGTGCTGCGGACGCTCTCTGAAACTCTGTACATCGGAGGCCCCAATTCATTGGCGTGAAAGGTGAGTGGTAATGTCTACACGCACTGTGACACGCTCATCGACCGGGAGCCACAAAAAGGTCGAGATTTCCAGAAAAGCACCCTAGTCGAGCGGATGTTGTTGTCGGGATTACACGATTTCCCGAACGACCGATGACACGAGAACGCGAGTCTGTTCGCTATTGCATCCTAATTGGCTCGCATCGAGTCGCAGACAAGCGAGTGCGCGAGCGATAAGATCGCGCGGCAATTGGACTTAAGTGGATATTGGAATACTGTCTGTCGGAGTGCACCTAGTCTGTGGAAATTTCGGGTCGCTCACGTTGCGCGGCAGCATAATCGGGACAGTGTGGCAAACCCTCTGCGTCCGATGCAACGCTATCAGTCCCTTGCGGTCGCGGCGACCGCCTCGACCGCTGCGGCGAACTTCGCCTCGATCTTTTCTGGGTTTGTCGTCGGGTATGCGAGCTCTTGGGCAAGATTCTCCAGTTCCTGTCGCCATTCCACAGGAAGAGAGGCACTGGGTGGAAACGCGTGAGTGGCGCGCTCGGAAAAGATTCTTGCTGCGGCGATCCTAGTCCGAGCAGGGTCGAGTTTGCCCAGCATCTCTACCAGGAGAATATCGAGAACGTCCCGCGCACGGTCCTCGCGTTGTCGTCCTGTGCAAGCATGCAATTTTTGCGCAACCTGTTCGTTGATTCCCAGACAGCGCACGCGCGGCGCGATGGGCAGGCCCATCTCGGCCAGACCGGGGATTGCGGGTTCGACCAGGTCCACTTCCCCCAATATAGTTCCATAGTGGAACTAAACTGACAAATGAAAGCTGGGTGCCATCCGAACGCTATCTGACTGATGTGGAAAGACATCCGAACGCCTTAAGGCCGCATGGAAATCAACGCCCTCTCCCCGTCCCGGTCAATCTCTGCCCTGGTCAATCCATCGAACCGCCACATCGATCTCCCGCGTCCGATGGTGCGACCTTATTTGTAGTGAACAACCGATCCCAGGGTAAGCGAAGCAGGGGCACTGTCCTCGACAATTCGGCCGCCGCAAAGAACCAGAACTCTTCCGAACGATCTGAGGGTTGACGACCGATGCGACACAACGATGAAGGTTGTTAAGCTGAGACTGCGCCGTAGTTCTCGAAGAACACAGGCTTCTGCTCCAGGATCCAGGCAGGAAGTGGCCTCGTCCAGAATCAACACCCGCGGTTCTTGCAGAAGCGCTCTCGCGAGCGCGAGGCGTTGACGCTCCCCACCCGAAAGCTGGCACCCGTCCGGTCCGATCCGCTGACGAAGGCGGTCGGGCAGCGACCGCACCAGGTCGGACAACCCCACCATTCGGATTGCGTCTTCGATCTCCCGCTCGGAGGCTGCGGATCGGACGAACCGCAAATTGGATGCTATCGTGCCATCGAACAAGACCGGATCACGCGGCAGATAACAAACTCCCTGGCGCAGGCTCTTGAGATGAATATTCCGGATATCTTCTCCCCCTAAGCGTATTTCGCCCGAAATCGGGTCGTAGAGCCTGGCGATGAGCCTGACAAGCGTACTCTTGCCGGCGCCGTTCTCCCCCGCGATTGCTATCTGTTCCCCCGGTGGTATCCGAAGCGAGGGGACGTGAAGGAGATCTTTGTTCCTGGGATATCCAAACTCGACATCGGCAAACTCGATCTCTGCCGTGTCCTGCTCGGAAAACATGACTGCGCCCGCGGCGGTTGTCACGCTTCGGCGTAAGGCAAATGCACCTTGTACTTGGCGAATGCTGGCAAAGGTTTTCTGCGCTCTGGCATAGAGTTCGGAGGCGCCGCTTAGTGGATCGAAAAGTTGGGTCACAAAGCCATAGAAGGCGACCAGGCTTCCAATACTCAGTGTCCCCGCAAGCACGCTCGTTCCGCCATAGCCGATGACCGCGGACATGGCGAGAACAATGGCGACAGAACTCCAAACTGTGAACCAGGCGGCGGTCCGATAAAGGCGTTGCTGTGACCGCAGCGAGCGTGTCAGAAGCCGGAAAGCCCTTCTCTCCTGTCGTTTCTCCTGGCCCAGAAGCTGAATCGAAATCACAGACGAGAGATGTTCCTCGAGGAAATTACTCCACGCAAGGCAATCATTCTGTGCAGTATCAGCATCGGTCGCAAGCTTTTTCCGGAAGTACTGCCGTGTCACCAGGAAAACTGGAATCAGAGGAACAACGGTCAGCGTGAGCGCCGGGCTGAGCCCAGACATGGCTGCCAACGTGAATACGGTCGTGAGCAGCATCCGCAGAATCGCGGGCAGGAGATCCGATCCGAAATAGGAAATCTCCTCGATCGGTTCCTTGAGCGGATACATCACCGTGCCAACGGGCGTCTGCTCGTAGTAGTCGGCGGAGAGAGTATCCAGATGATTGAGCAGTCTCACTCTTAGGGCGAGGCCCATTTTCTGTGAAGCGCTGAGCATTAGGTAACTGCCCAGGTGAGGGCAACTCTGCCCTGGTGACCGAGGAAAATCAACGCCACTGCGACGAGCAGCAGTCCCATACTTCGTTGAGGAATGATGCCGTCAATCAGCCACTTGAGAAGAAGCGGCGAGAGCAGCGCGAGCAGGCTGCCGGCCGTGATGCACAGGAAGCTGGCCAGGTGCCAGTGCAGAAGTGGCCGAATCTCTTGGATCAGCCAGACGAATTCAGGCGGCAGCCAGTGCGACCTTCGCTCGTGAGTGACGGAGGACAAGGTGCGGCTTCCCGAATGCCGGGGAGATCAGCAATCATCTCGAGCCTAGGGACGCGCTTGTGATTTGTCTACAAAATGAATGCTTTGTCCGGATTTCGATCAATCTGCGCGGACTTCATGGAAAATCACATGAATGAGCGGCAACCTAGCACTGTAATTCGTCCGGAAAGGCAACGGTACATGAACATTTCGGCACTCAATTCAGCTCTTTTCATCGAACCGGTCGCTGTCGGGAGGCCTTGATATCAATGGACCTTTAGATCGTTGGCTTTCCGATCATTATTTTCCAATTCTTGACTCAATTCCAAATTCTTGGACCATCTTAGTGAACTGCTTTCGCGCTACCTCTTGTACCCCAGGGCCGATTACGATCTCTTCAATCAGTTCTGCCGGCGAAACCGGGAGAACAATAGCCTCATCTCCTTCATTGTTAACAAACGCAATCTCCTCGAACTTCTTAGCCGCGCGCGGTTTTGAACAGATCACCTGAATAGTTTCGCGATTTGCTCCTTCCGCTGATGATCCTCTCGATCGAGAATTTCAGGGAACAAAACCGCCAACCGCATTTCTTTTTCTTGATCATGTGCCGGTCCTACTTGGAAAGCAGGGTCGGTTGGTTTTTCTCCGACGCTGAGATAACGGACCTGATCGAAGCGTAAACGAAGGCGAGTGTTAAACCGTTCTGCAAGCGAAGCCAAATACGAAGGCTTCGCACGAAGGGCAAATCTGTTTCCGTTATCGCCGAAAATCTCCCAGGCTCTTGGAGTTGGATCGCCAGTGCCCAAGTGCCAACAGGATACGAACAAGCCAAAGGGTTGAGATCCTTCAACATCTCCAGCAAAGCTGGGAATGGTGTTGAATTCCGCGCACCATAAACCGCCTCGCAAGAACGTGCTCATTTTGTACATCTCTTCTACAGCAAATAGATGCCATAAGTTCGGTTGTTTCTCTCTCGCAGTTCATTAGCGGAACGATAGCAGATGGCAAGAAAACGATCGCCAACAATTATCGTAAGACCCAAACGTCCGTCTTCGGCACATTTGCTCGAAGGGTTTCCAGACAGTTATAGATCAAGAAAATCGTCTTGCAATGGCAACAATTTGCCCCACTACTTCCGCATCCCGATGGAGTCGGTACTGTGCCGAGCGATGAAAGTCCCGACTGTAGGGGTGAATCACCAGCATGCCGTTTTCAACCGAGCAACAGCAGGCCAGGTAAACCCCTTCTCTCATAAGGACGATGTACAGCGGCTGCTGCCACCATGGTTTCGACGCGAAATGAAAAGGCGTTTTTCGGCGGCGGTTGACCATGGCCAACAACCCGTCTGCTAGGAAGGGGTGAAGCGGGTCGTCGTCGCCTCCGACCCAGAAGAAGTCATCCAGGGAAACGTGTGCCGAACGAGCGAAGTATCCCAACGAGTCACGCAAGAACAGAGGCATCTCCAGCAACTGCCCGAGCAGCTTCCCAACAAATCCCGCACCAACAGTCTCTAGGTCGCTGTGTTTGGTTGCCACGGTTGGCACAGCGCGGGTCAAATAGCGGTCCGGCATCGATTCTGTGCCCACCTCCACGACATCAATTCCCATCCGTTTCATGACTGATTCAAACTGCACGCCGTAGACGGAGCAAAGGGTAATGATCTTGTGGAAGTCGCGCGGGGGGAGGTTGCGCAGTTCGTAATCGCTGAGTGAACTCGGCGAAGTTACATATCGATCATCCTTCAGGACTTCAGCGATCATACGGCTCATGGCAGCGGCCTCGCGAATCGACAAATTCATTCGCGTACGTGTTCTCTTGAGCAGTTGCCCAAAGTCATCGTGTGCCGGAAGCAGCTGCGGCTTCCAGTGCCGGGCCAGATCCTTTGGGACTTTCGGTTCCTCGCCAGACAGCAGCGGCCGGAACTCAAGATCGACCGCGCCCCAGAGCCGAGCCTCCTGAGGGCAATGCAGCTCGACCTGCGCATAAGAGAGCCCATTGTCGAAGGGGACGATGACAGCGCCATCCAGGATACGGATGCGGCAACAACAGAAGCCCTTGCTGTGCTCGATGAGAAACAGCCGATCGGAAATGCCAGAGTTCTGTCCAGCCGCCAGATCGGCAGTGACATCTGGATCCACGCGTACGATGCTCCCCGGGGTGAGGTCTGGAAACGCAAGCGCATCTTCAACTCCGATCTTGGCATAAATGAAATGCCGGTCGAGTTGTGGCAACGAGGCGATCCTCTTCCGAGGCCCCACCTCCAGCAGTCGCGCGAGCGGAGTGATCGATCGAATAGGTTCACCGAGGGGGCGGTTGCGAAGCCAGGGTATCCAATCGTTAGGGTTGGTGAGTGAGGTATCGAGAACAATGGTCCGTTTGGAAGAAATCTCGATCTGCAATCGTGTAATGTCTTCAAGATCAAAACCAAAGACCCGCAGCCAGTCGGCCACAGGGTAGCCGGAAATGCGACTCAAAGCGAAGATCTGATGAATGCTCGGCCGGAAGGATCCCGACCGAAGGTCGTAATACAGCTGGTGCGGGAGGAAGTATGGGGATGACAGGCCATACAGGGCGACCGATCGCTGCGATGCTCGATATAGCGTGAGTCGCTTGCTCGCAAGTATGGATCGAACTTTTTCGGCGACTGCGGTGCTTGTTGACGAGCCCTCCCTCGCACGCGACGGCACGGTCCCTCTCGCTGGTTGGTTGCTGCGAGAACTTCTGGCCCGCGCCGATTACTCGCCGAGCGCGCCTACACCTCAGTAGGTCGCGCGCAGAGTCCCCCTCTACGGATGCGCTCAAGAATCACTGCTCGCAGAATTGCACCTTGTATAAGTGCCGAGCGGAAGCGGTCGCCATAAATATCAATAGTTTGTCCCAATCTTCGGCCAGAGCTTCGGGTTCGTCAGGTAAATGAGCAACCTACAGGGACGCGAGACGGGAAAGGCCGCCAGCTTCGTGGTCGGAATAGCGGCCAGACAATGGACATTTTGTCCGGTTTTCAGAAACAGATTCAGAAACTTGTGGAAACGTCTCGTGTTTGCTGTACCATCTGACAATTCTCGGTGGGCCGTCTGATGTGGGCCTCGTCTTGGAACCCCGAATCGGGTAAGCGCCTCAGAGCTGAGCGCGAACGTCTGGGCCTATCCCTGCGCGATGTGGAAGCTCTGAGCCACAGCATCGCCGAGAGATGGCAGAATTTCGATTACAACATCGCCCACACCTCTCTCGCTGACATCGAAAACGGAAAGTGGCCACCCACTCTTCACAGACTTTACACACTGAGCGTCATCTACGGGCGTGATTACGATCGACTGGCTAGCATGTGCGGTGTTCCGGTCGGCGAGGTTCTTGAGGAGCATAGAAAACTTGCTCTCCCCCGCACCTACCTGATTGGACCGGTGCCGGAGGTCCACAAGTCGACCGTGTCGTCCGCAGTCGAGCTGCGGGAAAAGTTGCGTGCGGAGCGGACGAATCTGATGCCGAAAATTTTTGCGAGGTGGGATGAGGTGCCGCTCCCGCTTCAGTTGATGGATGGCTCGAGTCCGCTGTATGGATACATCGGCATGGACGACAACACGCTGCACCCTTGTATCCGCCCGGGAGCTTTTGTCCGGATTGACCCCCGCCAGAAAAAAATTCCTGGCGTGAATTGGCATGGCGATCATGACCGGCCCATCTTTTTCGTGGAACTCCGGGAGCGCTACGTATGCAGTTGGTGTGAAATGCATGATGGCCGGTTGATTTTGATTCCTTCCCACGAGTCAAGACGCCGGGCGCAACACTTCTGCTATCCCGCCGAAGCTACGATTGTTGGTCGCGTCACGGGAGTGAGCATGGACCTTGTCGAGCCCTCGGAAAACGAAGCGCGAGCCTAAAAGGTAGTTGTCGTCGGATCGGCCTCTACATTCGGAATGGCAGCTTGCGAACCAAACTTAAACCTCAGGGGATGGGAATCGCATCAAATTTTCGTTCGTGCAAATACAACGAAGCCATCCTCTCGATTCGATCGATGAGTTCGTTGACTCCTGTCCACTGGTGCTCAACTCGCAAAGCAAAGTGTCTCCATGGTTTCAAAGTTGGGATGGAGGAACTATCGCCGGGCTTACGTCGTTCCGAGCCCATCGCCAGTTTCCTTCAAGGCTCCTTGGTCTGGATCACCGATTACGAGGAGTTGATCGGCGGTCGGTGGCACACGTTTGCGTCGATTCACCCCCGAAGGATAGGACATCAGCTCTGCGAAGACGACATGCCAGTTGTTTGATTCACGAGGCAGAATGCCAGATCGCGGAAATCAAAAGGAGAGCCGTCAACTAACGACCAAGTTTCATATCGTTCCGCAGACACTTGCACCTCCATCGTTCAGATTTCGAGTGGATGTGAAGGAGAATGGAGGCGAACCCGCACATGGTCGCAAGAGTCTCTTTCCATTTGACCGTACTCCGGCCCGAACAATCACCATAGTTACGAAGGGTTGGCTGCGCCGATGGGGTCATCGCGAATGAACTTCGCTCACTATCGGAGCATCGGAGGAGGGGAGATGATGGGTCGTTGCAGGTGCGGAGCGGCGGTCAACAGAGGTATAGAGCACAACGAAGACGAAGACATGGAACGCTAGGCTGCTGGTTTCTGTTTGACTAGTTAGTGTTTGAGAGGGTGCAGCCGGGGAAGGGGCCTTTCATTGATTTGTTCCGTCGAAACAACGCTATTGCCGAGATGAGCGAGTTGCCCAAGCTCGTGTTGGATTGCTTGCAGCCGTTCACTCCTCTGTCCGCGGGCGACTTGGGCCGCTGTATCATTGTGGGCTGCACGCCTAAACTGGCCGTTCAATACCTGAATGTCAGCGATCTCCTCTCGGAAACGCCTGATCTTGTCCCGTAAAGCCCCTAAGCAATCCATATCATCACACCCGTCGAGTTTTCGTGATCAGCACTGGTTGCTATACCTTCTTGAGCGATGGTTGGTGCTGGCGCGTACGACCGTCATCATCCCACTTCACAAGCGCGTCGTCTTCGTTCGTTTTCTCAACTGTCCCGAATTCTCCGGTCGGCTTTCCAAAATCAGCCAAGCCCATAACACGATCTCCGGAATTCAGTTCTGCGTCGGGAGCAGAGGGCTGCACGAGCGGTGGTCTCTTGGCTCGGTCCCGGTCAGCAGTTCCTCCGGGGTGTGACAGAGGTGGTTGTGGGGCTTTGCGCAGTTTTGACGTCCGCTTATTGATACGGCTCATATTCCGGTACCCCAGTGGCTTGCTCGCTAACGAGAGCATAGGCTTGGAAAGCACGGTTCTGCTGATCCAAACTGCTCAATCCTGAGACGATTCGCTTGGCGATTGAAGACCGCAGAGCCGGAAACATCGTGCGGAGTTCGGATTTCGATGCAGAAGCTAGTCGTGGAGAACGATATTCAGCAATGAACTGTGGATTTCAAGCTCACCGTTATAGCGAACGAAGCCCAATTTCCTGAACCTGTTCATGAAGAAATTGACTCGCCCGCGAGTCGTACCCACGATCGCTGCCAGAGTCTCCTGACTGATCTTGGGAATCGCAACCTCGGGCTTTCCGTCCTTGCCGAACTGAGCTAGCAAGAGAAGAACGCGAGCAAGGCGCTTCTCGCTGGAATTGAAAAGCTGGTCGACCAAATCTTCTTCGTGCCGGATATTCCGTGTCAGCAGATATGCCACAAACATATCCGAGAATGCACGTTCCCGGTGAATCACATTCATCATCGACTTCTTGTCGATCCGCATCACCGTGCAATCGGTCATTGCGGTTGCCGAGAACAAGCGGAGAGTCTGTCCTGCAAGGCAACCTTCTCCGAAGAAGTCGCCCTCGTTCAGAATGCCTATTGTCGCTTCCTTCCCGCTCATCGACACAGCGGTGAGTTTAACTTTCCCCTTTTGTAAATAAAAAACAGAATCAGCCGAGTCACCCTGAGCAAAGATAGTCTGCTTTTTGTGTATGGTCGCGATTGTCCTGCCACCGTCGACGGTCGAAAGGAAGGTCTTGAGGTTGAACTTGCGGCGTTTCTTGGCGGCTGCCACGGGTTTCATGATTGGCCCCTTTCAACTCTAAAAGACGCCCCAAGAATCCCAGTGTTTCGGGCCGCGGTATTAGCGTGAAGTGATACTTCAGTAGGACGCATTCGGTTTTCCACGCCTCCCATCCAACCATGAGGCGCGAGATGACCGTGTGCCTCTGCAAGCCCGCGTAGGACAGCCGTTATGGCTTGGTATTAGGAATTCCAATTCTCTCAGCCAGCCTCACCAACTCGGCTAGTGAATCCGCGCTCATCTTTCGCATCAGCTGCCCCCGATGGACCTTAACTGTTGTTTCACTAGTTCCAATTTCCACGGCGATTTTTTTATTGAGTAAACCGGAAACCACGAGAGGCAACACTTCGCGCTCCCGCGGCGTCAGCGATTCCCAGCGCTGGCGAAGGGTTGCCATCTCCTCCTCCTGTTGACGCTTGGCACGATCCTGCTCCAACGCCACATGAATCGCATCCAGCAGATCCTGATCCCGGAACGGCTTGGTGAGGAATTCAACGGCTCCCGCCTTCATGGCTCGCACCGTCATCGGAATATCGCCGTGGGCAGTGATAAAGATGATGGGGATGTGAATATTGGCCACAGCTAACTCGCGCTGGAAATCGAGGCCACTGATTCCAGGTAACCTGATGTCGAGCACGAGGCAACTCGGAGCATCCGGTCGTTTAGTCCGCAGAAACTCTTTTGCCGACCCGAATAACTCGACTTGCAATCCCACGGATCCGATAAGGCGCCTGATTGCGCGACGAACCGAAGGGTCGTCATCGATGACAAAAACGATGGGTTCCGCCTCAGCCATAAAATATTTCACTGAGGCTCTGTCGGACTGTTCAATTGTGAACAGGTTTGCTCCTAATCGTCTAGGGTGGGACTCAACATTCGCCCTCCTGAGTTCCCTTGACATCCAACGCCTTAAAGGTTTCAAAGTACAGCAACCGGCACCTTGCAAGTGTTCAAAACTGCGCAGTGTGCGAGACAGGTTTCCCGATTTGGGAATGGGAAAGACCTTGTTGCAAGTAAGCTTTGAAAGCGCACTCTTTTGACGGGCTTTCTGTTCCGCTGCTATCTATTATTCCTACAGACTGACCAAGGCATGGAGGAAGTCATGGATAACTTTGCCTATTTGATCCATAGGCTTCTTGAGGTCCAACGTCGGGAAAGGCGAAGCGCAAAGCTGATCGTGGAAGATAAGCGATTGATGGCGCGTCTCAAGAAGCGAATGTTGGCCAGAAAGCCCCCGCAAAGGGTAAGGTAGCCGAAATAGCCCGAACCCGACGCGATTCAAGGCCTAACTGTGACTTCTTGACCCAGATGTCTATCGCCCTCTATACGACGCAGCGCGTATGCGCCTTTGTTGCCGGGGGTCGAGCGATGATCGATCGGAACATCGGGCGCTCTCAGCGGGTGCCAGCAAGCCGGATAGCGCGAAGTAGGAGTGAAAATCCGATGGCAGCAATGCCGTTGGCCCGAATCCAACGACAGCTTGCCGTCCACGGGAACATCAGGACTTCGAAGAGTGGCATGAATTTCTCAGGCCAGAGTAGTGCCGCGAGTCCGAATGTCAGACCCAGTTGGACACCAGCGCACAGCCCCAAAGCACTCACGGTGAGCATTCCAATGAGAGAACTCTTTTTCATTGGAATGTGACCGGGGCATTGCTGGAAAGTTACGAAGGGTTTAGCTCAAGCCATCCCTTCCTCTTGACTCGCTGGCATCATGCTCGTAGCACAGAGTCTCAATTAAACGAGCTCCAGCGGTTCCCCCATATACATTCGGCCCGATGATGTGCCAATCCTTCCCATCCCTGAGCAAGGTGCGCGAAGCTGCAATGATTCGGTGGCGCTCCCTTACGGAGCAATATCTGGACTCGACCGGCATGTTCCGTGATGCTGTGATCTCGATCCTTGCCGTGGTCGCCAAGCAGGAACGCGTGCGGCTGTCTGAGCGGACAAAGGCAGGACTCGAACGCGCGCGCAAACAAGGCAAGGTGCTGGGTCGGCCCAAGGCTGCGGTCGATGCCAATGAGATTCGTGTTCGACGAGCGAGCGGCTTGTCCTGGGGAGCCATAGGCAGGCAGACTGGATTGGCTCGGGCCACGTGTCAAAAGGCTTTCGGGATGTAGTCCGTCAGATCCTCGTCAATGCGTTGTAATGCTGTCCTCGCTTGTGGCCGTGATCTTTTACACTTAGAACGTAACGAGACTGAGCAAAAGAGACCATCTTATCCAGACCCCATCCTGTAACCTCGGGCTATGGTGCCTCACCAATTTTACCAACTGGACTCTTGGCTCCGAATGCTTCGAGCCAACGCTTCTGAAAGAGGCCGCAGTGCGAATCTCAAAGACGTTCCCGCAGTGTTTCTGATCCACTGCTACAACGAAGGCATCAGTCCCTCCATCTCAGCCCTAGAAGCCTATGCCCGCAAATCTCCAGCCGCGCCTGTTATGATGCCCACTCCGAAAGTGTTCCAACATGCTGCGAAGCTCTACGCGCACGTCCGCGACGAGGATGCCGCCAGAGAAGCCCGCCGCGTGACGATGTAGATTTTCTGAGCTGGCGAAGCAGCGCCCACAGCCAACCTCCTTGGAGGATTTCACGACTAAAGTGGTATTGTCCTTCGCAGTGCGTTCGCGCCGGACGAGAGCCTTATGACTGGACCGAATTTCCCCGACCCCAGTCCGCTACCATCACCCGAACCCACGATTCCGCCGGTGAGAGAACCGCCCTACGATCCACCGATGCCCCGATCACCCGTAATTGAGCCCGACGATCCCGCCGAGCCGAATCAGATCTGAGCCGTCCAGTCGGACAGTCTGCATCGGACCAGACGAAGAAAAGCCCACGCGATGAATCGTTTCATCCGTGGGCTGTGTGTTTCTGGAGCGGTCGTTCTCTCTTAGGTCTCGGCTCGGTATTGTCGCGCACGACCTCTCCGCTCTTTCAATTCTCGGAGCCACCAGAGCGCCTCAAGTTCCTTCCCAGACGACCTGCTCCGTATCGCCACTATGACACCGATGCGCCCAGAGATCTTTGTGAAGCGCAAGACTCTCCCTTCTTCCTTGGTGGCCTCAAGATTGACAAGGTCTCCTACCGACAAATGCATGAGAGTGAGACCGATTGTCGAACCGGACAATCAAGGCTCGGAATCGGGTGGACTGGGTAATTCGAGTGGGAGGTTTAGCCTGACGGCGCTATGGGGCATTCCCCGACCTGACGCTCTCAACTATAGTGATTTCTCTCAGGCGGCACTGCTGAGTGGCGGGCGTGGTGACACCTGGCGATGTGCCCCAGGGATGACAGCCTTGGCTATCTGGTTCAACTTCGCCGCGCGTATGCCTGGGAAGGAACCACGCACTATCGCGGCCACGTCCTCGTGACCCAGTGCATTGATGGCTCCATGAAGTCTGCGACGCTGCGCTTTCGTTCGCGGGATTTTATTCATTGCTGAGCCTCCGGGCTGGCACCTGGTTGCGTCCGGGCAGCGGCTCGTTCTCAGCACCGCATTCCGCAAGAAGACGCGCATACTCTGCTGGTGTTTCGCCGTGTTGGCCGTGTCCGGGGATGGCCGTGCCGATCTTGAAGTCTTGGGCTGGGCCATGCCGGAGTTCTTCTGTCCCTGAGTGAGTTCGATGAGTTGATCCTGTTCTTTGTTGACTGCGTTGACCATGTGTTGGTTCCTTTCTTGCTGTGTTGAGATTTACTGCGGGGCCTGCGAGGGACAGCGGGCGGAACGAGATCGACTGTGTAATGCAAAGTCGCGTCGACGTCGGGCAGCCCCTGAAGCGGTTGAGCTGAACTTCGGGCACATTCAGCAGCGTGAAGAACATTGGGCCATTGTCGATCTTAAGGGAAAGGCAGGGCACATCCGCACCATCCCGATGCCAGCATGGGTGAAGAATGTCCTCGACCAGTCGATTTGGAGTTTCTTGCGCGCCACGAGCGAGGGTAACCGAAAAACTTCCTGGATGCGGGGAGCGATTCACCGGTGTTGCGCGAAACAGGAACTCTGCTGATTCGCGCTACCCCTTGGACTATACAGGGCAAAACGCAAGGCTTCTGTAGGAAGCCCGACAGACCATCCAGATTGGCGGACCGCAAGATTTGTGCACGATGAGCCGGAAACAGGCAAGATTTTCTCCAGGTAGGCCAACGCGTCTTTTAGGATCGGGAGGGTCGCTACCATGCCGTAGGCACTGGCAAAACTGAACCCGACCAGCAGATAAATACAAGGGGCTCCGAAGATGGTTTCCGAGTTGGCCTGTTCCTTGGCGAACACGTGGCGGAAAATAACCACGATGATGAGAATGTCGAAAACAAAGCTTAAGGACTATGTTGAATATCGAGAACGAACTCGCATCGGCTTCGGGAATCAGGATGCGTTGGAATAACGTCGGAATCGCAAGGATGAGGGCAAAGACCAGTAGGGTGCGGTGGATTTTGGCCGCGTACACGCTGATTAGAGTGGCGGCGCTTCCGATCACGCGAAATGCGTAGTGCCCGAAGCGACTGGCGTCGGCATACGGATAGAGAATAAGTGTCCCCAACAGAAGAAGGAAGAGCAAAAGGAATCGGTGGCGGGCGAGAGCCGATTCATGCTCAGGCTGCATTGCGTGCGTCATGGAAGCGTGTGGAACACCGTCGCCGATGGTACACTTTCCAAAAGAGTCTCGGACATTCGTGCGAGATGGCGTTGTTGTGGAACACATCGTAGCTCGAATGCCGGGTCTTCGGTCACCCGCCATGCGTAGGCCGAGCACCAGTCGGACTTAGCCATTGCCCTGTTCCTCGTCTTCTGCGCTCACCCAGCCTACCGAAGAAACGCCGCGACAGTCGATAGCCTCGCACATGAGGAGATTATGGCAGATTGGGTCGACGACAGCGTAAGCAGTTCGACAGGCGTAGCGGTCATTCGAGCAAAGCGCAGGAGTGGGGCCGGTGGTGCAGGATCGCAAAAGCCCTTGCCAGTGAGATCAGGCCATGCGGCGCTGGGAATCGCTCGGGTGTTGCTGACTTTCGCGCTCGTTCGTCTCCATGGCGCATTCAGAGTGAATTGCTTTGCGTGCCTCATTTGTCCTGCTGTCTTCCAATCTAACGGGCTTACCACAGACCGCGCGGGCCGCAGGGATCAACCTTTACGCCGAACGTTTCCGTTTGTTTTCGTTGAGGCACGTCTGGACTGCCTTCCTCGCTGGCGCGGTGATGAATTGGGAGTCGGTACGAAGAGTGGCCGATAGTGTTGGCGCATACAACCATGGCACCTCACGAGTCGGAGGAGGAGGAGCACGCACGCATGATCTAGCCATGTCCTCGGTTGTGAGCGGTACACTCTAACATCACTACAGTAAGGGCCGCGTCACCGGGTGACACTGCTGATGGATCCAGGAGGCAGCTTTTCTCCGCTCTTATGGAGATCTTAGGTCATGCGGCAGCAAGTCCGCGCGGTATATCGCGGCGGCGTACATGCGCCAGCGGTTTTTCGTGTAGCAGTAGTTCTGTTGCCTGCACACGCCGCTCGGCATGAAACCACTCCTGCACAACACGGTCATTCAGGAAATTAGCCAAAGCCAACAGACTCATCCCTTGATGGTGGGCCATCCAGCACCGTACCAACTGATGACGATCCTGCCAGAATCTGCGCCTTCTCGATGTGAAGTCCGCAGCTTCGTAGAAGCCATGGCTCCCGAACCATCCCATGTCCGCCATCCTGCGCAGATTGCGCACCGCTCCCACCGGATCAGTATCCAGCGCGAGAAATGTTGAATAAGGGGATATGACGAGTGCCTTCATCTCTTGTTTGCGCAATGCAAGATGAGAAAGGCCAAAAGCGTAGTACTGGTAATTTCCGGCCTCGTCCAGTTTGAAATAAGCGGACTCGGAAATGCCCCAAGGAACACCTTTTCGTGCAGCGTATGTCTGTTGCGAACGTACGGCGGCTGCACGCGAGCGCTGCAAGAGCGTATCGGAGTAGGAACGCATCCAAATTGAAGGCATTAAATACTCGAACAAAGTCCCGGTCCAAGAGAGCAGCACCGGTCGACCGTCATCCAGCGTGTGCGTTCGGCCAAGCAGGAACCAGCTCTCTTGCGGAATATCTTCCTTGGCAATGGCGACAAAGACAGCGGTGCGAGATTCGGTACAAAGTAAGTCGTAGCAAGCAGGATGCAGATGATGTGCTTCCACATCGAAGCCCACGGACACGAGTTTGCGACGGCTGTTGAGCAACAACTTAAAGTCCATTTCCTCGGCGAGCATCCCCGACACATTTGCGATCATACGAAGATCGGTGATCAAGCGCTCCGCATTCGCCCGCGCTTTCAAAAGTTGGACGCGAAGGCGTCCGTACAACAGTTCTTGTTCTTTAGCCGTAGAATGGAGCGCACATTCGACCTGGTTTGTCAGTTGGTCTATGAATCGCGGCAACTGCTCCAGCGCGATGCCGTCCATCAGTTTGAGGTTGACAGTGGCATCATCCCGCAATGCCGCAAACTCTGGCGAAAACCATGGAGCATATTCGTCCACTGCCTGCCGGATCCTGCGAAGGCGCACCTCGGCATCTTCTGCAAACCATCTTATTTCGATGGCTTGTTTGGATTTGGCAACAGTTTTGTGAGTTTGCTCGAAAACTGTTTCGGGCAAGACCAGTATCGATTGCAGCCAATTGTCCGTATTGTATTGCCGTTCGCAGGCCGAGAGAACCTTTCGGGGAAGCGCACGCCCGGCGGATAACACGCGGAGATAGTCAAGGAATCCCTTTGACAAACACGGTTCCAATACCGGTTCGCGTAACCGATCCATGCACCCCTGCTGCAAGGTCCAGAGCGAAGCCAGCAAGTTCCCACTGTCCACCGAGGAGACAAACAGTGGAGCCAGGGGCTGAAGGGTACGAGTGTCATACCAGTTCAGGATGTGTCCGCCATGCTTTTTCAGGCTCGATACCGTGGCCAACGTTCGGAGAGTCTGTTCGGCAAGTTCCGGCACTGTTAGATATCCGAATTCACAGGCCACCTGTCGCGCGTTGAGTAGAAAGCCGATATTGGTGGGCGATACCCGTGCCGCTATCGCGGCAGGTTGTTCCTGAACGTTGTCCGGTACCAGCCAGTTGTGTTCCGCGGTGCTGTACTCGGCAAAATATCGCCAGGTTTTCAAGCCCGTGCAGCGAAGAAATACTATGTCTTTAAGAGAAGCCTGATTACGTCCCGAGGCCGGCGGACGATTAAGCCAAGTGGAAACCAGCTTGCTGAAAGCCCACAGCGATAAGATCGGCAGCGCAGCTGGGAGTGCCTGCGGCCGGACCGACCACACCAGAAGCCCTATCATCATCGAAAGTAAAGGCATCCAGTTGAGATACGCGTCCAACGGGGCGCGGGCGCGAGTCGTCAGCTCCGATTCCGCCGCTGTTTCCCACTGCAATAGCCGATCTTGCGTGACAAAGCGCCTGACCAGCGTTCGCACAACTGCATCAACCGTCAGCATTGTCTGATGGGCAAGGAAGATCAACGTGAAAAGAAGACTCACGTTAGCCGTATAGAACGCACTAAGCGCATCTTGGGCAGCACTCAAATTAAGGCCGAAAAGAGCTCGGAGCAGATTGCAGCCAAACTGGATCCACGTCGGTAAGAACAAAATACTAATGGTAGCCAGCGTCCATTCCCATGGCGACCTGCCGAGCAGGTACCATCCAACTACTAGGAGCAAGAAAGTTGCCGGTTCCACTAGGCTGCGGCGTAAATTATCGAAAATCTTCCACCGCGAAATGAGCGAGATCGGATTCGACACGCGGTCCACCGCTTCGCCCGGCACATGAGGAAATAGCCATCCGGCGATCTGCCAATCCCCGCGCAACCAGCGGTGCTTCCGGCGATTGTAAGCGCTGTAGTGGGAGGGATAATCTTCAATTATCTCGATGTCGCTCGCCAAACCCGCGCGCGCATAGGCTCCTTCGAGCAAGTCATGACTCAAAAGAGAATTTCTGGGAAAACGGCGGTCGAGGACTCGATGAACCGAGTCCACTTCATAGATTCCTTTTCCCGTGAAGCTGCCCTCCCGATACAAATCCTGATAAGCGTCAGAAATCGCGCGGGTATATATATCGAGACCCGTTTCCCCTGCGAAGATGGACGCGAGCCGCGAGCGAACGGTGCTTTGCACGCTGACGCCGACCCGCGGTTGCAAAATGCCATATCCAGCAACCACAGTGTTTGTTTGAGGATCAATGATGGCCTGGTTCAAAGGATGCGCCAGAGCTCCGATCATGCGGTGCGCCGTGCCTCGTGGAAGCTCCGTATCCGAATCGAGCGTAATCACAAACCGAACACTGGGGAGGATCGATAGCTCCCCAACTTTTACCGGGAAATTGTCGTATCGTTCGCGGAGCAGGTTGTTGAGGTCGAGCAATTTGCCACGCTTACGCTCCCATCCCATCCAAGATTTTTCCCGTGGGTTGTAAGCGCGATGCCGATGAAATAGAAAGAACGATCCCTTGTTTTGATTCTCATATTTGTCATTTAATTCGTGGATCAAGTCCGAGCAGAGAGTGATGAGTGGATTGCCTTCCCGAGCAGGTTCACGAGAATCGGGCAAATCAGTTACCAGCGCAAAATGGCAATTGGGATCATGGTTTCCTAAAAAGCGCACTTCCAGGTTCTCAACTAGCTCCCGCACTTGTTTTTCGCCCAGGAGAAGACTAGGGACAGCGACCATGGTGACGCAATGGTCAGGAATCGCTTCGCTGAAATCGAGTTTAGGAAGAATTTCCGCTGGCAGCAGCGAGGTGACCAGATAATTCATCAACTGCACTGCGCTCTGCGAACTCGGCAAAAGCAAGATCAGCATCGAAAACAAAATGAGGGCAAGCGAGTTGTAGGAATCGCTGAGGAATATAACCGATATGGACATGATGGCGAGGGCCAGAATTGGTATGCCCATGAAGAAACATTCATCGGGATGTTCGCGCATGAGTTCCTGAATCTTCTGACCAACAGGGGGACGGAAGCGCACTTTCTGATGGAGAAGCGGTGCTCCTTTATCCAGGAGGTAATATCCGACGTGAGACTCTCGTAGAGCAGTGCGCGGATGTTCACAAGTACGGTGCGTAGCCTCTTCGGCCAATGCCACGACCACCTTCGCAACATCCACCTCTGTAAAATCAGAATGCTCCGCGATATTTGACACCCGCGTTCGGTAAAGATCGCGGCTTTCATAATCCATTCGGCCGTAGGAGTCAGCCGGGTCCTGCCGTAACACGCGGTCGATCACCATGAGCGGCTCGATGACATCCTTCCAAGTCGTTTGTCCAATGTCGCGCAGGCTGCGCACGCAACTACCTACACCCTGCGAGTCATCATTTGGATCGCTTAGAAGGTGCTTGCCGCGCGCGGCAATCTGCTCCAGGAGAACCAGCTTAAGCACCGAGACAAGCGCCCAAAGCTCGCCCAATTGCAAGGGCATGGTTTCCTGAAAAACTTCAAAAAACAAAGTGAAGGCTTGCTCGCTGAACTCGTAGGAAACCACCTCAAGATATCCGTCCGCAAGGGCCAGCACTCGGGGGACGGTTTCGCCATTCGGAGTGCGAACGTGCGTTATCGTCGCTCGGGATTTAAGTGTCCTGACTACATTCTGGAACTCCGTGTATACAAGGCGGCCATTGTCGTAAAGCCAGCGGAAATCATCGGAGGTTGGCACTTCTGGCGCCGGCAATTCCAGGGCGGCAAATATCGGCTTGAAATCATGCGCGAGAGCGCGGCTGCGCTCTGCAAATGTGTGCGAAAAGGGAGAGTTTGGCAGCCACACTAAAGTGTGCGCACTTTCTACCGCCGCTTCATGGATTAATTGCCGATTCTCGACCGCATGAATGCACTCCGGCAGCCGTTCCATTTCTGCGGTGACACCTTCTAAATGTGCGTTCTGCGGCATTAGCTGTATGAGTTCCCGAGTCCGAATCTATCGATAGCTGGCAGCTTGCATTTCAAACATTTCTGCGTAGCGTCCAGCAAGATTCAATAGCGTTTCGTGGTCGCCATCCTCCGCGATCCTTCCGTTCTCCAAGACAACGATGCGATCCGCCATGCGTACAGTAGAAAATCTGTGCGAGATAAAAAGAGCCGACTTTTCTGCGGTAAGCTCGGCGAACCGCTGAAACACCTCAAATTCGCTGCGTGCATCGAGCGCGGCTGTGGGTTCATCCAGAATTAATATTTGCGCATCTCTCAGGTAGGCGCGCGCAAGCGCGATTTTCTGCCATTCGCCGCCAGACAGGTCCACGCCGTTTTCAAAGCGTCGGCCTAACATTTGCTCGTAATCGCGAGGAAGTCTTTCGATTACTTCGTCGGCCATGCTCTTGTCAGCAGCGGTTTTCAGGAGCGGAAGGTCATTGATTGCGTCGATCCGCCCGACAGCGATGTTTTCGCGCGCTGTCATTTCGTAGCGCATGAAATCTTGAAAAATTACACCAATTTCGCGGTAAAGATCCTCCAGGTCGTACTCCCGAAGATCCACCCCATCTAACAGAACCTGGCCTTCGACCGGATCATAGAGTCGCGTCATCAACTTGACCACAGTGGTCTTACCTTCTCCGTTTTTCCCGATCAGCGCTACACGCTCTCCGGCGCGGAGATGAAAATCCAAGCTGTTAAGCACCATCCGGGAAGTTCCTGGATAGCGGAACGAAACATTGCGAAATTCGAATCCGCGCACGATTGGGCGAGGGGCCGGTAGAGCATGGGCCTTGGAGCGGATGGTGGCCTGCATTTCAAAAAATGCAAGCAAGTCGGTGAGGAAAAGCGCCTGGTCCGCAATACTGGAAAGCGAAGAGAAGATCTGTTCGATGTTGGCGCTCGCCTGCACAACGGCGCCGGTAAGAAAAGTCAGGGTGCCGATACTCAACGATCCCGTTACGGTCCGCCAAATAACGTAGACATAGGCTGAGTAGTAACCGGCAGTGCCGATAATGGATAAGAAAGAGCCTGCAATCAGCCTGCGGCGGGCTAGATCAACATTTTCGCGATAAATCTGATCCGAAAGACTTGTGAACCGTCCGATGAGGAAGTCTTTCAATCCGAATAGCTTGAGTTCTTTGGCAGCTTCCCGGCTCCCTCCCAGCACACGTAGGTAGTCGAGTTCTCTGCGGACAGGAGTTTGGCGAAAGTTCTTGGCATATCCAAGAAATGCGAAGTGGCTCTCGCCGAGAAATGCCGGAAGAATACCGGCGATCAGCAATACCAAAAGCCACGGCGAGAACACGAGAATGGAAACCGACAGAGAGGCAGCGGTAATCACCTGCTGCACCAATCGTCCGATCGACTGAATCATACCCAGACGGTCGGTGGCCTGCACCCGCGCGCGCTCAAGCCGGTCGTAGAAAACTGGATCTTCGTAAGCCATGAGATCCAGCTCCGCGGAGTGCTTCATTACCCGAATACTGATGTGCCGGGTATATTTGTCCGCCAGTAAAGCATCGACATAGTCAATAGTTCGGCCGAGAATACTGCCGAAAATGGCAATGGCGAACTCTGCCGCAACCAACCACCACAGAAGAGGTTTGACGGGCTGATGGCTGGAAACGGCATAGACGATGCCGTCAATGATGAGTTTTGTGATCCACAGGGCCGCGAGGGGTATGAGCGAGCTGATCAGCCGAAAAACTAATCCTAGTGACACAACAAGCGGGCCTGACTGCCAGACGATCCTAAGGACCGGGGGCACATTGCGAAGCGCCGCGAGACGCTCGCGCCACCCGCCGCAGAAAGTTTCCCGATCCGCCATTTTTTCGAGTCCTTCGGATAGTGAGTAGATCTTAGAATTCGTAACTGTTTCGGGAGTCTAGCGAAGGCACCTGAATGGAGAACGGAGCAATATTCTAAGTTCAGCAGACCGTTCGCCCATATTTAGGGTTATTTCATGTCGAGTTCCTGGGGCTCGCACTCCGCGCTCGAAACGACACGACCGAAGCGTCAAGGGAAAATAGCGGATTCCCTGAGTACAGCCGAATGAATTCCATGCACACTTAGCCCGGCTGATCCGAGCCATCAAACCGCTTTTGGATGAAAAAAATCGCCCTGCGGTTGGTTCATGCGAGAAGATTTTAGGTAGGAACGGTCACGCGATACACCGCTAGTATTTCTTGAGCCCTGCTCGCCGCATTCCGCGTTGCGCTTCCTCGGTCTTCATGAAGATGTCCCAGACAAAGCCGGTTCGCAAATTCTCGGCCATCAACAAGATGATTCCAGTGTCGATTCCAATCACATTGGAGTCATACCAGTTCTTGAGGGGATTGAATGCGTTTACGAACCCGTACTTGCTCCAGGCCAACGGGTAGCGCTTTCGGATAGTCTTCAAAACCCGCATGGTGGCTTCGGGAAGGAACGGCAGCGATCCGCCAGCCGCACTCGGAACGACGGTGCCATCAATGGGTCCGGTGGCGGGAGGTCCTCCCCAAGCGACATACCCATCGTGCTCGGAGTCGGAGGCCGTAATCCCCCACAGGTCGTCGCTGTAATCGGGGAACTGATTGCCCAACTCCAGACAGAAACGCCGGTGGACTTCAGTGGCGGTGACAGAATTCTTGAAATAGTCCCCGTACTTGTCGCGTCGGCCCCGAAAATCAAACCAGGCCTGCGAATACTGGTGCACGAACAACGGCGCAAAGGAACCGATATATCGCATGCCGTCATATTCGAACGTCAAACGCTTCCATGCATTCCAGGTTTCCTGCCTCAGGGGATGAGCCACTGACCCCATCCCGAGCAGATACATCATCATCAGCTCGCTGTAGTAATCCCACCGCGAGGAAAGAAACCCGGTTTCAGGTGTCCACCCGTGAGTTAACAGGGAAGTGTCTTCGGAGAGCCATGTCCAATCCACGCGGTTGAAGATCAGATCCGCAAATATGGTGAGGGCGGGATCGCCGAAGTGCTCGCGGCAGGTAAGAATCCCGCACAAGAGAATAGCCGTATCCACGGAAGACACTTCGGAGTCGAACATGCGTTCTCCCGTTTCGGGGTTGGCGAAGTGGTAGAAAAATCCGCGGTGGTTGGGCAGCCTCTTCCAAAGGAAGCTGAGAGTGGTAAGGACGCGTTCCAGGGCATCGCCAGTAGAGATGAAATCGCGCTGGTCTCCAATACAGAGAGCCGTAAGTCCGAAGCCCGTCGCGGCAATGCTGGAGGCGACGGCTCTTTGGTTGGGGTCGTGAACATTACAGCGGTCTTTGACCATCCCCGTTTTAGGGTTGCCCTGTTCCAAGAAAAAGAGAAAACTCGCTGCCTCCAAATCGTTCAGAAATTGATCGTCTTCGGGTGATAGGACAAGTGTCCCGACAGGTTTGCCAACTAAAGTAGAGGGGTGGGTTACCGCGCCAAAAGCTGGCAGCCTTGTTGCAAAGGGTAGACACAGACTGGTTCCCAGAATCTGACCCAGGATCTGCCGGCGCGATAGTGGGGCGCGTTTGGCGTCAGTCATGCGTTTGCGTTCCCGTTGATCATGACCGCTTGGAAAAGGACCGAATACAATTGAATGCAATCATACCGACAGAGCATTAGGTCAATTCTTTCTGGGGTTACGGCATCAGTAAAGGACGTGAGTGAGAGCTCCACCGTTGCAGCACCAGCGGAAACGTTCCTGACACAGCTATCATCATATAGACAAGTTGACGTTTGATGATGTACAGATGACGCGTACCCGCAAAATCGGAGCTTGGATCGCTCTTCTTGTCGCCCTTGTGCTCATCATCACGCTGGCTCTGACCCACTGGCCAAGACAAAAGGCGATCTATCTTCAGGGAGCCATCGTAGTAGAGGATTCGGACCCCCGAAAACAGAGACCGATCGCAGGGGTTGAAATTTCCGCTGGCGATCTCGCTACCTCCGACACCACGTCTGATGCTTCCGGACTCTTCTTTCTCAGGCTGCGCAAACCAATTCGGAACGGGTACGCTATTGTCATGGCCTTTCGCCACCCGCAGTATCGCACGCTTTACCTGAACGATTTTGTCACCAGCAAGCTTTACGTCGTCCATCTCGTTCCGCTGACCAGCAATACCGCTCCCAAGAATCAACCGGATGTCAAGGTGGCCAACGTGCGTGTAAGGTATACGGTCAAGGCCTTGACCCAGCTGAACGTGGGGAGTGCAGTTAAAATCTTCGAGGTTCACAACAAGGCCAACGTACCTTGCAAGGGTGAGTCGCTCTGCTCACCCGATGGTAAGTGGACGGCGGCCGTCGGTTCAGCTACTTTGAACGCCGGCACGGGCAATGCTTTTCGTAACGCCCGCGCCTCATGCATTGCTGGCCCTTGTCCCTTCACAATAATCGAGGCCGACCGACTCTCGCAGGGTGACCAGATCATCACGGCGTCGGCCCGGGACTGGTCCGAAACCGCCACTTTCTTGCTAGAAGCTGAGGTCTTTCGTCCGGTGATGAGTCAAATGGAGCACTGGTCATATCCCGTCATCTTTGGGGAGGGACTCGCCTTTACCCTGCCCCCTGCTGCAGCGAGTGTCAGCATTGAGGCGGACCTCGACGGACAGACCATCATTTTCCCACTCGGGCCTTCGCTCTTCTTAAGTTGGGCTAGCTGCAATGCCGTGGTCAATCCCGACAGAGCGCGGATCTACCGCTGCACTCCCAAAGCAGGATATGGCTTTCAGTAGCCCGTCGTACGGCAACTGTTGCTGCTGGGAGATTCCACAAATTCCACAGCCGATGGCGAACCTCGGTGCGACGCGACACATTTTGATCCATCAGAGAGCCATTTTGCTCAGTATTGCCCGAGCAAGTAAGCGAATCTACTGATGTCTCGAGAGGAGCGATGTGCCGCCCAACCTTAGTGGTCTGCCCGCCGCCCTGTCGATGTCATTCCAACTGCGCGGCTGAGGTCTAGGACGTGGCCCTGCCAGCTTCTGTTTGAGATCTACGTTCTGAGACTCGTTGCGCCGTGAAGGTGATTCATGACGACGGCATTGAATCCGGACCGTGCAGAACCGACTACATTCGAACTCGTCTCCGCCACTCCAGTACCAATCGGAACACACCGTCGATATCGCTGGACTAAGTGGGCATGGGCGATTGGGGTGATCATCACGTTGCCCGCGGTCGGCGAATTGCGGAAGACGTATCCGCAGAGCGCAATTACCTACAAAAGCGTGCCGCTAGGAGGTGGACCGGTAAAAGCGAGTGTCATCCCGATACCCATGTTACTTCCAGCCGTCCAACCTGAGGTGCCAAGCATGTTGTTCCAGAACGCTTATTTCGCACACTTCTCGGGGGACGACTCCGTGAACAATAGTGTTGACAATTTCCGACAGCTTGCTAATGTTCTCGCCGATGCATACGGGAATGCGCTCATGCATGATGCGTCGAATGCAGACTTGGAGGCGAAGGACCTACTCTTGGAGACTGCGTCGATACGATTCTCGTCCCGCATGCTTTATGAAATCACAAAAGGTTCTTGCCAGCTGGATGAGGATGCAGCCATTGGTTCGTCGCCTAACCAAACATGTGTTCTTGATGACGAATCTGTCGACTTAAAGGGTTTGACCGACATGCTTTCCTATGCCGCCTTTCGACTTGAGAATCTTGGCAGGTCGCTGCCTCCCGCAGATCGCACAAACGGCCAGCGCGCTCTCGTCGTGGCTCGGATGGGATCGATGGAACATCTTTATCGAATGGTTTTCGCGCTCTCTAGAATCCATCTCGATGCGGCGCAGAGTGGCGTGTACTTGGACGTGGCACGCGAACAGCTCAGATTGGCTCGCAAACACATGGAAATTGAACGTAGCCTTTGTGCATGCAGTAACGATGAATACGCAGCGCAGTTGCAGGAATTGTCCGAGCTCGGGGACCAGCTAAAAAACATGCGGAAAGACGTTGCAGGGTCTTAGACCAAAACACTCTTGCTTTCAAAACGAACGATGCATCCAGGTCTTCAATGCGTGTCGGCGATTGATCTTGATTATCGTGGAACTTAAAGAGGTTCGCATCTGCTGACCCTACCACTCACCCTAGCCCCGATCCGCCTCGATGCTGGCAGAAATATCGTCCCCTCGCGGTTTCGATGCCCGTCTTGCGACGGAGGGATACATTGTCCGAGGGCTTCTAGACGAGTCGTTACCGAATCGCCATACCTCGTAGGGTACTGCCAATGGGATGGCAGGTCCGGTCGAGCGGTGCTCGCCGGACAATCACACATGCAGCTTCGTGTCGCGACCACTCGTAGAAGCCGTCAGCCGGCACGATGCCCCGGCGACCCTTGAACGCATCGTGGAAGGAGCTCATGCTCAATAATTGTGCGGGCTGAGCACTCGCTGAAATCAAAATGAAGCGATTCGGGATGGAGTTGGTGATAAATCCCATAGCACTCATTGACCCTACGGCGGGGTTTCGGTGCAGAGCCTGTTATTAAGTCTCCCGCAGGCGAGATCGCTCCCTCGCGCTAAAGCATCCAGCCGCCCGCCGATCGCGCGCGGGGTGAGTGTACACCGAGAGCAAGGATTTCTCCGCGTCTGTTTCCGCTGGAACAATCATGGAGTGAGCTTGTACATTGCCCCGCAGCCTGGATTCCCGTATGCGCAGCCGTGCGGAGCCCGCTATCAGTGCAACTGTCGCGGTCCTTTTCCAGCTTGGTTAGGTCGAATTTTATTCTGTCTTTGTCGGCAGGGGAAAGCATGGACCAGTGTAGGCCACGGCACGCTGAAAGGGAAATGAGGCCGCCCGAGTCGGACTGGGGTTGAGAGAAGCCGCGCTGCCTGATGCGTCAGCTAAGTCGCGGGGGATGTGGGACTGTAGTTCCTGCATGACTTCCGCAAGAGTCTGGGGCGGGCGAAACCACTCGGTAAACTCAGGCTGCATGGTGCCGGACAGGTTAGCGGATGAGCGCAGGCAATACTGTACAGAAACGAACACATGATACAGATCTTTCCGCCCCGTATTTTGCGTCCTCCGAGTGACGGCACTGTGAGCTTTACTGATCAGCATAGCTTCATCTCGTCCCCCCATAATTGGACAGTGATGGCAGCTCCAGTGAGGACGGCCTTCGATGAAGCGAAACACGAGCGCGAAGAGAAAACCTGGCTTCAATCCCCTTACCTTTCTTTCAACGATTGGAAAGGGTAGGGCTCTGCTCCCCTTTCAAAAGAAGGACAAGATATTCACTCAAGGCGATTCTAGGGACGGTCTATTCTTCGTCCAAACGGGGAAGGTGCGGCTCAGCGTAGTGTCAGAGGCCGGGAAAGAAGCAACTCTTGGCGTTCTGGCGAAGGCGATTTCTTTGGAGAAGGTGGGCTTGCCGGTCAGCCACATCGCATGTCGTCTGCCACCGCAATGACAGACTGCGTCTTGCTGCACATCGAGCCGAAGGCGATGATGCGCACAATGAGTGCGCAACCAAGATTGTCGGCCCTGTTTGTCAAGTACTTGCTGAAACGGAACATCCGATATCAGGATGACTTGGTCGATCAGCTTTTCAACTCCAGCGAAATGCGGCTCGCGCGAGTTCTTCTTATGATGGCTCACTTCGGCAAAGAAGGAGTCTCGGAAATGTCCGTCCCGAGACTCAGTCAGGAGACTCTGGCAGAGATGGTGGGGACGACGCGCTCGCGGATCAGCTTCTTCATGAACAGATTTAGGGATCTTGGCTATATCCACTACGACGTTGGGCACCACTTACGGGTTTACAGTTCACTTCCTAATGTCGTTCTTCGTGATGAAGACGGCATAAGCCCGACCTCTGGAGTTGAGAACCCAACCGCCCAAGCCAACAGAGATATGGAGCCTCCTCCAACGCCCGGCCAACCCGCTGACAAAGATCGTGCCAAGACACCGCCCCTCCCCGGTCTTGTACGATGCAAGTGAATTGCTGGCCGATTACACACTCATCGACACCTGCACAAGATGCCGCTTGGCAGTGACGTTTGAAATCGCTTACGAGCCTTAGTCGTTGTGTATCCAGGGCAAGATCGTTTGGAGGGTGGAGGGCGAAACTTGCGTTAGGACGCTGTATAGACGCTATATGAAGGTGGGACGGTCTAGCACTGATTAAGAAAACCGGCGAGCCCCTGTCGCATGCGGCCTTGATCTTTCGACAAAGACACAAGCACAACTTTCGACTCGCTTAGCTCGCCCACTTCTGGGGACGGTGCTACTGCCGTTGCAGGTCGAGATGAACGAGGATTGGGGCCGAGACCCGATTCATGGTGCCGTCGATCCAAGTTTGCTGGTGGAAAGCCGGGTGGACGCAACCGGACTGATCGCCTTCCGCCCGAATCGAAACCTGTCATCGATCCTCAGTTAAAGCTCCGACGGCCAACGTCCCTGCGGGCATTGGCGGCTTCTGGAAGCGCCTCATAGTCCGCAGTTGCGCGCGGACGGCTTTGCTCCACAGGCGGCGCGGGGAAGCGCAGAACGGATGCCGAGTGCACGTGGACGATTTCGTTTCTCACCGCATACAGCACCAACTCGGCGATCGAATGGAGCTCGAGCTTACGCATAATATTGCTGCGATGCGTTTCCGCCGTTGCCAAGGTCACGTTCAAGATCGCGGCAACTTCTTTCGAGGCCTTGCCCTCACTCACGAGTTGCACAACTTCGCGCTCCCGAGGCGATAATTTGGGCATCCTGGCCGCGCCCGGATCCACGCGATGGCGTTTGTACCCGTCCGTAATCAGACTGGAGACTCGCGCACTAAAAATGCTCTTACGCCGTTGAATGGCCTCGACTGCCGTCGTCAAATCCGTAGTCCCGTCCGACTTAAAGACCCAGCCGCGAACGCCCGCTTCCAGGCAATCGCGGATCACTTGCTCGGAGTCCACCGCGGTCAGGATCAGGATCGCCTGGGCCGGATTGTGTTTCAGAATCTGCCGGGCCGTGTCCAGGCCATTCAATATGGGTAAGCAAATGTCCAGAATAAGAAGGTCAGGTTTCAATTGCTTGCACTTTTCTACCGCATCTCTTCCGTCAGCAGCTTCCCCACAGACCTCCCATTGTTCGTGAGATTCAAGCAGCGAGGACAAACCGAACCGGAATATTGGATGATCGTCAGCTAGCAAAATGCGAAACGCGCTCATAAGAACCTCCCCATACTGAAAGTAACTTATCAAGGTCAGGGAGCCCTGTCTGAGCACATTTGGTCAGTTCGTCGTCTATCTCCGCAAGGCAAGCACGCGGAAGTGCATTCTATTAGTCGACTAAAGATGGCGGACAAATGGGCATGTTTCGCGTATTTTTGGGCAAGAGCAGGCGTAATGGTTTCGTGCCATTTTCGTCAATCACAGTGAAATGGAGCTGGTCGTCGACCAGCCAGTAATCAGTCACGTTGAGAATCGTGCCACTCCAAGAAGAGTTGCGGAAGGTCCGGCCCCTCTTCGCCATAGACATACGGCGGAGTCTCATACCCCTGGGAAACATAGTTTGTTGGACCAGGGGAGGAGACAGTCGTGTAGGATTCTACTTCTCGAAGCAACAGCCAGCCTTCACGGAACGGGTAGTGTCCTAACAGTGCGTTGCTGAGTGGTGGCGGCCTCGGGAGAGAAGGCCGCCAGTTCGTCACGACTTTAATTCCTTCGGGATCGCCAAAGCCAATTGCCTCTGTTTGCCGAACAATTTATCCCAGTTGTGCTCAAAATCCTCTTTCTTGTCGGCAATCTGCATAAGCGTTACATCAGCGGGGAGCTGGCGATCTAGATGCGGTATTCCGGTGTCGATGGTGAGCAACTGCCATAGTTTCGCCCGCCTATTTCCCTTTTCATTCTTGGGCAGTCGGGCTTTCAATTCATCTAGCACTCCCGGCGGCAATGCCTCGAAAACATATTTGTTGATGAACTTCCCCATGTACGGGGAGTGCTTGGTTTGTCCCGGTTCGTACTTCCATGAGAGGCAGAACTTAACCCTTCGCATGATGAACCGCGGATTTACGCGGTTAACAAATGCCTTTAGCAAAAAGCTATCGCATCTGAAAGCCGCGCTAACGCTGCATTTTGCCTACTACAATTTCTGCCGCGTGCATCAGAGTTTGCGGCAGACGCCTTGCATGGCAGCGGGCATTACGAGCCATGTTTGGAGCGTAGATGAACTGCTATCTTAGGGAAAACTGTGAGAATCTGGCTTTACACTAGCGGCTTGTGGCGCTCCTCGTTTCGCTACAAGTGTTTGATTGAAAATGAGTTAATCAGTGGTACTATATGGCGCTTCCCATCTGTAATCTAGAAATACACGATTGCATTGAAATTTGGGCTTGACACACTTAAGATTATGTTAAGTTTAAGCAAGACAAAAGAGCCCGATCCATTACCGCGTCCTCTAAACGAGAACGCTTTAAGGCAATTGATAACAAAAGCGGTTGATAAGGGCTGGGTACGAGAGGGATTCCACGCCGAGCACGAAAGGGCGTATCGGAATATCTCGATGGAGGACATCATCTTTGGCCTCGAACATGCTAATTGGAACATCGTCAGCCAAGAATATGATGCGACTCGCAAGAATTGGAAATACAAGATCAAGACCGTTGATATTGAGGATGCTGAATTAGTTCTGCTGATTGCGCCTGATCCCGATGCGGGTACGGTTTTTGTGGTAACGAAGTTTTGAAAAAGGACTGGCCGTCAAAATGTTGACACTTGACGAGACTCTGACTGCGACGCACTGCTGTGAAGATCACGCTACAAAGAAACTAGCAACCCCCGAAACTCCTTACCACTACATTGGTTCTGGAATACGCAACGTGTACCTAGTTGGGATCACGTACCACGTGTGTGAGGAATGCGGAAAGCAAGCCGCAGAAATTCCGGCCATTAAGCAGCTTCACTCGGCTTTGGGTCGAGCGCTTGTCGAGAAGAAGTCTCCCCTTACCGGACTAGAAGTTCGTTTCCTCAGGAAACGGTTAGGCAAGAAGGCAATAGACTTTGCCTCCATGGTGAGTCTAACGCCGGAGTATCTATCCGCCGTCGAGAACAATCCTGACCCTGTTGATCCGGGTCGAGACAAGTTGGTTCGCGTTATCTACAGTGCCCTTTCGGGCGAACGGACACTACAATCTTTCTTCAAAGAGGAAGTATTCCAACGCTGGATTACGTCCATCCAAAAATCCTGCATAGGCGAAACGCTGACAGCGACCCTACACCGCAACAAACAGTGGCGCGTTGAGACAATGGCCAGCGCCGCCTAGGCTCCGCCACTTAATTCCTATCCACGTAGCACAGACGTGCGCTATCCGCTACGAGTCCTGCCTGCTATAAAGATCGCCTTCCCCCTTTGGGCCGAACCTTGGGGAGTACGAAGCCCTGCTTCCACATCGCCCGTGGAAACGGGGCTTTTTCTCTAGCAACGCACTGTTAGGAATCGTTCTTGGAAGCCCCGCCAGCTTCTTTATTTTCCTCTTCTAGGTGTTTGGCGAGTAACTTCTGCTTCGCTGCGATCCAATCCTCGATCAGTGTTCGGAGTTGGTTGTCGGTGCAGTGTTCTAACTTGTGTTGGAGATCCAACAGATCAGCTTTGATTCGGTCTACGTGGGAGAGCATGGCGGACAGTGTACGCCAACGCACAAATCAACGCAGTTACGTCTGTAGGGTAAACTACCAACCGCCCAAGCAAAGGAAAACCAGCAACGCACTGTTAGGACACTACCCACGGAACGAGCTTGAACACCGTTCCACAGCCGTTAGAATAGGCTCCGCATCCCAAAGCGCCGCCGTCTCCGGTGGTGCCGTAAAGGTTGCCCGCCCTGTCTCGGACCAAACCTCCGACCGGGCTTGCCCCGTCAATCCCGCCAGTGAAGCTGTACAGCACCGTCTCCTTGCGGGTCGAATCCAGCGTATACACCATTCGCTGATTGTGAGCGCCACCCCCGGAGGCTCCGTAGAGGTTTCGATTCGCGTCTAGCACCAAACTTGAAGCGCCTCCTGCGTCCACCCCGCCGGTGAGGCATGCAGCACGGTCTCTTTGCCGGTCGCGTCCACCTTGAACACCGTCCCGCAGCCGTAGGGTTTGCATCCGGTTCCGCCCTCTAAAGTCGTGCCATAGAGATTGCCCCTCGCGTCCCGGATCAAAGGTGCATAGGGATATGCGCCGTCCTTTCCCCCAGTGAAGTTGTGCAGCACTGACTGGCTCGTCGGTGGCTCCCCGTTAAAGTCGAGTGGGATGATGTTCGCCTCGCGAAGCTGCTCCGCAGCTTGCAACAGATTGTCGATATCGACGCTGAAGGCCACATGCAGGCTCAGGTGTTGCGGCCCTGTCCCCGCTTGCCACAGCCCCAGCATGGAATCTCCTCGACGCCCAATCCAGTAGAACGCGACGCTTCTCTTCGGGAAGACCTGCGCGAGTTCCAGTCCCAATGCCTCACCGAAAAAAGACATCGAGCGTTGCAGGTCTTTCACAGTAAGGTGGGCCTCGAAGAGACCGCGAATAGGAATCATCGCACTCCTCCGCAACTCGATGACGAGTATTGTCGCATTTCAGACCGCGTATCCGATAGTTGGATGTGCTCCGTCTCTGGTCAACCCTGGGTGGTCCTTTGGGCGCGGCCTGCACTCCCAGCTCCACCCCAGCTTGCTTGATTGACTCCGTGCTCGCCAAAGCGCAAACAAAGGCGTTCCGGATGTAGTGAGGTGTGAGTCCGGTCTCTCGGGCCAGCAGCTTCTAAACTCGCAACCCCGTCGCCCTTTCCCTTCTCGGGATCTGGGTTAATGAGATTTGGCCGCGACTTTGTCCAGTTTGAATCCGACTCGGTCGAGCATGGGCTGGACCTCCGGGTTCGACATGAACAACTTCCAGATCAATCCCGTGCGATAGTTCTCGATCATTACCGTGATGGGAGCCTGATTAAGTCCCATAAAAATCGGGGATACCCAGTCTGCACTTAAGTTGATGGCGTCGCGCGGCCCGTACTCGCCCCAGGCCCGGTCGCCGAGATCGCGATAAATGTGCTTCAACGCGGCCATCGAGGCCTGCGGTGAGTAGGGAAACGACGACAGCGCGCCGGTGAAGGTCATGGTGCCGTCGTCAACCTGCAATCTCGGTTCATGAGGCAGATAGCCGTCGGGCCCATCGCTTGCGGTCAGTCCCCAGAAGTTAGCCCCGTAACCTTTGTAGTGGCCGGGATTTTGAATGCAATAGGCGAGATTGATTCGCGCCATCGCCTGGTTATTGTTGAAATAGTCAGTGAAGCGGTCGTGAATGCCGCGGGGATCGAATCCCATGTACGAATAATGAGTGAAGAACAGTGGTCCGCCTGAGCCCACGCCCACATCGAGCTCGATGCCGAAGTAGGTGTGACCGTTCACATAACGATCGCCTTCGTGCGTGTTTGACCATCCCTGGCGATACTTGGCGCCCGCCTCAGCCTGATTGGCCCACCCCGAATAGTAAAGCTCGGCAGGAACGGCATGCCTGGGCGAGGCAATCGCGAGCAGATACACGATCATGGCCTCGTTGAATCCCGTGAGGCGATGGTTGATGTACCACGACCACTCGGGCGACCAATGCCAATAGAGAGCGTCGCTTTGCGGAGACTGGCGATACCAGTCCCACTCGACGGTTTCCCAAAGACGGGAAATTCTCCGAAACAGGTCTTTCTCATGCTCGGTGGGGCCATTAAAATATTGCCGGGCGGAGAGCAAACCTTCCATAAGGAAGGCGGTTTCCACCAGATCGCCGCCGTTATCGAATCTGCCGAAAACAGGAAGTGTTTGCCCGGAGTTGCCGTCCATGAAGTGAGACCAGACGCCGTGATAGCGGGGCGCTCTGTCCAGAAACGTTACGATCTTAGTCAGCCGGTCGAGTCCCTGCTCGCGAGTAATAAACCCTCGATCCACGCCAACGATCAGCGCCATGATGCCAAAGCCACTCGCACCGGTGGCCACAATCCGATCGTCACCGGGAATGCTTTCCAGGGTCATTCCGGCCGCGGGATGCGCACCTTCCCAGTAGTAACGGAAACAGGCCTCCTGCAACATGGTGAGAAGTTCGTCGTTATTGAGCGGTCTGGTTTCCGCAGCGGCGATGTTCGAGAACGGGGACAAGCTGTACTGATGATCTGAAGCCGCAACTTTATAGCGCTCGGTGACGCCGGTCTTGCCCAGGTAGTCCGTGTAGCGATTGACTCCAGGAACCTGAATCCCAATCGGCTGGAAATTGCCGCCCTCCAGCGAACGGTAGACTACATAGCGATCGAGGGTGGGGTCGTTTACCGAGTCCCAACTGATGTCAACGTGCCGCTCATAGCCCTTAGCGCGAACATTCTGCGGCGCAGGGAGGTTCGAAGCCACGCCCTGCAGCCCACTCGATGCAACTGCGCGGTCATCAATCATGACTTCATCGATTATAAGAGTGTGCTCGACGGAATCGCCTTGGTTCTGGATAAAGACGACTTTGGTCAGCCGGTGAAGCTGCAATTCGTGAATAGAGCCAGTCTTGAACTCTGCCAACGGAATTTGTGCTTGAACCCATTTTCCCGGAGTAAGATCTCGAAGGAACTTTCCCAGGGGAAGCGAAATCGAAAAATTGTCACCCGTGTCCGAGATTTGAACCAGCGGCAAGTCGCTCGCCGAAATACCTTCTTGCGAAAGGCACCAAAAGTAAAGGCTATCGCCCTGGAAATCGATTTCTCGGTTTCTGAAATTGATCGCACTGATTCCAGCCTCCCACCCGCCATCTGGCAGGGAGCGCCACTTCAGGCGCAGCGCATTGGGAGGCGTATAAAAGAGGTCGCGGCTGACTGGAAGCTTCCCGTTAACCAGTTCGAGTGTGGATGGAGAAGTTGCTTTACCGGAGCTGTAGTAGTAAGCATCCGGCTCGAGACTGTTGTCGAAAAGAGTGTGCTTGTAATACTGGGTGTCGCCCTTGGCGAAGGGGCAAACAACGGCCAGACACAGCAAGCGCAAGATCCAGCGCGAGGCTTCCCGGGCCTGAGCTCTCTTCGTTGAAGTCATTCTATTAGGATGCTATGGGTCTGTTGCTTTGTTTGGCAAGCGGGATGAAGGCAAGACGTTCTCCGCTATTCCGGCGCTTGAGTCACGCGCTGCCGACGTTGGTCAGAGGATCGCCTCGGCGTCGATGTAGTCGCTCTTGTTTGTCTTTGCTGACGGCTTCACATCCTGAGCCCTGAAGCGTACCTTTGTGATCAGATTCTTCAGCCGAGTCTGGTTAGACTGTCTTAACACTCAGGCCTTCAAAAGGGAACCCACACTGATTCGCACCTGCCATGGAGGGCTCTCGATCGAAGGATTTCCATCCATTTCGATGGATTGAAGGAAAAGTCTAAAGTGTTGTCTCGCTGGATCAAGATTGGCGGATTGTTGGGCCTGGTTTTAATCGGCGCCGCCGCTGAGTTCATGGTCAGCCGCTAGCCGTTCACGCGCGATACAATCGTCAGGGCGCTGCAGAAAAAGTTCTCTAGCACGGTCGAAGTCAAGACGTTTCACGGGACATATTTCACGCCCGGGTGCGTCGCCGAAGGAGTGACTTTCCGCCGCAACAGTGATCGAGACGCTCCGCCAATCGCCACCATCGAAAAGCTTACTATCGAGGGCGCTTACTGGGAATTTTTCAGCACTCCTAAGCGTGTTCGACATGTCAGGATCGAAGGTCTGCGTATATTCGTGTCACCCGGCAGTGAACGTATCGGGAACGCAGTGCAACCTGCTGGCAGCCCGGGACAGTCCGCATTGATTATCGACCAGATTGTCGCGGACGGAGCCGTGGTGGAGCTTGCTTCCAGCGAACCCGGAACAGAACCTCTCAAGTTCGACATTCACGAATTGACGCTAAACTCTGTGGCCGATGACCGGCCCCTGTCGTTTCACGCCGCGCTTCTGAATCCTAGGCCTCCCGGAGAGATTCGCGCGGATGGACACTTCGGCCCGGTGCAGCCACAGAACGTCGGCTAAACCCTTCTTTCCGCTATCTATGTATTTCAAGGCGTGAACCTGGGCGTTTTTCCGGGCATCGGAGGAACGCTCGCCTCCGCTGGCAGTTTCAATGGCGTACTCGATCACATCGAGGTCGAAGGCAGTACCGACACGCCCGATTTCCAGGTAGCGCGGAGCCATCATGCCGTGCAGCTGAAAACGCAATTCCAGGGGATTGTGAACGCGATGAATGAACATCGTTCTCCACGACTAGAAGTTCATCTCGACACGAGCGGCTTACGCTGCTCGCTTTTGCTTGACGGGGCGCAGCCGAGAGCTATGCCTTTCCTTCACTTGTTCTGTAAGAACAACTCTGCGGCCAAGGTCCGCGATTTGCACAAGCTCGTGCTGGATCGCTTGTAGCCGCTCACTCCTCTGTCCGTGAGCGAGTTGAGAACCTGTTCCATTCCCGCCGTCTCGCCGAAACTGCTGATTCAACACTTGTATGTCAGTGACTTCCACTCGGAGACGCCCAATCTTGTCCCGAAACATCGCTAGGTGATCCATAGGATCGGAAATCCCTTCATCTGGACAGCTTCCAGCACCATCGCTCTTGAAACAGCTCTGAGCATCCGATTTGTTGCGCACGACGAAAGTGAGCAGTTCTGCGGGGGGCACTCTCGTTTCTGCAGAACGGAATCCTATGCGACTAAGGTTTTTGCTCGTTGTTGGGTGATTTCCGACTCAGCTTGCAGCCAATCCTCTACTTCGCGCCCTTCTTTTCCGCGTTGCTCGTACAGTCCGTAGGCGCGAACGCGAATCTGCTCTTGAACGTCGGGCGTCCGTTTCGTCACCTGTGTTTTTTCATTGTGCGTACTCCTTAGATTTAAGATGATCGTTCTGTTTCGATGCTGTTCTTCGGCCCGTTTCCCAGTGCGAATACGTGGCTGTCGCTAAGAGAAAAGTGCTTCAGATGGGCTGACTTAGTTCAGGGACCTGAAGGAGGAGAAGGATGCCTCCCGCTGCCTCAATGGGTGCATGTAGGTGGCCCCTCCGTGCTTGGCGCGTAACGTGTTGTATCGACACGCCTGAAAATAGATTCGGCAGCGGAACGCCTGGTTTCCATCGTGTACTCTTGTTGGAAAACGAGCACAAACCGCAGTACGGCCACGAGCCAATTGAGTACTAACCATTTCCTCAACTGCTGTAATCAACTGTCGTAACCAGGCGATAACACTCAATGAGAGTCGGCAGCAAAGTGTCAATGAGTGATATGGGGATGTTACAACAGCAATTCTCTTGAGCAACCGCCAACCCCATGCCCTTCATTGACTTGCTCGTCTGGCAGACGTAAAGATTCGCGGCAGTGAGCGGGCGAACCATCTCTCATTACCGCATCGTCGAGAAGCTGGGAAGCGGCGGAATGGGCGTGGTCTATAAGGCCGAGGAAACGCGCCTGCACTGGAAACAGGCCATTCGCCAACTGAGAACGTCAACTGAAAACAGGGACGGTGGCGGATATTACTTGACTGCGGCGAGGACCTTCACCCCGTCCTGCGACGAGATTCGGCTTACATATCCGACTGCACCTGGAGTGGCAGCGACGTATTCGATAAGGGCCGATTCGGAATCGAATGCTTTGGGCATGGCACCCTGTCCGGTGAAGACCACTTTGCGCCATTCCGAGCGGAATTCCTCAGGACCCTCGCCGACATGGTTTTTCAAAAAGACTTCGTGCACTGGTCCACCCTTTAAAGTCACCGGCACAGCATGGGAACCGTCGGCGAACCTGGTTCTCGTTCCCATGAAAATGGCGCGCAAATCGGTATATGTGATTTCCGAAATCTGTACACCCTTGTTCGCCACCAACACGACATCCTGCGCTCTGGCCGCCGACCATGAGCCAAGCGACGCTAACAGCAGGATTAAGAAACGAGTTTTACTCATGTTTCGACTCTCACGGTGCCACGTCCCGAAACGCTTAAAGCGAGCTAGAAGGTGAAACCGATCTTGGCTGCCAACATGTTCGAGTTCGGGGTCAGGCCATTTGGGTTTGTGCTGCTGTAGTACCCAAGTGCGGTTCCGTGAAGGAAATGGCCCTCGATCTTCGCGTAAAAGTACGAGTTAAAGTCATAACGTCCGCTCAGCACCCAGTCCTTCGAGTAATTTGCAGGCTGGGTAGTGTCCGCTGCTTTGTTGACGTAGTGGCTGTAGTAGCTTCCTGCTTGAAGCTTTTTGCTAAGTCGATAACTTCCCATTGCGAACCAGGACCGCCCATCCACGACAAATGGAATCACTGCCGACTCGATCGTCAGAATCGCATTGATCGGTTCCCGGTCATATTCCGCCGCCAAGTAAAACTTCCCCCTGCTAAACTTGGCGTACATTGAGGGGGTGAAAGTAGGTGGTAAATGAACGCTACCCGTAGGCGCTGTCCCGTCTATGGCCTGCGCATTTCCGCTGGATCCGATGGTCACCCCTTTTACGGGTGTTTCCCATTGCAGATCACCCCCGTAAGTCTTCCCTCCCAGAGAGTTCGTAAACACCAGTCCGATGTCAGCGAACTGTTTGATATATCCGTCATTCAAGTCAATCGTTGCCTGTCCCGCGTACCCATCGTAGTGGAGCGTTCCGGCCCGTTTCCCAAGGGAAAGAGCGCCGTAAACGTCTCCTCCCACGTGCGCCAGGTAAAAGCTCTTGTGGTCGATTGGGTAAGAGCCCTGTGGCAAAAGGATCCAGAGGAAAACTGCGTCTATGTCCTGGGAATCATTGAACAAGCCCCAGACAGTCTTGACCTTGCCGGCCCGAATTCCAAAATGGTCATTGACTCTGTAGTCCCCTGAGGCCCAATCGACCATTATGTTCGAGCCACCGAGCTCCCCCAGTTGATACATGTGCAACTGAATGCCAACATGCAGGTTATCGCCCAGTGAGTCGGAGATGTTCACGGCGCCATCCGTCCACTGAAGGCTGCCAGCGCTCGATTCCATGGTCAAGTAGTTGTTGCTGGAACTGAACAGAAACCCCTGGCTGACAAACCCGTGGACCGCAATTCCCGCTGAGTCTTGCGCGTACAAGGTTCCCGTGCAGGTACAGACAGAAAGGAACAGCAGCACATGTCTTGACAACTGGCGCATACGGTGGACTATAGGCATCCCGAGGACCAGCCCTCAGTTTCGCCGCAAGTGATTGATTCGCATCGTGCTTCCCGATAGGAGTTGCTGGGGGAAGCGACCCGTTTGTTCTTGGCATAGACACTGTTCCGGATTATGGATACTCTGTTTTCACTGCTTGGAACGGAAGATCATAAGCGCGGGAAGACTAAGGTGGAATCAATCCGTTCTTGCGCCAGGTTCTTGGCCGAGATGGACGCGGCATAACGGGTTTTGAGCGCTATCGCCTGATTTCATCAACCATGTGCCAAGGGCCATACGAAACAGATTCATGCGTCTGAGTCTTTAAGGCGCGTATGATTTCGACTGAACCGCCATTCGGGGGTGCTGAATGAGCGACGAGTGGATCAAAACGCTTGCAGATCGCAGAAGAGTGAAATTCACCAACCAAGAACTGGACGAGAGCGCGTTTCTCACCGCTCAGGTCGAAGGCAACAAAGTGGTCTATTCCAGCGTATTGAACGACGCGAAAAACCCGCTCAGTCGTGAAGAAGTTGAAACTCACTTCGAGAGTGAGCTTTCAAAGGTGTCGCCGAAACCGAATTGAGCCTCCGAACCGTAGCGCCTTCGCCGCGATCTTTCGATTCGCCCACGCTTCCTCTAGAGCCATTCACACCCTACTAGGGCAACGCTGCTTCGTTTTCTGCCTCCAGCCGCCGGTCACGATGCGGCTGTGTACGGGGGGTGTCCTGTGCTGAGTTCACACTTCTTGCCCGGCCCCGCCCCACAAGTCGGGCAACGGACAGCCTGTACCTGTTTGAGAGTCAGCTTCTTGGCCTTCATGGTTGCGGATTATGCGGCAATCCGCACAAAGAGAAATGGTCAATTCCGCACAGTGAACTCCGATAATTGGCGATAAATCCCGATATCACTCATTAACACTTGGCTGCTGACGCTCATTGAGTGTTATGGCCTGTTCACGACAGTTATGAGTTGGACGAGGCAGGATTCGGCTGGATGAACCGAGATTGCAGGAGCACAACTCCGGCATTCAGCCAGAGCACAGCAGCCATCACCAATCCTGCGCATAGCTGACGCGTGGCGGCGTCGTGAATCAGCGAACACCCGAGCATGCCAAAGACGGTGACAGCTCCAGTCCAGTAGTAAAGATTCACCTCAAATAGGCGCGCCGACGGAAGGAAATGCAGGCCAACGATAACGGCGGCCGCAATCGGAATCCGGGTGTCCAGACCAGCCCGCGCCAGCAGCACCGCGCAGAGTGCGATCAGGCCGCCTTCGGCCCCAAAGATGATGCCAAAGAACATGCCGGCACGTTTCCCCTTGGCGGCTGCGGGCTGATCATCGATGCTCGGAATGCCTCTTAGAGCCAATAGACGCAGGGCGCACAAACCGAGCAGCGCGACGGTTACCATCGATCCCGCGGGAATTGACCATCTCGGGCGCGCTGTCCAGGAGGCAAGCCCTAAGATCCACCAGACAGAGCCAAAAAGCGTGAGGATGGCTGCTCCTGCAATGCGGCCACGGGCATGTGCTACGGTCGACATGCATTCACAATACGAATGGCCGACATAAGAGACAATCGCTTGTGCTTAACTTTCAATACAAATTTTAGATGCCGCCAAGAATCTGCTCTGATGGGGTTATGATTCGCCACGTGACACGTCGTCCCCCAAAAATCTATCAATTGGCGCAACATCGCCATTACGCTCATCGAGGGGATCCGCCAAACCTCAATACGTGAAATTGCCTATGCACGTTAAATTGCGATCACTTCCCAGACAGTCCTCATTGGCCCGTTCCGCTCAACGAAACGATTTGCGGACTACCGGAACCATCAGTTTGAACTGTTAGCGTGCCGACGAGCATTCCTTCGCGATTGGGTGAAAAACGGACTGCTACAGTGCAACTCGCTCCGGCAGCGAGGCTTGACCCGCAGTTGTTTTGTTGGCTGAAGAAGTTTTCCGACATTGCGATACTCGTGATACCCAGCGGGCCCGTTCCGCTATTCGAAACTGTGACGTTCCTCGGGGAACTCGTTGTACCGATGGTCTGCGGTCCGAAGGCAACGTTCAGCGGCGCGACTGTCTCGACTCCGATCGAGGTGCCGGTTCCTTGCAAAGTGGCCGCATGTGGCGTGGAGGTATCGCTCGCGGTAACCCTCAGGCTTCCGGTCTGGGCGCCGATTGCGGTCGGAGTTGCCCCATCATGATCAGCAGTCCTCCGACGATGAGAATCCAATAGAGCATGGGCGGAATAACTTTCTTCTAACACGCTTCCGCTGAATCTCATCCCGCTAATCGACGAATCGACGTGACTTTTTCAACACCGACGCCTGGTTACAACATTCCACTGGTTGGCCATGGAATGGAATGTGTTGTTGTGGCAAGCGATGTGACGTTATAAGTGTTGAGCGAACGGCCTCAATTGTATGTCGATGCGACAAATGTGAACATCCAGCCAATGATCGATGAACTCCACGCAGCGCCACGCCTCCTCGCGTTCGAAGCCGACCAGGGTGTAACGCTCCTTGAATACTGAGAGGCCTTGAAGAAACTGTAAGTGCGCCTCTGTGTTCCGTTGGGCTGCGGGACACTGACATCGTTCCATACACCCCTCTTCGCAACCGAAATGGGCGCCGGCGTAAACCCCAAGCGAGTCCAAGAGGCCGCCATAGACACGTTCTCCGCGTCTTTCAATAAGGGCATCCCTAAAGACCTCCGACATCTCAAACAGCGCCTTATGGTGATCGTCAATCCGTTTGATGCCGGTGAGGTACTTTTCCGACCATTTCACAAAAACTCCTTCGGTTCGTCGAGGGCCATTCGTGTGTCAAGAGCCTTCTTCAAAGATCATGATCTACCGACCGAGGGTAGAACAGTTACCAAAGGCCACCAAATTCACTTGACGGCCCAGCCCATTCACGATGTCAACCAGTTTGATTGTTGGCGCGAAGACCCATAGCACTCAAAATGCCTCTCAGAACCGACGAACGGGCGGACAGGCTGCGCAAGCTCGTGCTAAAGGCCTGTTTTTGTCAACTGTCTATGAGCTACAGCATGATTCGATACTAGCGCTCTTTTGAGTAGTCGGCGTTCGGAGTGCCTTTCTGCGAGATTGAATTCCCTTAATCGTCACCGGGGCCAACACAAGCAAGCCGAAGAGAACAAAAACGAGACCAGCTTGCCACTCCTCTGGCCGCAAGCGCCACAGGTAAGGGCTCCATAAACTAGCTAGCAACGCACTGTTAGGCGCTTTTCTGTACTTTCTCTGCCAGCGCCCGCTCCGCGTCCAGTATCCAATCTCGGATAACTTTTCTAATGCCGTAGTCGGTGGCTTCCTCGTAGGCTTTCTTGAGGGTGATTAGGTCTGCCTGGATGTGCTCTCTTTCTGTAGGGGAAGGCATAGGCAAATAGCGTGAGGAATAGGCTTTGGTGGGGATTGGCAGGAGCCGACCCCCAACCCCCACAAAGCCCTTCTCTTTCAGTGCTAGTACAGCATTGGACTGGACTTTATCAGGCCATCATCCCGTTCGTCTGTGACAGATGAACATTACCCTGTGGGAATCGAGCAACGCTACTAAGACGCTTTGCCCAATTCCGCCTGATGTTTCCCTGCTCTGTGTTGATCAATGTACTCATGCAGGGCATCTCTGAATTGAAGTAGAAGGGTTTCTTTCTCGGCAGGGTCAAGCGTTGCCAGAGCCTTCAACCACAAAGTCTCAAAGCCGATCTTCGGACGCGGAAAGCATTCGACGTTCAGATTGACCCTTCAGGTTTGGGCTTACTGTCCAATTGTGATCAGCAACGCAGTATTAGGACACTACCCTGGTCAACGACGATGGCAGCCTGCAATCAAAAAGTGGATTTCTGACAGTAATCGATAAATCGATAAGGCGAAGCCTTCCGCGAATCAACAAGAGCATCCGGAGTCAATCAGCGTGCGGTTCTTTGGCAACGTCGCCATCGCGACGGCGTATTTCGCCAAAGCGGTTTTGAAAACAGGAAGGCTCTTGTACGACGAAATCGCTTCGTCGATGCTTGGATTCACAATGGTAATTCGCAGTAGTGCGTAGCCGCCTCGGCTACGCCGATTCGGTAGTAGTTGCGCAGAATCTTCCGCGAAGGGAAGTCCGGTCAGACCTGTTGGAATTGGCCTTCTGCGCTCCAGATACTCGGGACGTCCACGTGCTGCTGCTGGACATGCCTGTCGAGTTCTTCCCGAAGCATTTCCCCCGCGGTGATTCGGGACACTTCGTCGAGCGTCGAGAATGCAAACGTCATTCCGCACATCGAGCATCGCTGCTGCGACCAGCCTTCGGGTACCGTCGCTATAGGAGTCCTCGATGTAGCAAGGTGTTCGATGACGATCACAGTTACCGCCGCCAGTGGAATTTGTCGCACATAGGGGTAGTGTCCTAATTAGGACACTACCCACATAGGGTAGAATCGTTTTTCTCTTCGAAGGTCGAGAAACTTTGCCTTTAGCTCGGTCTGCAATTGATGAATCCGACTCCGCCTCTCTAAGTATTGTTCCAGTTCGACTTCGACCATGCCCTGCTGCAGGGCGTCGAACTGCTGCCCGAACAATTCACATACTTCTTTCGAGAGGTCGTCGATGCTGCGCGATCTTTCCCTTGGCGAGGCCCCATTCATTGGCTCCCGATTTCTGAGTCCTCGGAGAGTGCGATGCCAGATTCCAGGCGACCCGATCTCGAATCCGGGGCGTCCCTCGAATGCATCCGCCCGCTCTGAGCGGCAATTCTCATTTCGACGCTGAACAATGTCTAGGATGAACGTAAGCGTCTGACCAACGCACCTTTTCGACGAGCAGTGTCTGTGTTCAAGTGGTTGGAGGGCGTATACGGTTTGGTTCGAGATCGGTTGTTATGCGAGCCTCTGAGCGGCCACTTGTTCCTATTCTGTAATGCCCAGCGCAATCGACTGGAAGTCCTCGTCTGATTCGTCTCGTTATGATCCGTTCTGTTGACCTGCCGACCTGCCTCAGGTTGCGCCGTCCCGATATTCGCGTATAGTTCGCGCTGCTACTCTTGACAAAGTGGCTCGCGAATTTCCAGTTTGAAGTGTCATAGTAGGCTGCAATGGGAAAACCGAATGACGGCGAGCCAACAATGGTCCGACATTCGAAACTTGTCTATCCTGCCTCACTAGAACGTTATGGACGTAATCTCATCATAATCAAAATAGTAATTGAGTGGCAAAGTGGGGTTTCCGGAGGTGCCATTGGGGCACAAGAAAACCACTTCCCAGCGATCGTCACCGGATTGATCACCACGCGCAGCTACCACGGTTCCCGTGATAGTCGCCGGTGTCGATGAACTGAAAAGGGTTGTTTGTATGCTCACGTTCGCCTGTAGAGATATCACTCCGCGATAGATAAGGACTCCGACGAGGTACACCGAACTCGTGTTCTCTACACGGACGACAGTCTCACCGGGCAGAACCCGATCCCCAACGTTTTTGTAAATACCGGTGACGATCCCGGTAATCGGTGACATCAGAATGGTGTTGAGATAGGCCACCTGTAATCGTTTAACGTCCATATCCATGGCCAGCAATTCATTTTGAAACACGTTTTCCAGACTAGGAAGAGATTGTCCAGCCATGAACTGTGCAAACTGCTCATCCATAAGACTGATTTGAGCACGTACGTTTTGGGCTTGACACTCAATGTATGGAACCCGATAGCCGTAGTCAGTATAGGTCATATTTTGAGCTTGCAGCACGGCGTCGGGGTCACTTGGGACGCTTGGAAAATTGAATCCTGCCGGCTGTTGGGGCAGTGGGGTGCTTGGGGAGTCAAGCTCGATGCCTGGGGTCGTAGTCACACTACCTGTCACATTTCCCTTCGGGTCAGTCGACGTGCTTATAGTCGACTCGGGCGGTGCGAATGTCGCGGTTTGAAGGATGCTTGTAGTTGATTGGACCACGCCCTGGTTGGTTCCCGTACTGTTTCTTATGGGGTCCGCGTTGTACTGATTCGTAAGGGCCGTATACTGCTTCGTAGCGAGCGTGCTTAAAGTAGCTAGATAGCCGGGCTTCGAGGTCGGGTTGAGATTTCCCTCTGAATCAGTCGCTGAATAATTCTGTCGCATTTGCGCAATGATCGCCGCCTGAACCTGACTTGCATACCGACCGTAGAAGGCATTTGCACGAAGGGCGCACGCTTTATCCAATACCGCCTTAACAGGCTCGGCGCGTAAGGCCATCAGCGTCGATGCACTCGATCCGTTCTGGATGTCTTGCGCGTCAAGAAGATTTGCAGGCTCGTTAAGTGTAACCTTAATATTGCTTGATCCCGCCGGATGCCCTTTGAGCCCCCCTCCCCCTACAACCGGCACCTGAACCGTCTCAGTCGCAACACCGAGCGTTGCATAAAAAGAAGTGAAATCAAAGGCGGTAATGGCCTGACCCAAAGTTATATTCGACTCCCCGACGATGCCGCCGACTTCAAAACAGAGATTGGCCCATAACGATGAACAAACCTGCAACTTTACGATCTTAGCAACCGACATATTTAGCCTCCACACCGAAAGTGATTGGGGATCACAGTGCTGTACACCGCGATCACCGTGGTCAGCGCCTCAATGAGCTGTGATAACGCAATATACAGTCGACTCCAACTCCGGATTGATTCCCGATCCCGTAGCGGGCACGCAGTAGGCAAAGACGCCACTGATACCTTGAATTGGGATAGAGAAACATTCACCGGGCTGGAGCGTACCGATAGTGCTCTGAGTCGGTTGCGTCCCGCTCGCCACCTGCGTTCCGACAGTGATAACCTCGCCGTGTTTGTCGTTGCGGATGTGCAGGAGCACGGGCGACTGGGAAGGCGTGTTTTGAGTGATGCCCACTGACCCCCAAAGAAAAACTCCTGGGGGCGCGGTCCCTCGGACCCTCACCGTATATTCCAATCGGTGAGTCAGTTCGGTACACTCGTCGTCAGCATTTCTAGAAACGGTATTCCCAGACCAAGAAGGGTTCATAGATCGTACCTCACAATGTGGACGTCCCGCCAAGAAGACGGTTGTTCATAGAAGACAATTCATGCCGAAGATTAGCCCCTCATGGAAAGTAAACGACCTCAATGTATAAACCGAAAGCGCCAAATATCTGCCGAATAAGTACGGCGGCCTCCTGACTTGCTACCCGCCATACCACGGGATAGTTTCCTGCTGCTGTGAGTTGACGCTGGGCCTGTGTGACTATGCCTTCACCGAAGATACGGTAATCGTACCAGTTCTGCGCGAAGCTGGTGTTCGGGTTTTCGATGAAGGCGTTCGCAGCCTTGACGAAGTAACCATCTGACTCGTAGTACTTCGTGTCGATCAACGCCCCGTTAAGATACCCATCGAATTGCACGGGCCCCGAAGGTCCGTTTACGTAATAACCCATTCCGCGAGGCAGCCCGCCGGCGCGGGTCTGATAGGCGGCAGCGGCCTCGGACATGTTGTTTATAGAAAAATCTCTGAGAGCGCTACCTGGCCCCTCCATCCCAGTCAAACGAGACAGATTTATGGCGCCGCGTTCATCCGCGTGCAGCGCGCTGAGTTCCTGCCCCAAGTACGCCCAAGCCCCAGGCAAGATCTCCATTGCTGTTTCGCCGGCAAAAAGCGGGTTGTACATCCGAGCCGCTTCGATGTCGGTCTCGCTGACCCTAGGAATCGCTCTAGCGGCATCTTCCGCAGAGGCGAGTATCTCGCCGGGCAAATTGAGAATGACCCCGGAAAGATTAGCCAAACCAAAGTACCAGTTGACCCCGTAATTTAGGACAGTACTCCCGGTATCATGGTATTGGGCAAGCGTAAAGATATCACCCTTAGCTGGGGGAAGGTAAAACGGAAGCACGGCACTCGATGGGATGCGCGGGGCGGGCGTTGCAGCGGCTTGCCGAGTTTGCGCTGGCGCGGGCGCCGCGGGGATCGGCTGTGCCGGCAGAAGTGCAAAGGGCAGGGTTGCATCCGAAAAGGATTGAGATAAAGGTACGAGTTCGACCGTGTCAAGCGGTATCTGCTTGCTTGAGTCGTTAAAATACGCGTCGTATATAACGTTGCCGAGTTTTACCAGATAATGAAGCTCATCTTCGCCATTTCTCCGGACCACGTTTGGCGTTTGGCCCTGTAATTGGTCCTGTACTACATTGAGCGGCATGTATGTCGAACCGTTACCGGAAGCGATCGAGTCGGGCGGCGGCGTTATCAGTCCGTTAGAGGCCAGCATCTGCGATGGGTCGAGCGTTCCCCTGCCAGGGAAAAACGGCGATAGGCCGGTGTCGAAGCCAGTGCTGGGAGCCGAGTAAGCGTTGAAGTTTTGGAAAGCCGTGTAAAGGTCAGGGGTCTGCCCGCTGGGGGAAGGCGCGGGTGACCTGGCATTGTACGAATTGACACTCTGACCGCCGGGGAAACAGGGCGAGGGCCCGCCTTTCATGGGATCCGTGATCAGCGGGTTGGTTGGGTATTGGGCGCCGGCGTAAGGATCGACATACGAGTCCTGTGACAGGGCAGCGGCGTATTGCATGTTTTGAGAGATCGTCTCCATGCCCATGCTCGCCTGCCCTGGCTGGCCAGCCGGAGGCAAGTCGGGTGAGCTAAGCGATAGCGATAAGGTATTCGCTCCTTCCGGCTGACCTGGCGCCGCTGCTGAATCGCTGTCATACTCTCCTGAACCGCTCAGCGCAGAGAGTCGAGTCCGAACACCACTCGAGACGCCGAGTATGAAGTGCGCTTCGATCGCCTGCGCCTGCTCGATGGACATCCCGGATCGGATGTGAGAGGCGGCTTGTGAGCAGGCTTCCGCATCCGCGATCTTCCCTGTGAATCGCAGCCGGTCGGCTGCACGATCAATTCGGTCGGCAATCTGGGAAAGCAGTTCGTCGTTCATACCAGACCACTTGAGACATCTGTCAGTCTGTCACTCGCAACTCGAACAATCTGCTCCGCGGATGCTACTCTTCTTGTCGGATGACAGCAAGTCCGCTCGCCGCAAATAAATTTGCTTAGAGCCGATGCAAAATAAATTCTCGACACTGCAACTTTCTTTGATACTGGTGCCCGGACGGCCGCTTATGTGTTAGGGTCAAGGCTTGGGCTGAGAACGGGAAAGCCCGATGTCGAAGGCATTCCGCCACATTTCACATGGGTCTCGGCGGCTGGCCGGATACTCCATGACAGCGAGAACGCAAAAGGCAGGCAAGCGAACTGTGCTGCGCGCATGGGGTGGCACCCTGCTAGTGTGCGCACTCAATCCAGAAGCCGTCTATATGGCTGCCGACAGCCGCTACGTCGGTCTGGGCCCGCCATTGGCCGACAGGGCCCATAAGGTGGTTGGGATCGGTCCAAGCGCTCTTTGTGGCTTTTCTGGGCTGCTGCGATTTACGCGCACAGTTTTCAACGACCAGGAAAGAACAGCGATCGATGAAGCAACGTTTGAGTTACCCGCAATCGTAAGCCAACTCGCGCCTCTACAGGCACAACCAAAGCCAGAAAACATCGCCAGCTCTTTTGCCGAAGCCGTCGAGTGCGCAGTAGCTCCCATTTGGAAGCGGTTCGGAGGCGAACTGGATGAACCATTCAGGCACCCCCAGTCGCGATCAAACAGGTTGGCGGAATTGGTCTACCTGGACCGGTCTCCGGACGGGTACGTAAGCTTCGTCGCCCTGGAGTTGCGATATTCAAGTCATCGCACGGGTACGCACACTTATGAGATCCTCCTGGAAAAGCCGGTTGTAAAATCCAGACTCTTTGGAAGAGTGCCAACCCCCGTGGTCCACTGGCGGGGCATGACAAGTTGCGTTGCAGACAAGGGCACTTTGAACATGGCTGAGTTTCAGAAGGGTCCGGCAGCCGCGATCCTGAAAGCATTTGCGTCAGCGCAAATGACGCGGCGCTGCAAATCTGCGATAGGCGGCCCGATAGATATCGGCAGCATCGGTGCATCCGGCCGCCGTTGGATTCAAAGCAAGCGCGAACCAACAGTATCAGATCGGGCCCCTGAGCGACCCTAATCAGCCTCGATCCGGCGCAGGGAAAGATATTCACTAACAGTTCGATTCAGATCGGGCTTTTGGCTACACCATTCCCAGCAGCCGCCGGGAGCGATCCGTAGGTCGGTGACCGGGTCAAAATCGCAGCTGCGGAGGACACGATTGCGTTCCACGTGCTTTCTAGAACTGACTTCGCCGTGCCAGAGGTGCTGTACCGCGCCTGGCACAAAACCCACCTTACCTTTAACTAGCGGGTAGATCCCCCGCGCCCATCGCACCGCATGCTGGTACCAAGCACTGCCTTCGACCATCAAGTCTGTCAAACATGGGGATTCCCAGTCACCACAAAAGGCATGCGCCATCACGTGGTCGCCGCCGCCAGCGACGGCGCCGTCATAAAGGAGCGATGAGGAAAACACTTCCCGCCTGGCGGCCCAGGCAAACCCAGTATGTCCGTGAACTGCAAAATCGCCGTGCAGCAACGCATTGGGATGCTCCCGATACACCGAAGCAAAGCCTTCCCAGATCTGTCCTTCGCCAGAGTAGGTCGTCTGACCTCGCGGAAGGCGAATGACGCGATCGAATAACTGGACGATCGGCATCTGGTCGAGCTTTTTCGATGCTTCCATGGCCCAATCCGGGTTTTCGAACACAACATCAGCGTCGATCCAGGCAACTTTCGTGCATCGTTCAGGGACGCGGGCGAGACCGCAGTTGATAAGCCGCTCCTTCTGCCATAATGCCGCTGAGGTTCGCAACTGCATGACCTCAGCCGATGGATCAAGGACCCACGGATCAGCTCCGAATGCACACTCAACAACGATCAAAGGTATTTCACTGATTCGAAAAAGTGAGTGGCAGAAGGTAAAATTTCGAAGCTTATCTTGGCTGTGCCCAAGATTGAAGAGACACATAATTACGCACAGATCACCCGGATCGCGATACCGGGCAGCTGCCCGTATCTGCCCGCCACGTGCGCCCTGAGGGCGGTTTTGCGCGCGTCTCGTCGTGCCTTGCCTGTTGTCTGCCGTATCTTGCTCGAAGACTTGCTTGTTACCTGGGAGAAGCTTGTCGACGTGCAAGCCCTTCCCCAGATACGGCCATGGAAGGCCGAATTTCGCCGCGAACCAGAACGCGTCGTGTTCCAGCCTTCCCTGAAGATAAAGCCGTTGTTGCTCCACGCTGGGCCGATCGTCAGTAAATATACGCCACGCGTGCGCCCAGAGGCGATCGTGATGGTCGGGGAAGCCTTTGGAGACCCTCTCCCTGCATCGCTCGATCCAATTCGACCAGACTGACGGCGAAAAGATCTTTCGTGCCATGCGGAGCTGGTTGACTATGACGTGTTCCACGGGGACCGAATAGGTCTCGAAATTGGTTTGAAATCGATGGGCGATTGATGCCTTCGGATCGTGCAGAATTCGCGAACCCATGAGCCAGCAACGGAGTCCGAAATCCAGGTCCTCGACACCCCATGACTTCATCCGGGAGTCAAACCCCAGTAACTTCTCATACAGACCCCGCGACACCGCGAACGCGCATCCGATCAATGCCGGCGATTCGAAGAATTGAGTGCCAAATTCGACGATGGGCGTTAGTTCGTTTAGAGGCAGCCAACCACAATCGAACGTTTCAAGATCCAGGCCGTAGCCGTTCCCCACTTGTTCGGAGTCGCTTGTCCATCTCGACACGTCCAAGGCAGGAACCGCGGGTGTTACGATCGCTGAGCCCTTCAGGCGTTGCACATCTGCAAGCAGTCGCTCAATGGCACCGTACTCTGGCTTCGTATGTCCGTCGAGGAAAACGAGCACGTCCCCCTGCGCATGGCTAACTCCCGTGGCTTTGGCTGCTGACGCTCCTTGCCGGACGTCATGCCGGCAGATCTTCACGTTAAGGAAGCGTTGGGCGACAACGTCCACAGATCCATCGTCAGAGGCGTCGTCCACCAACACGATTTCATATTCGCGGTCCAAGTCTGAGGTCGTTTCGATGCAGGACGCAATCGTCTTCGCGAGGGCCTCACCCTCGTTAAAGGCAGCTATCACAACACTCAGTTTCATCTTGTCGCCTCGTTTCCTTGCCCCGCAAGCGGCCAGGATCGAATGTCGTCGATCGGCAACAAATCGTAGACCTCCTCTCCTTCAGTGCCAAATGCCGTGCTCCTCAGGATCGTCAGCGTGTCTGGATTAAGCCGGCTGACGGTAATCTCTCCGCACGGCGAACCCGACTCGGCGACATTCTCAAATAACTCTCCAGTCGAACGAGATTGCGTTCGTTCTACGCTTGTCGCGACAAAAATATGAGAACCCGATTGGCACATGCCACGCGTGTACCCGGGCAGCAACTGAGACTCCGTGCCGTAACATCGCCGAATGGCCATCTTGCGCGACTCGCAATAAACTATGGACGACGATGAACGTGTGACAGAATGCGGCTGATGCAGGTCGGAAACGATGCGGCTGCCGCTATTCAGGTCAAACAGGAACCCGTCAGTCGCGGAACTCCAAAGTTCTGCACGTTTCTTTCCAAAACCGCAGACGATAAGGCCCTCCGCCGCGGCGCAGATTCCGCTCAAATGATGGTGATCGCGGCACGCCCCTTCTGGGCCTAGGCGCCAATAGACGGTTTCGGCCCGGACCTCGCCAGCGCTGATCGCCAGTTCTACGATCTCGTCGGTTCCGGATGATACTACCATTACTCTGTTGCTGTACCAGCAAAGCGAATGGACATCTTTCGCCTGCCGGAAGGAGTAAGCCGAAAAGAGAGTAAAATCTCTTCGATCAAAGGTGAGGAGGAAGCCGCAGTTCTCTTTCTGCCCCACCTGGGTAGCGACGTAGATATAGCACTCGTCGGCAGTCAAACCGGTCACTCCCATATTTGCCGGCAATGATTCCGGCAGACACAACGGGGACAACGTCTCATCTAGTGGATCGAACACCGCGAGGCGTGGGGTGGTTCTGCTCTTGACGTTGCAGAAACTGACGAGGATGGGAGCGAAGTTCATCCAGTAGAGTCGTCCTGTGTCATGGCCCAATGCACGCCAATCGGAGCCGGTCTGAAACGAAACGTCGCACCCGTCCTTCGCAATCCTTCCACCCATATGAAGTCCGACGCATATTGGCCCAAGCAATCCGCCCAGCGCACACGCAGGGCTGCCTGACGCCGAACGCAGAGGCACATCGTATCGATGTGGCCGAAAAGGAACGCCGATTGGGGATCTTCCGGTATGACCCTGGATTCCGCGGTACCTCCGCAGTGGATGGTCTGCCCAATTCCTATGTCATAGCCGCGCGCTGTCTCAAAGAGCGTACGAATGCAGTTGTCCGTGTACTCGTTATCGTCGTCCCAGAACACGACGTAATCGCCCTTTGCATACCGCAGCCCGACATCTCGCGCTAAAGCTTCCCCCCGGGCAAACTGCTCCGGCTTAATCGAGACCATATAGCGTGCCCGATGTTCGGCGGCAATCGCACGCGCTCTCGCATCGGGTCCGTCTGAGACCACAATGTGCTCTACTGAGAGTCCTGCCAGTTGCTGCCGCTTCAACTGACGGCAACACTGTTCTAGCTGTTCGGGTCGCCGCTTAGTCGCTGTGATGACAGAGACGTCACAGGGTCGAGTCACCGGCGCGTCGAGCGAACAGGCTGATAGTTCGTCATGCCAGGTTTCGGCGCCCCGCCGTCGACTCACCGTCGTTCCTTGCTCCTGCGCCGCCGCTGCCACATATGACTCGCCGATTACTTCCTTCGCGGTCAGATGCCCGATGTGCTCGCAATACGCGGCCTCGGTTAGGACCACTTGGAAGCCATGCTCCTTTGCTCTGATGCAATAGTCCCCGCTTGCTCCCCAACCGTACTCCGGTGAAAACGTAGGGTCGAACATCCCTACCCTGCTAACAAGTTCCCGGGTGACCAGCATCGCGGTGCCGTCACAATATCCAATCCTTAGGTGACGGGGCACGGGCGTGTAATCGGCGGCTCGCTGGATTCCGCTCGAAGGATGTTGAAAGGTGAAGTCTCCGTCGTAACATGGCGCGACGATCCCCGCCCCTGTTTCTTGCCTTGCGGAAAGCAGTCCACGAAAGAAATCGCGGCATAGCCGCACGTCATTGTTCAACAATAGAAAGTAATCCCAATCACGGCACAACGCGTAGGCCCAGCCGTAAACCGTTCCGCCCAGCCATCCAAGGTTCCGACCCGGCTGCAGGACGGTCTCGCGGGCGATTGGACGATAGTTGCCTTTGTTATCGACTACGATGACATCGACCGGCTCTCGCAAACACTGCTCGACAGTCGACTGGGTCACTTCTTGCCGTCCGAATGTAGGAATGATAGCTACTGTTCGCCAGAAGCTAAATGCATCTACACCCTCGCTCCAGGACTGAAGTCCCTGCCCTCTCCGGGAAATCAGCTGATATGCTTTCTTCGCAGTGTTCGTATTGAGTGAAAGGTCGCGAGAATCGGATTGCTGCAACGCACACAGCGAATCCGTCTCGATTGGACTTCCAAATGTGGAGATGAGCGGAGTTAGCCGCTGAGGGACCCACGTAGGGTGATCTCCCATATTAGTATGACTCCGAGCGGGAGGTGCAGATCGCGGTCGAACAATGTTGTGTCCGCCCTTAACGAACAAAGGAAGTCGACTAGCCATGTCACGGCACCGGTTGGGGAGCTCGACAACAATTCGCGCCGGCTCGCGGCGCGAATTGTAAAGCAATATTCCAGGGAACTCTTGCTGCATCAAACGCAGGAAGCTAATTTCGATGCCGTGATGGTCCTCGCTGAATTGCTCGCCAAAACTATCAAAGTGCGGTTGGAAGATGTTCGAGTACCAGAAG
>Ga0209274_10000071_pt1 | contig 96501 bp, 86 predicted proteins | sample HubBroMetageREF1_FD_188343 | JGI IMG/M metagenome (GOLD analysis project Ga0209274, IMG submission 188343) | Reference soil microbial communities from the Hubbard Brook experimental Forest, New Hampshire, USA - Hubbard Brook CCASE Soil... | ecosystem: Environmental > Terrestrial > Soil >...
GCCTCAGAGCACCCAGGTTGTGCGCCTGGTTCGGGGACGCGCGCAGAATGCGGCGCAGATTTCCTGGGATCCGCTGGCTCCGGTGCCTCCGGCGGCGGTGTCGGGATTCGATGCGGTGGTCCACCTGGCAGGAGAAAGCGTGGTGGGACGCTGGACCGACAAAAAGAAGACGGCGATCCGCGAGAGCCGGGTGCTGGGAACGCGCCACCTGGCTGCGGCGCTGGCGCAGTGTGAGTCTAAGCCGCGTGTGCTGGTGTCTGCATCGGCGATTGGGTTCTACGGGGATCGGGGGGATGAAGTTCTGGGAGAAGAGAGTCCGATTGGACGAGGATTTCTGCCCGAGGTTTGCAGCGAGTGGGAAGAAGCCACCCAGGCTGCGCGCGAGGCTGGCATACGGGTGGTGAACATCCGGATTGGGATGGTCTTAAGCCCGAAAGGCGGGGCGTTGGCGAAGATGCTAACCCCGTTCAAACTGGGGCTGGGTGGGCGAATGGGATCGGGCCGGCAGTGGTGCAGTTGGATTCATGTGGACGACATCGTGGGAGCAATTCATCACGCGATGCGCACCGAGTCGGGCGCTTCCCAGTTGAGTGGTCCAGTGAATCTGGTGGCACCCAATGCGGTGCGGAACACTGACTTCACGAAGGTGCTGGCGTCAGTGCTGAGACGTCCGGCGATTTTTCCGGTGCCGAAGATTGCGCTGCGGGTGGCTTTCGGAAAGCAAGCGGTGGAGGAATTGTTGCTCGCGAGCCAGCGCGTTCAGCCGGGGAAGCTCGGGGCCAGCGGATATACTTTTCGTTTCCGCGAGTTGAGGGCGGCGCTGGAAAACCTGGTCTGACTGGGCAGCGGCAAGAAGAAATTTGGCGCGCAAGAAAAAAAGGCCGGACGACTTTGCCGTCCGGCCGACTTATGTTTTGCCAGGTCGAAGTTACTTGATAACGGTTACGCTCACCGGAGCGGAGGCAATGCCGTTGGTCACGACCTCCAACTGGCTGGCTCCCAGTTCAATGTCAGCCTTTCTGGGAAGCGTGAAACTAGCGCTGACAATCAGGGAACCGGTGGCCACGCCCATCGAGCTAGGTTCATCGGTGAGGCAATAGAACACATGCCCGGTTGCGTTGTTGATGATGCGCACCAGCGGATAGTTGCTGGCAGCCTGGACGTCGTCGCCATAGGCTGCTCCCTGCGAGAGTCCGTTCAATTGCGTGCCCTGCACGGTGTAGGCCGTGTTTGGTTTTAGCGTCGTAGGAACGCTGGTGATGGTGGGCGCCCAGGCTGGGTTGGGGCTTCCGCTGGAGGTATAGAGCTCAATATTGGTGGAGAAATCGGTGAGCAAGATCTGACCGGTCGGCAACACCAGCATATTGCCATAGTAGGAGCTATCGTCGGGTGCATTGGGAGTGCCCGGCACAGGGTTGAAGGTCGAGCCATTCCACTCGAAGAATTCCGCTCCGACGCCGTACACGCCGGGGCTGGTCATGACAAGCACATTTCCGCTGGGCAGAAGAGCGGCGGGGCCGTCGGCGATATCCAGTTGCTTACCGGCGGAGTTCAGCGGGAAGTCCGGCGCTGCGGACCAGACTCCGGTGTTGGAGTCATAGATAGCGTTCTGGCCGGTCGCGCCGGTGTAGAGGACGGTGCCGTCGGGGCGGAGAATCGCGGGCCCGATTTCGTGAGCGCTATAGGCCACAAGATCCGCGACGGTGCTGCCGGCAGCGGACCAGGAACCGGTGGCTGGATTGTAGGTCTCTGAATATTCGGTCCCGGTGTTGGTATCCACGGTGAGCACTTCACCGCTGGGCAGCAGCGTCCAGCCTTCTTCATCGTTGGCATCGTTTTTGCCGGTGCCGGTGATCGTCCAAGTCAGGTTCGCGGCATCCAGCAAGGCATCTTGGGTGTTGAAGGGATCGGCCACCATAAAGGTGCCATTGGCGAGGATAGCGCTTTGCGCATCGCCGATCTCGGTCCAACCCGACGGAGCGGTGAGCAGCGCCCACTTCTTGGTTTTCAGGGTAAAGATGGCGCCGAGGTTTGTCCAGGCATATTGGCCCTGGTTTACTTCTCCGCCGAGAATAACCACCCGCGAGTCCGGCAGAACGGCCGAAGCGAAATAGAGCGGAGTATATCCTTTCGGAAGAACGCCTGTCCTGGACCAAGTGCCGTTCTGATAGCTGCCATTGATATCGGGAGTCAGCAGCCACCAGTCCGAGGTCTGCGCGTCGTGCACCAAAACCTGGCCGTTGCCGAGGAGAAGAGGATTACTTGCCGAGATGTGTGGTTGAGTATTCAGGGGGGTCCAAGCCTGGGCGCCAACGATGCCGAGCCCGGCTAGCAGGACCGTACAGGTCACAGCAATAGCGCGCAATGCTTTCATGTTTGTCCTCATCTTAAATCTTAAGTCTTAGGGAGTCTCAGGTTGCCCTCTGTTACACGCGGAATAGCCGGGATTGGTTGGGGGACGGCGCAAAACCGGACTAACTAGCGGAGTTTACCACCGAACAGGGATTCCGCAACACGCGATTCGCACCATCACGTCCGTCCTGGCGTGAATAGTAGCGAATTGTGAAACTGTTTTCATTTAATGGGTGGAGATATACCGTTCGGCTCGGAAAGCCGAGTGCGCGCGAAAATCATTGGGCGAGCGATCGGACGTGGGTGCGGGTGATACGGTCGTGCCAGCACAATCCATTCTGGTCAAGAAAGCACCAGAAATAGCCGAGTCCAGCAGAGAGCCCGGAGAGAAACGACGCCAGCACGCGCCAGCGGCGCAAGCGACGATTGAGCGGCGTGCCGTCGAACGCTGCCAGGTGCAATCCGGCGGCGCGCAGTCCGGGAGTCGAGCCGGTATACACCACAAACAAGAACTCGTAGACGGCCCATAGGAGGACGGCGACGACGACGAGCGCCCCGGCAATCGTTGTTCCGGTCGTTGTTCCGATCGCTGTTCCGGCGAGCAGCGGGAGCGGTCCGCGGATGGGGTGCAGGCTGAGGCTTAAACCGGGGTCCAAACGAAGGTTGGGATTGAAATAAAGTGGATTGAAATAAAAAACGACTGCGGCGAAAGCCGCCAGCGACGCTGCCAGGACCGCGCCATCCACGAGAGCAGCGAGGGCGCGCCGAATTCTCGACGCCGATGGAGACACGCAGGCGAAATCGGCTCGCCGGTCGACCGGCTCTCGATCCGCCGGCTCGATCAGCATTCCGCCCAATGCGGGAGGCGGCGGCAGAATCTCCGGGGCTTCCACAATGCGCGGACGATCTCGATCGAAGACGGGATCGGCCAGGTCACTGGAGTGGAAGACCGGAATTGCGGCGGAACGCGGGAACTCAATGACATTCGCGGATGACTCCGGGGCTTGCTCCTCGGCCTTCTGCGACGCCGGGCGAGTTTCGGCGAATCGCGTAACGACTGTTGCTGGCCCTTCTTCCATGTGGAAGGCGAGGTCTTGGTGGAACGCCGGATCTTGCTCGGCGCGCGCTGACGCAATCGCTACTGGCGGCGATCCGCATCCAGTTGGCGAAGCAGAACGGGACCAGCTGTCGGGCGCATCAAACGGCAAGAGCAATGAAGGATAACGCGGAGTCCGCGGCTTGCGTCGTGTGCGATACCGTTCGAGACGAGCGGCAACCTCGACGCGCCAGGAATCCGGATTCGGAGCAACGTCGGGAGCGGCGTTCCGAGCAGAATCCGCAGCAAAGTCCGGAGCGGAATTCGGATCAACGCCAGGTTCCGAGGCCGCAGTTGCTGTAGCGGCGGAGTCGTGCGCTGGTTCGACGGCTTCGGCGGAGAGGTACCCGGTTAGGTTGGAATCGGCGTCGGTTCGATAATTTGTCAATCCGGTCATCTATTTATCCGGTCATCATTTAGCAGGTCAGTATCGGTCCAGTTGTCATCGGTCCGGTGTCATTAGTCCGGGCCGGTGGTCGTAAATCAAGTTGTCGCAAGCAAGTCACGAAGAATGCCAGCAGCCAGAGCCCGGCCCGGCACAAAATTCGGAGGACCACAACAATGCGCAGCTTTGCTTCGCCTGCCGCTCGCATGCTAAGGTCAGTTGGTTCCCGTTGGCAGACCGGCTGGCGGAGCGGCACGCGCGTTTGCAGATCACCCGCTAATGATAACGATCATTTGCTAATGACCACCTGCTCTCGAATCTTTATCACGACCGCTGTGGTCTGTCATCTGCTTCTCGCTTCCGGGATAGTAACCAGCCAGACGCTGCCCCCCTCCGGCACAACGGTTACTGCGCCCCAGGGCTCTCCGACGAGCTCTCCAGCGGCCACACCTGCGCCCCCGCCGGGCCCGCCGAAAGCCGCTAGCCAGACCGAAGAGCCGGTCACGATGCGGGCGGTGCATCAGGAGAAGGATGGTTCCATCTACCACTTGCACGGCGACGCCGAAATTGACTATCGCAATTACATCCTGCACGCCGATCAAATCGACTACAACGCGGACACGGGAGAAAGTGAACTGGAGGGCCACGTGGTGCTGGACGGCGGCCCCTACGACGAGCACGTCACCTCGAGTCATGGCACTTACAATATCCGCACCCAAGTCGGAATTTTCTACAGCGTGATTGGAACGGTGGGACTTCGGATGCGGTACTCCCGCTACGTGCTGACCACGACTAATCCGTTTGCCTTCACCGGAAAAATTGTCGAGAAACATGGGCCCGACCATTACCTGGTGCGCCAGGGAACGGTCACCACCTGCGAGTTGCCGCGCCCCAAGTGGCTTTTCGAGGGTAGGCGCATTGCGGTGGATGTGGATGGCACCGCCAAAATCTACTACAGCAACTTCCAGCTGATGGGCCTGCCGGTGTTTTATTTTCCGTTTGTGAGTTTTCCGGTTCAGAAGGAGCGGCAGAGCGGGATGTTGATTCCAACTTTTGGCACTTCATCCACCAAGGGATACATTGCCGGCGAATCCCTATACTGGGCGATCAATCGCAGTATGGACGCCATTGTCGGCACCGATTACTATTCGAAACGCGGTTGGTTCGAACGGGGAGAATTCCGCGCTCGTCCGAGCGAGAACTCTTTTGTATTCTTCAACTATGTGGGAATGGTGGATCGTGGCATCGGCTATCCACCGCAGAATCAGGGCGGCGAGGACGCGCGTTTAATAGCCGAGCGCCCTTTTTTCGGGAACTTCCGCGGCGTCGCGAATATCGATTACTTGAGTTCGTTCATTTTCCGCATCGCCTTCACCGACGTCTACACTCAAGCGGTTGACTCAGAAGTAAGGTCGCAAATTTTTCTCTCCAACACGACCAACGGGTTCCACTTCAATGCGCTCACCGAGCGCTATCAGAACTTCGAAGTTTGCAATCCGGCCACGGAACCGACTATCTGTCCCACGGTGATTACGCAGACGGAACTGATTCGGATTCTGCATACGCCGAGTTTTTTCATCTCCGGTGAGGAGCGGCAGTTGGGAAATACGCCGCTGTACTGGTCGTTCGAGAGCGCGGCTGAAGGGTTGCAGCGGCGCGAGTCGCCCGAGGACTTGCCGCCGAACCCGCTTGGGCTTCGCACTGCTCCACTGGTGGGCCGATTCGACCTGGCGCCCTCGCTGGCCATGCCTGTGCAATGGCAAGGATGGTCGTTCCGTCCCGAACTTACGTTGCGGGATACGCTTTACACACAACAGTACGATCCGGGATTGGCCGCAGCGACAGGCAGAGCTGCCGACGACGTTCTGAATCGCAAATCGCTGGAGACTTCGGTCGAGGTGCGCCCGCCGGCGTTGTCGCGAATCTTCGATCGTCCCTGGCTGGGACGCAAATGGAAACACGTGATCGAACCGCGCATGAAGTACGACTACGTAACCGGCGTCGATAACTTTGCCGAAATCCTGCGTTTCGATGCCGCCGATGTGCTCACCAACACCAATGAAATCGAGTACTCGGTGGTGAATCGTCTTTATGCCAAGCATCTGGATCCGAATGTCAAGGATTGCGATGTGCCAGCCATGGGCGCGATGACCATTGGCGGCGCCCCACAAGCCGGCGCGGTGCCGTGGGAGGTGGCGCCGAACCCGGACGCTAAAGTTTGTGCCTCGGGCCCGCGGGAGATTTTGAGCTGGGAGATCGGACAAAAGTATTTCTTCGATCCCACGTTCGGGAATGCGTTGGTGTCCGGGCAACGGAATGTGTTTACCACGACCGCGGAGTTCACAGGCATTGCGTTTCTCGATTCGGAGCGGCGGTTTGCTCCCGTCATTTCGCGCCTGCGCATTGAAACGAGTCCGCGCACCAACACCGAGTGGGACTTGGACTACGACGTCAAGACCAACCAAATCACTTCCAGCCTGGCGCTTGTCAACTACCACTACGGACCGTTTACCATTGGCGGAGGAGATGCCTTCCTGCGCGTGATCAACAGCGCGGCGGGAACCACGTTGACGAGCCCCAGCGAGGATTGCGCCAAACTCTCGCAAAGCAGCTCTTCCGAGCTCTGCGAATACCATCAGTTTCGGGTGTTGTTTGGCTATGGCCAACTCAACAAGCGTGGGTTGAGCGCCGCTACCAGCTTCGGTTTTGACGCGAACCTCGGGTCGTTGCAGTATGCGACAGTGCAGACTAGCTACAATTGGGACTGTTGCGGCCTCAATCTGGAATACCGGCGCTTTGCGCTGGGAACGGTGCGTAACGAAAATGAATATCGTTTCACGTTCACGCTGTCGAATGTGGGAACGTTTGGCAATCTCAGACGGCAGGAACGGCTGTACTAAGTTGTGAGTTCTCGGTTCTCGGTTCTCAGTTCTCAGAAACATCGCACCCTCACTGAGAGCTGAGAACCGGGAACTGAGAACTCCTTTCGTTAGATAATGAAGATCGTGACGACTGCAACCACGCTCGACCACAAAACTGAACGCCTGCGCCAGATCCTTGCGAGCCAAGTCCGCTTGATCGTCGCTTACTCGGGTGGCGTGGACTCCGCTTTTCTTTCCTGGATGGCGCACGAGGTACTCGGGGGCCAGATGTGCGCCGTGATCGCCGACTCCGCCAGCCTGGCGCGGACCCATCTTGAAGACGCGCTCACCTTTGCGCGCGAGCGCAAAATTCCCGTTGAGGTGGTGGAAACACAGGAACTGGAAAATCCCGCGTACACCCGCAACGATGCCATGCGCTGTTTTCACTGCAAGGACGAGTTGTTCACCGTCCTCGAGCGCTACCGCGAGGCCCGCGGGTTCGACGCCATCGCCTACGGAGTCAATGCCGACGACGAAGGCGATTTTCGCCCTGGACAGCAGGCCGCGCGCCAGCATCATGTCCTGGCCCCGCTGCTCGAAGCCGGCCTGACCAAAGCCGAAATCCGGGAACTGGCGCGGCAAGCGGACTTGCGGGTGTGGGACAAGCCGGCCTCCGCCTGCCTTTCGTCGCGTCTGGAATATGGACGCGCGGTTACATCCGAGGCGCTCAGCATTATCGAGCGCGGCGAAGACGCGCTGCGGGCGATGGGGTTCCGGCAATTCCGCGTGCGCCATCACGGAGAAATGGTGCGCATTGAAATTGCACGCGAGGAACTCCCGCGCGCTTTGACCGCCGAGATGGCCCGCGAGTTCACCGCTGTGTTCAAAGAACTGGGATTCAAGTTCGTCACGCTCGACCTGGAGGGATTCCGCTCCGGCTCGATGAATCAGTTGCTGACTGCCGAAGAGTTGTTGCGGGGACGCACGTGAAACGCCGGCGGGCGGGCGGAAAAACCACGCAGACGCACCGCCCAGCGGACGGCGGTCGCTACGTGAGTCTTGTTGCCATGAGATAATCAAGCGGCTTCCTCATGTTCAGGTGGTTTCTATTAATGATTGTTCGGCGCGCGTTTGTGGTGCTTTTGCTGATCTGTCTGGGCTGCTCGGCCCAGTCTCCTCCTTTACCGCGCGCTCTCGTTTCTCCTCCTTCGGACATCGTGAGCATGGTCGAACGGCAGGTCCGGGCGCATTACTCCCTTCCACCAGACGTAAAGGTGATTGTGGGGCCGTTCCGGTCGAGCGAATTTGCAAACTATGACGCGCTGACAGTTACGTTTGCGGGTCCGGGCAAGAAACAGGAGTTCGAATTTCTGCTCTCCCACGACCACAAGACGCTGATGCGCATGACCAAGTTCGATCTGACCGCTGATCCGTATGCCGAGATCATGAAGAAGATCGATGTCAGCGGGCGTCCGACGCGCGGCAACAAAGATGCCAAGGTAACGCTCGTGAACTATGACGATCTCGAGTGCCCGTTCTGTTCGCGCGCGCACGCGACGCTTTTCCCCGGGCTCTTCAAGGAATACGGGGATCGCGTCCTTTTCATTTACAAGGATTTCCCGATCGAAGAGATTCATCCCTGGGCCATGCACGCGGCAGTCGACGCGAACTGCCTGGGCGCGCAAAACAACGATGCCTACTGGGAATATGCCGATTATCTGCACGGCAATCCGCAGGCGATCGGCGGAAAAGGCGTCGACGGCCAGAATGCGGAACTCGACAAGCTAGCCACTTTGCAGGCGGAGAAGCATAACCTTGACGTTCCGAAGTTGCAGGCATGTGTAAAAGCTCAGGATGAAAAGTCTGTGCTCGCCTCGATTCACGAAGGCGAAGGGCTCGGAGTGGACGCAACCCCGACGATGTTCGTAAATGGACAGAAGCTGGATGGAGCAGTGCCGGCGGAGGATATACGAATCGCGCTCGACCAGGCGTTGAAGGATGCGGGCGTCGCACCCCCGGAGCATAAGCCTGCCGCCCCGGATACAAAGGCTCCGCTGGCTGCGCCAACGAAGTAACGGGATTGGTAATTTGTGATTGGTAATTTGTAAGCGAGCCACCCGCTGCGTTTTGGGTTGCAAATTACAAATCACAAATTACCAATCGCACATCCCACGCCGTGGTGGCGGAGGAAAGAAACTTGAAAAATCGTAACTACTTTGGGCGAGCCAGCCTGATCGTGTTCGGCGCGTTTTTGCTGGCAGGGCTGGCGGCTTGCAACCGCAACAGCAGCGGCGGCGACGTCATGGCTTCGATCAATGGCCGGAAAATCTATCGCAGCGAAGTCGACAAGTATTACGCGAACCAGACCGCGGGTTCAGATCAACAGCCGGCGGGCGAGCAGGCGGTGAGTCTTCGTCTGAGCATCCTGAATGAGCTGATCGAGACGGAAATCCTGATGCAACGCGCCGAGAAGCTCGGACTGCTGGCGACGGACGAGGAAGTGGACCGCAAGATGAACGAAATCAAGTCACCCTACACCGCCGAAGAATTTAACAAGCGCCTGCAGGACAAAAAAATATCGCTCGATGACTTCAAGCGCGACCTACGACGCTCGCTCACCCGCGACAAGGTGTTGAACAAGGAAATCACCTCGCGCATCAACATCACCGACCAGGACGTTACGAACTATTACAACGAACACAAAGCCGAGTTCAACCTGATCGAGGCGCAGTACCATTTGGCCAAGATCATGGTTTCCGGGATGGCCAACACACAGGTGCGCAATCTGCAGAACAGCAAAGCACAGAACGATGCCGAAGCGCGCAAGAAAATCCAGACGATCTCGAACCACCTCGACAGTGGTGACGACTTCGCCACGCTGGCCATGAATTATTCCGAGGACCCGGAAACCAGCAACAACGGCGGCGATTTGGGAATGGCTCCTGAATCGGCGCTCAAGAACGCCGACCCGGCAACTCGCGACGCGGTGCTGAAGCTCAAGCCGGGTCAGTACACGCCGGTGATTCCCATCATCAATCCGTCCACTCATCAGCCCGTCGCCTACATGATCGTGAAACTGATTGCGAAGGAGCCGGCGGGCCAAAGGGACTTGAACGATCCGCGGGTGCAACAGGCTATCCGCCAGCAATTGCGCGATCGCCGCGAGCAGTTATTGAAAGCGGCGTACTACGAGAGTCTCCGCGACGATGCCAAAGTCACGAATTACTATGCGGATGAAGTGCTGAAGAATCTGGGCGCGGCGAAGTAGAGGTGTAGAGACGGGGCTTTGCCCCGTCTCAGGCAGCGCGGCAAATGCCGAGACCGGCAAGCCGCGTCACTACGGGAAATTATCCCTCCAGCTTTTTCGTCAAGACTTCGTTCACCAACTGCGGATTCGCTTGGCCCTTCGAGGCCTTCATCACCTGGCCGACGAAAAACCCGATCATGGTTTTCTTTCCCGCCCGATATTGCTCCACTTGCTTCGGATTCGCCGCGATCAATTCATCGGCAAGCTTCTCCAGCGCCGATGTATCGTGCGACTGTTCGGGCCTCCCCTCGGCCTCATAAACCGCAGGAAAGTCCTGCTTGCGTTCGAAACAGAGGTCATAAAGATCTTTCAGCATCTTGCCCGAGATCGCACCCGACTCGACCAGATCGGCCGAGGCCGTAACCCCAGCCATCGAAATTGGCGATTGATCAAGTTCGAGACCGTGCGCTTTCAGGCGTCCAAGCAATTCGCTCTGCACGAGATTTGCGACGCGCTTGGGATTCTTCGCTATGCGGGCCGCGGACTCGAACTGATCGGCCAGCGCTCGGGTGAGCGTCAGCGTGTGGGCATCGCCGGCGGTGATGCCGTAGTCGTTCATCATGCGCTGGCGGCGCGCTTCGGGAAGCTCGGGCAAACTGGCGCGGATTGCGGCTTGCCATTTCTCGTCCACCACCAGCGGGAGCAAATCGGGCTCGGGAAAATAGCGATAGTCGTGCGCCTGCTCTTTCGAGCGCATGCCATACGTCTTGCCTTCGTGTGCGTTGTAGAGTCGCGTCTCCTGCGTGATCCGGCCACCGCCCTCGATGATTCCGATGTGGCGCTCAATTTCGTACTCCAGCGCCTGCTTGATGAAGCGAAACGAGTTGACATTCTTGACTTCGGTTTTGGTGCCGAATTCTTTTTGTCCGCGAGGCCGCACGCTGATGTTGGCATCGCAGCGCAGCGAACCCTCCTCCATATTGCAGTCGCTCACGCCGGTGTAGAGGATGATTTCCTTGAGCCGGGTAAGGTACTCGTACGCTTCCTCTGGCGATCGCATGTCTGGTTCGCTGACAATCTCGGCCAAGGGAACGCCCGTGCGATTCAGATCAATCGCGGTCTTGTGAGCGGCGTCGGCGAACCCTTCGTGCAGGCTCTTGCCCGCGTCTTCTTCCAGGTGCAGGCGGGTGATGCCGATCTTCTTCCTGTCGCCGCCGTCACCGTGCATGTCGATGACGATGAATCCGAACTCCGCCAGCGGCTTGTCATACTGTGAAATCTGATAGCCCTTCGGCAGGTCCGGGTAGAAATAATTCTTCCGCGCAAAGATCGACACTTCGTTGATGCGGCACTGCAAAGCCATCGCCGCCAGAGCCGCAAACTCCACTGCCTTGCGGTTGAGCACTGGCAAAGCCCCCGGAAGTCCCAGACAGACCGGGCATACGTTGGTGTTTGGAGGATCGCCAAAACGAGTCGAGCACGAACAAAATATCTTCGAGACAGTCAGCAGTTGTACGTGGACTTCGAGTCCGATGACCGGCTCGTATTTTGCGAGGAGGTCCTCGGAAACGGCTGGGATGGTCGCCATATCGAGAGATTATAGACGGGCCTAGCAGTGGAGTGCGGCAGCAACTACGGTTTCTTCACCTCCGGCGCGCTCAGGTACTTCTCCATTGGAATTTCGAAATACATCAGCTCACGGCCTTTCGCGTCTTCGACTCCGGTCACGTAGAAGCTGGCGCCGGCGAGCGGATTCGAAATGTCCTGAATATCGAAAAACAGAAAGCCGCGCACCGTGGAATGCGGTTCCACCGCCTTGGCGCCAAACTGAGCCTGCTCGATTTCATCCCACGTCTTGCGTTTCACACCACCTTTGACTTCTTTCTTGGGCAGCGGAATCGGCAACGTAGGCCCGTCACTGCGCGAGGGATGCGAGAGCCGGCGCAGCAGATCGTCCATGCTTGCGGGGAACAGCTTGCTGCGGTCTTTGGTATTCAATTGCGCCTTCATGTCGACGAGTGAGACGGGCTGATCGCCATCATTTGTGATTACGAAAAAAATCGGCATGTATCCGTTGTTGCGATAGTTCACGCTGAAGATCGCCGCTTTATCTTCCAGGTCATAGGGATCGACTGCGACCACAACTTTTTCCGTGGGGTGATCGTCATGCGCGGGGTAGGTGCGCGCGGGCTGCGCCGTAGGCATTACAAACTCTTTGGCCGCAAACGCGCCGAGACAGCAGAGCAACAACACAAAAGCACAAACTACGCTAAGTCGTGGGGATCGCGGCAGCGATCTGTGAAGTGGTTCGTGCAAACCTGCATTTCTCATACGTGAATTATAGGATGCCGTCAGCGCAGTCGGCGCACACTCTGAAGTGCTGCGCTACTCAAGACCGGGAGAATTTCCGCTCGCCATTTAGAATAGGGCTTCTCTTCATGTACGCGCTCTACAGTGCGCTGCTCGCTTTGTTTCTGCTGCTGACTCTGCCCTACTGGCTGCTGCAGATGCTGCGGCACGGCAAGTATCGGGCGGGATTGCGGCAGAGGTTTGGCGCCGTTCCGCCCGCTCTGGCTGGCCGCAGCGAAAAACCAGTAATCTGGATTCATGCGGTTTCAGTGGGCGAGGTGATAGCTTCGAGCGCTGTGGTCGAGGCGCTGCGGCAGAAACTTCCGTCCCATCGCGTACTGCTTTCGACCACCACCAGCACGGGCCAGAAACTAGCGGCACAGCGGTTCGGCGCGGAGAATGTATTCTACTTTCCTTTGGACTTCGCCTTCGCCATCCGCCCCTACCTCGACGCTCTGCATCCCGAACTCGTGGTCGTCGCTGAAACTGAATTCTGGCCAAACTTTCTGCGGCTGGCCAAGCGCAGTGGGGCTGGCATCGCCGTAATCAACTGCCGAATTTCCGATCGCTCGCTTCCCGGTTACCAGCGGCTCCGTTTCTGGCTTCCGCGATTGCTGGAGAAGACGCTTGGGAACGTCGACTTGTTTCTGGCCCAGACCGAAGAAGACCAGCAGCGGCTGATCGAAATTGGCGCTGCCGAATCGAAGGTTAAGGTGGCTGGCAACCTGAAATTTGACGTGGCGCCACCACCGTTGCCGGCGATGGTTGCGAGTCTGCGCGAGAGCTTCGGCCATACCGGAGCGGGGCCGGTTCTGGTGTGCGGCAGCACGCTCGAAGACGAAGAAGGCTCGCTGCTCTCGGCGTTTCGCAACATCCTGGCCAATCATCCCAAGGCTGTGATGATCCTTGCGCCGCGCCATCCCGAGCGATTTGCGGATGTGGCGGCGTTGGTTGAGGAACTTGGCTTCCGGATGTGGCGGCGATCTCTGTGGAGCGGGGAACCGCTTGCTGGCGGCGTGTTTCTGGTCGACAGTATCGGAGAATTGGCCGCGCTTTATTCGCTGGCCACGGTCGCGTTCGTCGGAGGCAGCCTGGTGCCGCGCGGCGGACACAACATTCTTGAGCCCGCGCTGTATGGCGTTGCCATCGTCACCGGCAACCACTACGAGAATTTTCGCGATGTCGTCAACTTTTTTGCCCGGCGCAATGCGGTGCGCATCGTCGGATTAGCGGAGCTTCCGTTGGTATTCATGGAGCTGATCGAAAACAGCGACGAACGAGCGACTCTCGGCCGGAACGCACTCGCGGCGCTCGAATCGCAGCGCGGCGCAACGGCCAGGACGGTCTCGGCGCTGCTCCAGCTTATGAAGATGGACACTCAAGCGATAAACGGACAGCGCGCCGGCAAGGGGTCCGCATGAATCCGTTGACCGGACTTTACGGCGCCGCCGCCGCTTTGCGAAACACCCTGTTCGATCGCGGTGTACTGACTTCGCGGCGACTGGAGCAACCCGTGGTCAGCGTCGGGAACCTATCGGTGGGTGGTTCGGGCAAGACCCCGTTTGTAATTGCGCTCGGTGAACTGCTGAAGGCGCGCGGCATTCGGTTCGACGTGCTCTCACGCGGATACGGCCGCAAAACTCGCGGAGTGCTGGTAGTTGAAAAAGATGGCAGCGCCACCGACTTCGGCGACGAACCGCTGCTGATCGCGCGGCGGCTGGACGTTCCCGTGATCGTCGGCGAAAGCCGTTATGCCGCAGGCCGAGTCGCCGAGCGGAACTTCCAGCCGCAACTGCACATCCTCGACGACGGCTTTCAGCACCGCTCTTTGGCGCGCGACTTCGATATCGTACTGATGACCGAGCGCGACTTCGACGACAAGATGTTGCCTTCGGGAAGGCTGCGCGAGCCGCTGTCGTCGCTGCAGCGTGCGGACGCAATCGTACTGCCCGCAGGTTCGGCGGTGGATCGTCCGGTGCTTCGGCAGAAGCCGATCTGGCGCATCGAGCGCGAGCTCGTTCTCCAAAGCCTGCCTTCCTCACCCGTCGTCTTCTGTGGCATCGCGCGGCCCGAACAGTTCTTTGCCGAGGTACGCGCTGCCGGGATCACGGCGGCGGCGGAAATCAAGTTTCGCGATCATCATTCGTATGACCTCGACGACATTCAGGCCCTTACCGGCGCGCGTCGCGACCTTCAGGGTGCCGGCTTTCTTACGACAGAAAAAGACGCTATTAACCTCGCCCCCAACCAGCACGGCCTCGAACCACTCGCGGTCGCCACGCTCAAGTTGACGCTCGACCATCCCACGGACATTGTGGATACCATTTTGGCGAGAACCATTTTCGCAACAATCATTTCTCAATGATCAATGAACCGAAGGCCCGCTCGTGAGAAAATCGTCGGTTGCACCGCATGACTAGATATTAATGACAAAGCATATTCATCCAAAAGAGAACGGCCGCCTGCGCCTACGAAAGATCGTCGAATCTTTTCCCAAACTCACGGTGACCGTCCTCGCCGATCTGGTCGCCGATGAGTTCGTGTTCGGCGAGATTTCTCGCGTCTCGCGCGAGGCCCCCGTGCTGATTTTAAAGCACCACGATCGCAAGGTGGTTCCGGGCGGCGGCGCGAATGCTATCTACAACCTCGCAGACCTTGGAGTAAACGTCTTGCCGGTTGGGATCGTGGGCGACGACGAGCCGGGAAAACTTCTGCTGCGCGCTTTCCGGCACAAACGCATCCCGGTCAGCGGCGTTTTCAAAGACAAGAGCTACACCACCGTGACCAAAACGCGCATCCTGGCTGGATTCGCGCACACCGCGGGACAGCAGGTCGTGCGCCTGGACCGCGAGCCTACCGAAGGTCCAAACGCGCATTTACGCCGCGAGCTCGTGCTCGCCGCGCGCGAATATACCCGCGCCTCCGATGCGTTGCTCATTTCCGACTACGGATACGGCGCGGCAACACCCACTTTGCTGAATGTGATTCGAGAAAAGCGCGGGCTCGACAAGGTTCCCGTGACCCTCGATTCGCGCCATCGCATGCTCGAGTTTTCTGGCGTCACGGCCGCAACGCCGAACGAATCTGAGGTGGAAGAAGTCCTCGGCATCCGTATCGGCGCCGACTGGGAGCGCCTTCTGGCCGCCGGAGATCAGATCGCAGGCGCAATGAATCTGGAATCGCTCCTCATCACTCGCGGCAAGGATGGCATGGTGGTTTTCCCGCGCCGCCACAAGCCGGTGGATATCCCGATCTACGGCAGCGATGAGGTCGCCGATGTGACCGGCGCCGGCGACACCGTGATCGCGACGTTTACCGCGGCCCTGGCTGCGGGCGCAACCGCCGAGGAGGCTGCGCACCTGGCGAACTACGCGGGCGGCATCGTGGTGATGAAGCGCGGCACGGCCACGGTTAGTCAGCAGGAATTACTGGAAGCGCTGGAGAAGGCCGCGCCGGAAGCTCGTGAGCATTAGTAGTACGTGGCGCAAACACGGTTCGTATCGGGGCACACCTTCAGGCGTGCCGTAAACGCGCGCCGTTACAACGCGTCTGATTCGGAGTCTTTCGACATCGCTAAAGCGATGCCCTGATACGGGAACATGAAGTTTTCGCCAGCCCGATGAATCGAGATCATTGGTCACATCAACATTGGTCACATCAACACTGGTCACATCAACATTGAGCACATCACTCAATCCGAAGATTGTTTCGCGCGACGAACTGCGGCAGTGCGTCGCGGATTGGCGGCGCGCCGGCCATCCCATCACACTGGCCAACGGATGTTTCGACCTGCTGCATGTCGGACACGTGCGCTACCTGCATGCCGCGCGGGAACTCGGCGGCAAACTGATCGTCGCGGTCAATGCCGATGCTTCCGTGCGCGCGTTGAAGGGCGAAGGGCGCCCCGTGATGCCTGCCGAGGAACGCGCGGAAATTCTGGCGGCGCTGGCGGATGTGGATGCCGTCGTTGTGTTTCCAGAAAAAGATGTGCGCGCCCTCGTTCGCGAAATCCGTCCCGACTTTCATGCCAAGGGTAAGGACTATACGGTGGAGAGCGTTCCTGAGCGCGACGAGGTCGCAGCTTGTGGAGGCCGAGTTGTCATCGTGGGCGATCCCAAGAATCATTCCGCCACTGAGGTTATTCGTTCGCGTTCGCGGCTGGAACCATCGTGAGTCGGAGCGGATTCAACAGCCTGCTCGTTGTGCGCCTCAGCGCCATGGGAGACATCATCCACACTCTGCCCGCCGTCGCCGCGCTGCGCCAGGCTTTCCCCGACGCCACTTTGGGATGGTTGATCGAGGAGCGCTGGGCGGAACTGCTCTGCACCCTTCGCTATCCGCGCTCCGGATCGCGCTCTCCGCAGCGCCCGCTGGTCGATCGCGTCCACGCTGTCAATACGGCGGAATGGCGTCGCGCTTTTTTCTCGTTCAACACCTGGCAGCAGATGGCCGTGGGCTTGAGTCAGTTGCGCGGAATTCAATACGACGCCGTGATTGATTTTCAGGGCGCGGTGCGTTCGGCGCTGCTGGCACGCTGGTCGGGCGCGCCCATGATATATGGGGACGCGCAACCGCGGGAGAATGCTGCCGGCATGTTTTACACACGAAGAGTACTTTCAAAGACGAATGGCACCCATGTCGTCCAACAGGCGCTGGCACTGGCGGAAGCCGTCATCGCGACTTCGACCGTTCCAACTGCGGTGGTGGAACCCCGCGTAGAGTTCCCGGTGGACCCGTATGCGGAGAGCAGGATTGCCGGCCTGACGGCGAATGAAAAAAACTTCGCAATTCTAAACCCCGGCGCAGGCTGGGGCGCGAAGATGTGGCCGGCCGAGCGTTACGGGCAGGTTGCGAAGGAACTCGCAGCAGACGGGATAGGTTCGCTCGTAAACTATGGGCCAGGTGAAGAAGAGTTGGCCGCGGCAGTGGAAGCCGCGAGCGAAGGGGCGGCGCGAAAGATCTCCTGTTTGGTTTCTGAGCTGATCGCGCTCACGCGCCGGGCGCGTCTCTTCATCGGCGGCGATACCGGTCCGATGCATCTGGCAGCGGCTTTGAAGATTCCGGTAGTAGCAATTTTTGGTCCGACAAACCCGGCGCGCAACGGCCCGTTCGGGACCCGATCGATTGTGCTGCGAAGCTCGAGCAGTCTGACCGATCACACCCGGCGCGGCGAACCGGAACAAGGTCTGCTCGAAATCACCGCCGGCGAAGTCGTCGCCGCAACTCGCAAGCTTTTGCGGCATCGCATGGCAGAATCCAGTACCGCCGAAACCAGTGAGTGAAGCGCCACAGTCCGGGCCGCAATCATCGCCAACCAGCATAGACACCTGGGCGCGCTTGGCCCGCCGCATCCGCGTGCCCCTCGGATTTATTTTTGCGGTGGTCTTCGTGTTGCTGGCGCAACCAACCAGAAACTCGCTTATCGCCGGCGCACTGGTGCTCGTCCCCGGCTTGGTTGTGCGCGGATTGGCTTCCGGCCACGTGCAAAAGGACAAGCAGCTCACCACCAGCGGCCCCTATGCCTACACTCGCAATCCGCTGTATCTCGGATCGCTGCTGCTGGCCGCCGGCTTCGCCATCGCGGCGCGCAGTTGGTGGATCGTCGCCGTCATGCTTCTGATGTTCGTGGTGATTTATGTCCCGGTCATCGCCGGCGAAGAGCGTTATTTGCGCCGGACGTTCCCCGGCTACGACGACTATGCCCGCCACGTACCGCGCCTGTGGCTGCGGCTTACGCCCTATGGCAGCCAGCAGAGTGCGTACTCCTCCGCACGCTACTGGAGGCACCGCGAATATGAGGCGAGCATTGGCTGCGTGGTTATGCTGGCTATCCTTGTCGCCAAGCTGATCTTTAAGCTGGCGTGGTAAAGCTCGCGCGGTAATGGTGTGGTAGTCTGCCGTTACTTATGGTGATCGCCCCGGGAGGCCGAAGGAAAGGGTTGATTCGCCACTCGGTCCCGTTCTTCCTCATTGCGACCATGTTGTCGGCGCAGCCAAGACCGCCCACCGACACCATCGGCCCCGCTCCCGTGCAGATCGCGCCTCCACGTCCCAACTATCCTTTTCCCGATGGACGGAGCTACGTGTATTCAGCGGAATGGCATTTGATTACCGCCGGGACCGGTATCGTGAGAATGGATGTCACCGGAAACGATCGCAGAGTTACTGCGACCGCCGAATCCTCAGGAGCCGTCAACGTCGTTTTTCCCGTGCACGATCGTTTCGAGTCGCACTTCGATCCCCGGACGTTCTGCTCGCTCTCGATCTTCAAGCACAGCGAGGAAGGCGCGCACAAGCGCGAGACTTCGATCCACTTCGATTATGCGCGCAAGAAAAGCACGCTCGATGAAAAAAATCTGAAAACGGGCGAGACCAAGCACGTAGAAAACGACCTTGCCGGCTGCGCCACCGACGTCATCACCGGCTTTTACTACCTGCAGTCGCTGCCGCTGCAACCGGGCGCCAGCTACGAGTTTCCGATCAGCGACGGGAAGACGGCAATTGTCCGCGCCAAGGTGGAAAAACGCGAGCTGATCAGGGTGCCGGCCGGAACATTCCCGGCGGTGCTGGTTACCGCCGAGGCGACTTCCGGCTCGCTGCAGTCCAAAGGCAAAGTGTGGGCATGGTTCTCGGAGGATCCAAGTCACACGCCAGTGCAAATGCGCGCTAAGCTGGGATGGGGAACGCTGCTGTTTCGCTTGCAGAGAATCGAGAAGTGAGATTTGTAATTGCCGAATCCTACTTCCGCGCCACGACCGCCTGCTTCGCCTTCGCCAGTTCCGGACGCACTGAACTCGACCCTTCGCAAGTCTTGACCAACACGGCGTAATACTCGGTTGCCTGCGAAGCTTGTCCCGCCATCTCCGCCGCCTGGGCCGCGCCATAGAGCCCGTTGAAGCGCTTCGGATTGAACTTCAAATCTCCCTGATACTCGGCCAGCGCCTGCTCTGGACGCTTCATCTCAAGCAACATATCGGCCAGCATCTCGCGCGCCGGCATCGAAGTCTGTTCTTCTCCGACCGCGTCTTCATGATCCGCTTCCTTGCGAAGCGCCGCCGTCGCTTGCTCGTCTTTACCCTCGCCATGCAGAATCCATGCCGATGCTTCCTGGTAAAGCATGTCGGTCGCGTCGGCTTCGTAAGTTTTCTTGCTCGACAGGTAATCTTTGCGAATCCTACCGATTTCGTGTAGATTACTGTCCGCTCCGGCCAGGTCTCCGCTGCGTGCGCTTCCAATGGCCTTCGCCCAGTAGGTGTAGGCGCGGTCGCCCGGACTGGCTTTAGGGATCACCGGCAAAGCTGCCGCCTCCAGCCAGCGATGCAGTTCCACGGCATACATGGTGGGAAACTTCGACATGGCGAAGGCCTGCATGTCGCGATCCATGCTACCCATATGCATTGCGGGCATGGCTTTCACTTCGTCAATCACTTTTGACGCATCCGCCTCTCGCCCACTTTGCAGATAGGCATAGATCAGAAAATCCATGGCGTGAAACTGGTGGCCTTCCCCGCCCATGTGCATCTCCGAAGCCTTGCGCGTCGCCGCAATCGAAGCCAGGTTCGACTGGATCGAGTCGGGCCAATCCCCCACGCGCGCAAAGATGTGCGACGGCATGTGCACCGCGTGCGGAGCCGACGGCGCAATCTGCGCATAGCGCCGGGCCGCCGGTAATCCGAGTTCCGCCAACTGCGGCTTGTCGTAAGTGTGGATCAGGTAGTGCGCGATGCCCGGATGATTGGGCTCGGCGTCGAACAGCTTCTCCAGGATCGCGCCAGCCTGCTTGCGATTGGCAAAAGTGGTGTCGTTCTCCGGCTCCGACGCCAGCAGCGAGAGCGCATAAAACGCGGCCGCTTCGTGGTCGTCCGGATATTTCACGTACACCTTCTCCATGGCGGCGGAGTAAGCCCGGGCGCGCGCGTGGTGGTCAGCTTTGTTGCTGTTGGAATAGAACGCCTCGAGGGCTTGTATGTAATCGCGTTCGCGCTCAGTCGCCTCGGCGCTCACCTTGTCGGCATTTTTCAACTCGCCCGAGGCCCGCTTGATGGTAGCCGCAGTCGGCTGATCCCAAAGCTGATGCCACAGGCTCATGGCCTCGCCCCAGTACGCCATGGCACATTTCGAGTCCTGTTTTTCGGCCTCAAGAAAAATCTTCTCCGCCTCTTCGTACCAGAACGAATGCAGCAGCGCGACACCTTTTTCGAATGTCTTCTGCGACGACGCCGTACAAGACACCGGGAAATGCACCGTGCCCAGTTGGTCGAGTGCGAGTTCTTCGTGATGATGGTCTTCGTCGGCCATCGCCATGCCGGAGAACGCCGCGGCAATACACAGAATCCAGATCAGTTTCCGCATGAAACACCCCGGTTGGAGTCTAGTGCGCGAGTTGAGGCCGGGTCAAGGCGGAGGCGCTGGGTGGTGTAGAGCGACGGTCAAGCGCGGCCACGCCGCTTTTGAACGAGACCTGCGTTTTGGATTCGTGCGTACGGATGGACATATCACAACGCCTGCTGGTCCATCTCCTGCAAGCACCGCTGTAGAAAACACCGAATAGACACGCGAATCCGCCTACAACACGCCGTTAACCAAAGACTCGGAGATCCAGTGACAAGTCTGATGAAGGTACTGGCAACATCGCTTTTGCTGACTAGTTTATGCGTTGCCAGTAACGTGCAAGACCACTTTGTAGGCGTTCAGCGTACAACGGTTCACTGCTTTTTCCCGCTAACAATGCAACGAATACAAGGCAGCGGTATTTGTATCAATCCTGGTTGCTCCGTCATCGCTACGGCTTACCACGTCCAAATGATGACAGGGAAGGCAAAGTTGGGGGTTATCGGTGGACACACCACAAAAGTATTATCGCTTGCCAACGAACGCGACACCAATAAGACTGACGTACCTGCTGGGAAGGGATCTCTGTTTTATAACATAGCCAATGACGTTTCATTCATCTATACCAGTAAGCCAGTTAGTAACAAGTCGGGCACACCTTATTCATACAGATCTTACGTAGGGCAGAATGTGATAGTAGCGGGCTACCGTGACGGCAATTTCGAAACCAAGAGCGCTCGTATCATCGGATTGAACGTCGCTTTGGTAGTGGGACAAGCCCAACTCAACGAAAACCTGATTCTTGACATTGATTTGAAGCCCGGATGCAGCGGCAGCGCGGTTCTTGACCAGTCGGGAAACCTGCTGGGGATGGTTACACTTGCCGGCGTGTTGAAATTCGAAAGTGGTGACTTGAATGCGTCTGTCGCCCTTCCCATCAGAACCATAGCGAACGCATTGGTGAAGCTGGACCCATCTCTTGGCGCCGCTATCTTCGATCACATACCCGACGAAGAACCAAAGCCGCTAGAATCCTCTTCTGTGGTGTACCAGGAAGAAGAAGACGTCCCCGAAAACACTTCGCCGGTCATACCAATGCTAACTGTCGTTCCAGGCGAGGTGCCTAACTCGGTCGATAAGTTACGCACCAGATCGGAGGCTGCTTCCAAGGTAATGGTCAACTTGATCACCAATCAATGTTTGGTGCAAGGGACGCAGAAGCCGCTATGCTATGAATTATCGATGGCCGACGGCCAACAGGTGTTTCGCAAAATATACGCAAGTGGCAAGCTGGGTAAGCGTACGGGCTTTCTCCCGGTTCAAAAGCACGGAGTCTGGATGCAATCTGACTGGACGGATGCGCTGGGGGAAGTAGCAGATCATCCTTGGGTATTTCAAGGCTCGGTGGACGGTCGTTATCTGTTCACGTTTAAGTCCTCCGCCGACGATGACCGCTGCTATTACGAAGAGTATTCCCACGGAATTCCCCTTTTCGGAGGAGGGCACCCAGAATGGAAGGGTTCGGTCGGCTGCTTTGAGCAGGTCCTAACCGACAAGGACTTCAATGTGATGGTCGTATATTCTGAAATGTATCCGCCTGGCGACTGCTTAACCCAACTGGTCCAGACTGCTATCTACTATGACTGGATCAAGCTGGAGGGCCTGAAGTCCCCTGTTCTGTTGCCGGTTAAGGAACGAATTACGGCCAAGGTCATGGGACAGAAGGAGTTGTCGTACGCTAACGCGTCTTGGACTGACTACAAACAGTTCCGAACTGACCACAAAGTGAAGTTTTGAAAAACGTTTCCTGGTGTGGAAGCTCCACTCCCCTGCTGGTTGACTCACTGGTTCCAAAACCGCTGGGTGCCGCACGCGTCGGGTTCTTGCGACCAGCGGCTCCGGCATCTCACTTCGCCGCAGCCAGCAGCGCCTCTGCCACCAGCTTCTTGGTCTGCTCATCCATTTCCGTCGGCCCAGTGTTCCGGCTGACCTCGTCGGCCAGATGCTTGGATTTGATTCCTATATAGACGGCGTTGTACGCAGTGTCGCCGAGGTTTTCCACTCGGTGCTTGAAAGGTGGGTACCAGCGGGACTCGCCTGGCTTGGCAAACACCTCTCGTGTCTTGCCATTTTCATCCGTGAAGCGGAGATGTCCGGCAGTGAGAACGACGACCACACCTCCAATATGCGCGTGCAGGCCCGACCTCTCATGCGGTCCATAGTGGACGTTCACTACCTGCACGTATTCATTCTCAAAAGCCAGCTTGTAGTGCGTGGGTTCGACCTTGATGGGATCTTGGGCAAGCGCCATAGTGCAGAAAAAAGTGCAGAACAAAGTAGAGGAAAAAGTGCAGAAAAACAAAACCACAAGCGCGGCGCAGAACCGCCGATACACGTGTTTCCGCATGAGATGCGACCTCGGGGGCTTTTCTGTAAGCTGCCCTCAAGCTTATCTCGCCCTCAGTAACTGTCAATGACGGAACCCAGGTTCGGACCAAAGTGGTAAGAAGGCGTTTGCGCTCTGAAGCTTTTACTGCAGCCGGAAGCGTTCATTGATCAGCCGCTGCAGTCGCGGCCGGTAGAGAATATCGTAGGCAAGTTCTTTGTCGGGAAACATGCTGAGAGCGGCCCGGCGGGCATTGGCGGCCATGTCCGCCGCCTCTTCCAGCGTCAGATTGGGATCCTGGCTGAGCACCGACATCACCATGCTCATCATCATCTGCAGACGCCGCAGTCTTCGCGCTTCTTCCATGCGCTCGTTGTGTTCTCCGCCGGTTGGTTCGGCCGGTTGAACCATACTGTGCCCGCCCTTCGTCTGTCTTCGGAGTTGGATGTTGGCCGCAGGCCCCGCGTTGCGCCCCAGTCGTCATTGTGGCAGCTTCCGCCCAGGAATCAAGCTTCCCTTGGCCGCACACCTTTGTGCCCCACAAGACAGATGTATAGTGACTGCCGTAATCTGTTACCAGACAGTTTTACGGAGGACGCATGCCAAACCCTTCGCCTCAGCCCGAGCCTAACGAGAAACTCGTCAAGATCTTCGACACCGAGCAGGAGAACGAAGCCATGGTCGTGCAGGGCTTGCTGCGATCTGCGGGGATCGAATCGGATTTGAAATCCATTGACGCGGTGCAGAACGTGTATCCCGGCGTCGGCGGCACGATCCTTCTTGTCCGCGAAGAAGACGCTTCCGAAGCGGAAAAGATTATCGAGGCCTACCGTAAATTGCCGCCTCTCGATGACGAGACCGCCGACATCACCGGGTAAAAGGATTCCTGAGCGCGAAATTTCAATGCACGAGCGCAACGTCCGGACTCACCGACTTGCCGTCCAGATAAAAACTGACCGCGCCCTCCTCATCGGTGCGATAGGTTTTCACCCCGGCCTGCTGTAACCGCTCCAGCACTTCGCGCCGGGGGTGTCCGTACACATTTCGCGCGCCCACGGAAATAACGGCATAACGCGGATGAACGGTCGCGAGAAGATCGGCGGAAGTTCCGCTCGCGCTGCCATGATGCGCGACTTTCAGCAACATCGCTTCCGGATGCTCTTCCACTACGCGCCGCTCCGCCGGACGCTCCGCGTCCCCCTCGAGCAAAGCCGTCGTGCCGCCAAACGTAGCCGTGAACACCAGGCAGTCGTCGTTGGGACGCATCGACCCGGTAACCTGATCGCGTCCGGGAGCGAATACCTGGAAGTGCGCTCCACCGTAATCGAATTGGTCGCCGTCTTTTTTCACTGAGACTCCCATTCCCGCTGTCCGGGCCTGGGCAACGATCGGCGCCAATTCGCCGACGGGTTTGTCGATGCTCAGCCAAAGTTCTCGCGGGTGGAAATTTGCAATTACCGCGGGCATCCCGCCGAGGTGGTCGGCGTGAGGGTGGGTGATCACGACCACGTCGAGATGGTCGATCCCTCGACTCCAAAGATAAGAAGAGACCACCTGTTCGCCCAGATCGAAGTCGGAATGCATCCACTGCGGCAGACCTCCGGCATCAATGAGCAGGGCGCGGCCCTCGGGCGTGACCAACAGAATGGAATCGCCTTGTCCGACGTCGATGGTCGTCATCTCCATCACGCCGGGGCGAAGGTGAGGACGAGAGTGGACAAACGCGATCCAGATCGCAACGCCAAACAGCAGCGCGAGAGATGCGAAAGCGAGCAGGCGCGAGCGACGGAACTGCGCCGCCAGCATGGCGATCAGAAGCGCGGCGATCGATGCCAGAATCATCGTGAGCGAAGGCATGGCAACACGTAGATCAGCGATTGATGCACCCGCAACTTGAGCTCCCCCCAGCCAATGCACGGTTCCAGCGATGCCCTCGAGCGCGAGGCCGGAAATCCAAACCGCAGGCTTGGCCAGCGCGGTCGATATGTATCCCAAGCCGACGGCGGCGACGGCGCAGGGCATCAGCACCTGGGTGAGCGGAATCACCGCCAGGTTAGCCGGCATCCCCATGGTGGTGGCGCGATGAAAGTGATACGCCATAAGCAGCGCCAGTCCTGCCTGCATCAGCGCCGAGATGAAGATCAATTCGCCCGCACGGATCGCCACGCGTAATAAGATCGCAGGCAATGCCAGGCTAAGACGTTCACCGATGAACCGGCGCAACCGCCCGGCGATCAATCGAACATCGAGCCGAAATTGCGCCACTTCGGGAGCGACGTGCAGATCGTAACTGGCAGCGCGCAACAGGCGTAAACCCCGCGCGTAGGGCAAAGTTGTCCGTTCGAGGATCGGCGAGCCGATCCCCGCGATAATGAAGACGGCCAGAAAAGTCAGTTGAAAACTGGCGCCGAACAAGGCGTGTGGGTCGACGATTAGAACTCCCAGCGCCGCTGCTCCAATTGCATTCATCATGTTGCGTTCGCGATAGAGCAGGCGCGCGCCTAAGTATGTCGCCAGCATCAGCGCGGCGCGCCACACCGGCGGACCGACTCCCACCACGAACGCGTACGCGAACGAGACCACGACCGTGGTGATGGCCGCCACCGCGGGATCCACGCGAAACTGGCGCAGCGCCCAAAAAATGGCGAACGCCAGAATGCTCAGGTTCATTCCGGAGACGACCAGCACGTGATACGTGCCCGAGCGCTGGTACTCTGTGCGCGTCGCATTGCGCAGAAATGATTCCTCGCCGAGCACCATGGCGTCCATGAGCGACGCCTGCGGCGCGGGCCACAGTTGGTGAATCTTGGCCACAATGCTCGCATGAACCCGCGTTCGCCAGAGTTCAAGCCGGCTGCCGGAAAACCCTGGGAGCCGCTCGATGTCCGCCGCCTCTGCCGACCCCAGCACGCTGACGCCGTTGTCGCGCAGATAGCCTTCGTAGTCAAAGGCGCCAGGATTACGGTAATTGCGCGCCGGATGCAGTTTGGCAAGAATGCGCAGCCGCGTGCCATAAGTCAGAGCAGGCAAGACAAGTATGGGGACGGGCGACTCGCCCGTCCCGCGCCCAGCATCCGCAGCATCAAGGCCAGACGAGAGCCTGCCCTGAGCTTGCCGAGGGGACGCCCGTCGCTCCACTGGCTCGGAATTCTCGACTTTCTCATAGATCGACAGCCGCACCCCAACCCGCACAGGCCAGCTTTCCCCCGCGCTAGCGATCTCCTCTGTCTCCACGTCAATGGCCTCACGAACCGATTTCGGCCCCGCCGCCCGTGCATAGCCCTCCCGGATCACGCGCCCCGTGAGTATTACGGGACGGCCATCCGCCAGGGTGAGAATACTTGGGGTGCCCTGCTGAGGTTGGTCCAGGGGCTGACTTCGAATCTGAATCAGAAAAGCACCCAGAAGAAACCACGCTCCCAAAGAGAATGCCTTGGCCAGCCAGGCACGCTTCGGAAGAAACCATAACGCCGCTAAAACGAAGGCCACGACCGCAATCACCCACCACGACGGTGGTCGCCAGGCGCGCACTCCGGTCCACAGGCCAAGGGAAAATGCCAACGCCGCCCAGAACAACGGCTGTCTCGGCGGATTCCTGCTGCGTGTCATGGATTCGATCTCCAGGGAAGGAAGGGCTTGCCAGCCGACGGGCGCAACTCGGCGAGGACTCGGAACAACTGGTCGGAAGTAGAGGCAGGACGAGCGGGGCTCTGGCGCATGCGTTCTCGACGCCAGAGCCTTCTTCACCACCCGTCTTCCAGGAGGAACTCACGCGAAGTAAAAAGCGGTCAGCGCGCCAGTAGCATCACCGATTCGATGTGAAACGTCTCCGGAAACAGATCGAACAAGTGTGCTTCCTCGATGTGGTAACCGGCCGCCAGCAGGGGGCCAATATCCCGGGCCAGCGTCGCCGGATCACACGAGACATATCGGACACGAGGCGCTCCGAGTTCCGCGAGAGAGCGGATTACCGCCTTGCCGGCCCCCGTGCGGGGAGGGTCTAGGACGACTAAGTCAGGCCTTTTCTGCACCGGCCGGCCGTTTAGGTAATCGCTCTTCAGGCACTCCTCTCTGAGGAAATCGTCGGCGCGCGCGCTAACCGCTTTTACGTTCGCAGGGACATTCTGCACCAGGTTGGCATATGCTGTCTGTGACGCCTCTACACTAAAATTGTGACGAAAAAAACCCGCCAAAACAGTAGAAAATAACCCCACGCCGGCATAGAGATCGAGCGCGACCTCCCCGTGCGCATCGCCGGTAACCAACGAAACCAGTTCGTCAATGAGATGACGGTTCACCTGGAAGAAGGCTCCGGCACTAACCTGATACTCCGCGTTTTTCGATCGATAGCAAATCGCCTTCGCGCCCGATTGCGCCAGCGCTTTCATGTCCATCGGCCCTGCATCTTCAAATCGTTGCTCCGGCGATCGGTGCCGCGAAGAGAAAAACGTCACTCCAATAATTTCCGGCAACTCGCGCTCGATAGCCTCCGCCCAGCGCAATAGGTCTTTCTTGTCGGCCTCGCGCCCGCAGAATGCCCAGGCCAGCAACCGCTCATCCGCGGCGTCGGCGAACAGCTCAATCTCTTCCACCGCCGCCGGGCAGTTCAATCCGCGGAGCTCAAGCAGCCGCGCCATCACCCCATTGATAAGCGGCGAGCTGATCGGACATTCGCGCACCGGAAGAAACTCGTGCGACCCAAACCGGAAGTATCCCAAGGCGAATCCGGGGCCCCCAGAACGGCCGCCTTTGCCGGTCTGGGGTGGGAACTCCAGCGTACTCCGCACCTGCAGCCGCGTCCGATTGCGATAGTTCCACGGAGGAGAAGCATGCAGCCGAATCTCGGTCGTCAGCTCAATTTTGGCGATCCGCTGCAGTGTCTCGCGCAGGATTTCGGCCTTGAACTCCAATTGTCGCGGGTAGGGAATGTGCTGGTAATGGCATCCGCCGCATTGCCGGAAGTACGGACAGCGCGCTTCAATGCGATCGGGTGACGCTTCGATCAGCTGCGCCACCGACCCGCGCGCGAAGCCCGGCTTCTCTTGCCGGATCTCAGCCTCAACCCGTTCCCCCGGCAGCACAAACGGAACAAACACCGCCATGCTGCGCCTGTCCGCGCCAGCTGGAGTCCGCGCCAGGCCGTCACCGCCGTAGATTAGTTTTTCGATGGAAAGCAGCAAACAGTGAGTGTAGCGCGGGCGCTGGGTGTTTTCGCGACATTAGTGTAATTGTCATCCTGAGCGATGCGAAGGACCTACGTATTTGATCGCGTCGCAATCCATGGGTCTTTCGCTTCGCTCAAGATGACAACGGTGATCGCTAGAGGCCCGCGGCCGACACTAATGCATATAGAACAAACTCAGCCGTGGCACGCCGCAGCGCTCCAGCAGCCGCTTGTGGACATACTGCTTGTGGAGTTGCTCAATCTGCGCCGCCGTCATGTTGCGGCGGTAAGGAGCAATATCCCGATCCGCTTCCGCCCGAACATTCACCAGATCCTCATCCGGAGTCGCCGCCATCAACACCGCGAACAGCTTTTCCTCCAGCACCGTCAGCCGACGTTCGAGATCTTCCAACCGCGGAAGCTTGCCAGCGCTCTCGATCGCGGCGGCCATCTCACGCAGCGAAGCTGCTTCTTCCCGCGCGAGCGCTCCGGTCGCAAATCCCGCACGCTCCGGTAGCTTGGCTTTTTCCAGTCGCTCGGCGTTCTCGCGCAAGAACGCCGCAATCTGCGCCGCCTCAAATCCCGGCTCCCGTCGAGTTTCTTCTGAGCCAGTCGCACCCACAGCCGCTTCCTTCATGTCTTCCGCCGCCGCCAGCACGGCCTGCGAGCAGTAGGCCAGGCTGTTGACCTTCTTCGAGTTCGAAGGACGCTGGTCATATTTGTCAAAGGCGTCATCCACCCCGCGGAGCACGGCTTCCAGGGATACGCCCGCGCTCTTCCAGGTCTCAATCAAAGCCCAATCGAGCGTCGAAAGCAGCAGATGAGTTCCCCGTCGCCGCAAATAGTGTTCTTCGATTTCCGTGAAGTAGTTGAAGTAATTTTCCACGACGGTTCAGCGCGATTTCGGAGACTTCGGCGAGGGCCACGGTTTCGCATCGGCATCCACGGGCTTAGCCGATGCCGTCGTCGTCTTGGCCGCTTTCGGCGCGGCTTCACGGCGGAAGGCCTGATTTCGATGCCAGATGATGCGCAGCCCCTCGAGCGTCAGAAACTCATCTACATCTTTAATGAAGTGGGAAGCCGTGCCAATCAACGATCCCAATCCGCCGGTCGCAATCACGTGAGTTTCCGATCCCAGTTCATCCAGCAGCCGCTCCAGAATGCCGTCGACCAGGCCAAGATACCCATAGTAAAGTCCGGACTGCAAACTGCCTACGGTGTTCGATCCAATCACTCGCGTGGGCTTGCGAATTTCAACTCGCGGCAGTCGCGCCGTGCGCTGAAACAATGCGTCCGCCGAAATCCCAATCCCTGGGCAAATCACGCCGCCCATGTACTCGCCCTTTTTCGAAATGCAGTCGAAGGTCGTTGCCGTGCCAAAGTCCACGATCACGCAGGGTCCGCCATATTTCTCAAACGCCGCGACCGCGTTTACGATCCGGTCGGCGCCGACTTCCGCGGGATTGTCATACAGCACCTGCATGCCCGTCTTTACCCCCGGCTCTATGAACAGCGGCTTGGTGTTGAAATAGCGCTCGCACACCTGCCGCAGCACCGAATCGAGCGGCGGTACGACCGATGAAATCACGATCCCCTGCACCGCCGAAACTTCCAGATTATCCATGGAGAAAAGATTGCGGAAGATCACTCCATACTCGTCGACCGTACGGTTGAGATGCGAACCAACGCGCCAGTTCGCAACCAACCGCTCGTAACGCGCCGCTTCCGTGGTCACATCCTCGCCCGGACGATGCTCCACCTTCTCAAAAACGCCCAGCACCGTATTCGTGTTACCGACATCAATGACTAGAAGCATAGTGAATTTGTAATTGGTGATTTGTAATTTGCAATTGAAAAACTGGCCGGTTTCAAATTGCAAATTACCAATTACAGATTACCAATGACCTTCACCGTTCCACTCACTACGGTCCGCAATCCCTCCGCCGTTCTTACCCGCAAAAATCCGCGCTCATCCAATCCTTCGGTGACGCCCGCCAGACCGGCGTTCCCGTCATCATTCAATTCGATGCTCACTTTTCTGCCGCGCACCGACGAAGAGCTCTCCTCGAACCGCCGCAGGATCGCATCTCGCCCTCCCGCATCCTTTACCAGGCTGCGATATTCCCGATCGAGCGCCTTCAGCAAAGCGGCGCATAGCTCGACCCGCGACCACTCCGTGCCCGTCTCGATCCGTAACGAAGTCGCAATCTCGCGCAACTCAGCCGGCAACTTTACCTGGTTCACGTTGATCCCCACTCCCACCACCAGATAGCGCACCCGCGTGGCCTCGGCATTCATCTCGGTGAGAATGCCGCAGAACTTCTTGCCGCTCAGCAAAAGATCGTTCGGCCATTTCAGGTCCACCTGAAGCTGCGGAGCAATCTCCGCCACCGCCGCGCGCACTGCCAGCCCCGCCGCCAGCGAAAAAATCAGCGCATCCGCAGGCGGCATCGCCGGACGCAGGATCACCGAGCAGTAAATGCCCGCCGACCGCGCCGAGTGCCAGGTGTGCGCGCCGCGTCCGCGTCCGGCCAACTGTTCTTCGGCAAGAAATACACTCCCTTCCGGCGCGCCCTCCGCCGCCGATCGCATGGCTTCCGAATTGGTCGAGCCAATTTTGTAATAGTGATGAATCTGCCTGGCAAAGTTCGCGCCAGAATGCACACCGAAAATCGTGCCCTTCAACGACGGAGCCAGCATCTCGGGCAGCAGCAAATCCGGAACCGCGCGCAGTTGATAGCCTGTCGCCGGATGTCCCGCGACATCCACTCCCAACCCGCGCAGTTGCTGAATCAGCCGCCAGACCTCCGACCGCGTAGTCCCCATCTCTTCCGCGACCTTCGTGCCACTGACGACGACGGTAGCGTGACTCATGAGCAGGCGGACGATGCGCCCCAGGCGAACATCTGTCGCCTTGTGCACAGACGGCAGGCTGCGAGTTTTTGCGGAAGCGGGAATGGAGGGAATTATAAACATTCGTTGGTGATCGTGTGGGGACGGGCGCCCTCGCCCGTCCAAGTCGAGCGCAGCTCGGCCGCCCGTCCAAACCTACGCCGGCGTCACGCGCAAACTCATATCCACCGCGGTCAATGACTGTGTCAGCGCGCCTACCGAGATGAAATCCGCGCCTGCCTCGGCATACGACCGCACGTTCTCCAGCGTGATTCCGCCGGCACACTCCAGCGGAATCCGCCGCGGCTGCCGCGAACAAATCTCGACCGCCTTGCGCAGATGCTCAACGCTCACATGATCGAGCAGAATCGCCTCCGCGCCATGCTCCAGAGCCTGCTGCAGTTCTTCGAGCGACCGCACTTCAATCTCAATCGGCTGCCGGCCGCGCCGGTTGTGGATCGCGCGCTCCAGCGCCTGCATCGTGCCTCCGGCCAGCGCAATGTGATTGCTCTTGATCAACACCCCGTCGGAGAGATCGAGCCGGTGATTCTGCCCGCCCCCACAGCGCACCGCGTACTTGTCAATCAGGCGCAGTCCCGGCGCCGTCTTGCGAGTATCGAGAATGCGCACGTGCGTACCCTCGACCGCATCCACAAACTTGCGCGTGGTGGTCGCGATGCCCGCCATGCGCTGCAGAAAATTCAGGATCACCCGCTCACACGAAAGAATCACCCGCGCGTTATGCTGGATCACCGCGACCTGCTGCCCCGCATGCACGCGGATCCCATCAAACATCGAAGGGTGGCTCGTCACCTCGTAGTGCGAAGTGACTGCCCCATCGAGCGCCGCGTAGACGTCGAGAATCCGCGGCAGACATCCGAGCCCAGCCAGAATGCACTCCTGCCTGGCGATAATCGTCGCCGAAGCTCGCTGCTTGGGATCAATGCACGCGTAGCTGGTGGCATCGCGCGTAGCCCGATCCTCGTTCAGCGCGTTCTCGATAATCGCGGTAATGCGTCGTGAATTCCAGTCCATGTGCTTGTGTGGAACCCGTCCACGCTCACGTAGGGGCAGGTGCCCTCACCTGCCGAGCGGCTCGCAGAGCCGCAATCGCGATGCTCCCGACCTACGAGGGCGGCTGTCCCTACGTGAGCTCTTTCAACTTGGCCAGCGTCTTCTCGCGCAGCACTTTCAACTCCTCTGCCCGCGTCTTCAGTCCCTCCACCACTTTTGCCGGAGCCTTCGCCAGAAACTGTTCGTTTGAGAGTTGCCGCTGCCCGTTGGCCTGCTCCTTCTCAATCTTTTCCAGTTCTTTCGTTAGACGCTCGCGCTCCGCCGCAACATCGATCTTTTTTTCGTAGACCAGGCGCATATCGAATCGCGAAGTGCTGCGCGCGCCGGATATTTTCTCGAGCGACGCCTCGACGAAAGTGATTTTCTCCACACTCGCCAGCCGCTCAATCGCTGCCAGATTCCGCTCGAACAGGCTGCTTATGGCGGACTTGTGCGCGAACACTTCGATTGGCACTTTGACCTTGGGTTCAACTTTCAATTCCGCCCTCAGATTGCGCACGGTGACGATCAGATCCTGCAGAATTGCCATCTCCGTCTCCGCTCCCAGATCAATCTGCTTTTCATCCGCCGCCGGGTACGCAGCGAACGCAATCGATTTCAGCGGAGGCTTGCCGTCATACATGGCGTGCCAGATTTCCTCAGTGATAAACGGCATCACCGGATGCAGCAACCGCAGCGACGCTTCGAACAGATTGACCAGATTTGCGCACGCCAGCTTCGCCGGCCCCGTATCCGCGCCTTCCTCAAAGTTCAGCCGGGGCTTGATCAGTTCGATGTACCAATCACAGAGTTCTCCCCAGAAAAAATCGTAGATGCGGTTAGCCGCCTCATCGAAACGATAAGTCTGCAAAGACGCATTCACGTCCGCGGCCGCGCGATTAAATCGCGAGAGAATCCACCGATCTTCCAGCAGCGAAGTCTGAAACCCGGCGACTCCCGTGTGGTGACGGGGCTCTGCCCCGTCCCGGAGACCCGCCACCACGCCAGCATCGGCGGGCTGCAGGCCCGAATCAATCCGGTCCACGTTCATGAACATGAACCGCGCCGCATTCCATATCTTGTTGGCAAAATTCCGATAGCCCGCCGTGCGGCTCTCGCTGAACGCAATATCCGTTCCCGGCGCCGCCATCGCCGCCAGCGTGAACCGCGTAGCGTCCGTCCCGTACTGCTCGATCACCGCGATCGGGTCGAGCACATTCCCCTTGGTCTTCGACATCTTCTGCCGGTCGGCATCGCGCACCAGCGCGTGAATATAAACGTTGCGGAACGGAACGCTGTCGTCTTTCTTGTCGCCCCAGCCGCTAGCCCGCTTGATCGCGGCATCCTGCTCGTGCCCCGCCATGAAGTGGCAGCCGAACATGATCATGCGCGCCACCCAGAAGAACAATATCTCGTAAGCCGTGATCAGGAGTGTTGTGGGATAGAACACCGCCTGATCGCGCGTTTTCTCCGGCCAGCCCAGCGTCGTAAACGGCAACAGGCCCGAGGAGAACCAGGTGTCGAGCACGTCCGTATCCTGCTCCAGCTTCGCGCTGCCGCACTTCGGACACTTCGCAGGCGTCTCGCGCGCTACAATGACATCCTGGCAATCGCCACAGTGCCACACCGGAATCCGGTGCCCCCACCACAACTGCCGCGAGATCGTCCAGTCATGGATGTTGTACATCCAGTTCAAATAAATCTGCTTGTAGTTCTCCGGAGTAATCGTGATCTCGCCCGACTCCACCGCCGCGATCGCTTTCTTCGCGAGCGGCGCGATCTTCACGAACCACTGCTCCGACAGTCGCGGTTCGACCACCGTGCCGCAGCGGTCGCACTTGCCCAGCGGCACCGTGTAATCCTTCTCGGCGACCAGGAAACCTTGTTCCTTCAAATCCGCCAGCACCGCCTCGCGCGCCGCGTAACGGTCGAGCCCTTTGTAAGCGCCTGCGTTCTCATTCATCCGCGCGTGCAGATCCATCACGTCGATCTGCGGCAGATTGTGCCGCTTCCCCGCCTCGAAATCGCTTGGATCATGTGCCGGAGTGATCTTCACCGCGCCTGTGCCAAACTCCGGCTTCGCAATTTCATCGAGGATGATGGGGATCTCCCGCTTCATCAGCGGCAGCAGAACCTTCTTGCCGTGCAGGTGCGTGTAACGCTCATCCGCCGCATTGACCGCGACCGCCGTATCGCCCAGCATTGTTTCCGGGCGCGTGGTTGCTACCGTAATAAATTCATCACTTCCCACGACCGGATAGCGAATCTCCCAAAGCTTTCCCGCCACGTCTTCGTGCTTCACCTCAAGATCCGAAATCGCCGTCTCGCAGCGCGGACACCAGTTGACAATGTACTTCCCGCGATAGATCAATCCCTCTTCGTACAGCCGGACGAACACCTCGCGCACCGCGCGCGAAAGATTCTCGTCCATGGTGAAGTATTCGCGTCCCCAATCGACCGACGCGCCCAGCCGTTTCATCTGGTCGAGAATCGCGCCACCGTATTCGCGCTTCCATTCCCAGACGCGCTCGATGAATTTCTCGCGTCCCATCTCGCGCCGCTTCTTGCCTTCTTTCGCCAGCTGGCGCTCCACCATCATCTGCGTCGCTATGCCGGCATGGTCCGTGCCCGGCAGCCAGAGCGTGATAAACCCGCGCATGCGATGCCAGCGCACGAGCATATCCATCTGCGTCTGGTTCAGCATGTGTCCCATGTGCAGCCGCCCCGTAACATTCGGAGGCGGCAAGAGCAAAGTGAAGACCGGACGAGTCTCTTCTTCGGACGAGCCAGGCGGAGGCGTTTCGACATGAAACAGTTTTTCCCGGACCCAGTATCCCGCCCAGCGCGCTTCAATCGCGCCCGGTTCGTAAGCTTTCGGTAATTCGTGCGGCATGTTCTGAGTGTAGCTCCAACGCTCGCGTAGGGACGGACGCATTCGTCCGTGCCCGCCGAGCGGAGCTCGGCAAACTTCCCGGCACAAGGAGGGAATCATTGATCTTACAGGCGCAAGAAAAGAAGGGTCAAACGTGACTGGAGATAGGAGGTAGAGCGTTTTGAAAGTGCACCTGTTGCCCTTCGTCAATAGGGCTAGGCTCGGGCTGGCTTGGGGTAGCCGAGACGGAGCGCGCGAGCAAGCATGGAGAACTAAACGCAGGACTCGGGGGCGGCTAACTCGGCCGTTCTGATGCGACTCGACTTAGCGTTCGATAGTACCGCGCAAGTTGTGTCGATTCCAGCGTATTATCTGGCACAAACCCTGAGCCGCCATAATAGAGCGAAGACATGAAAGTCAAAGAATTTATGGCCGTGATGATCTTATAGAAATTCAACGGAGAGCCGAAGTCCCTGTCAGCATAGATGCCGTGTGTCATTCCATGCCGGTTGGTCCCATCCGTAAGGTTGTAGTGCCCTGTGTTTACGAACAGCACCTTTGACAGGAACATCTCGAACGACTCCAGCATCGATATTATTTCGCCCACATTGCCGATGCTCTTGCCAATAACATGCGATTTGCAATGTTGTACTAAAGCGGAGATAGTTCCCGCAGCTCCCGTAAAGGCCTTAGTTTCCACGCCATGATTGTCTGCAAGCCTGCGAGTTACACCTTCGATCACGGGTACCAGTCCAGAACCCGCAATGTGGTCAAGTTTTAGGAAATGTGCTTCCACTCCTTCGGCGATGATTAGCTGAAACTCCTTAATGAACGGTGTCCTCGGATAGCGGTTCATTACCATGCTGGCCAAGGTTTCCGGCGGGAATAAAACGCCCAAAACTTGTTCCAATTCCACCTGACCAAACTTCGCGCCTCCCCGATCAATGAGCACAGCGACATTCCCGATCCAATGAACCGACACGAATGGGGGAATAAACCAGCCGACTTGGTGGAGCTTTTCCACCAAATACGGTTGAGAACCTACTCCGATTGACGTGGCCATGAGCTCGCTTCTCCCTTCCGTAGGCTAGCACGTTTCGCCTCCTGTTCTCCAGGGCGGTGGCCCACATCTCTGGCCTGCTAGTATAACTCGCGTTGCTAAGTGTCGAAACGGAGGAAAAGGGGGTACCGGACTTCTCGCGCTTTCGAGAAGTGGGGAATTCGAACTGATATTCAAAGCTGATGGTTGAATGCTAATAGCTGATTGCTGACCGCTGCCTTACTTTCCCGCCAGCCGTTTCGCAATCTCTTCCACGATCTTCGGGCGAAGATCGGCCATTACACTGTCCACGATACTGGCAATGGCGCTGGCGTCCGATGACGATGACGATGAACCCTCTGCTGCCGCCGTCGCCGCCATGGCCTTCGGAGCCTCCGCCGTTTCCGCCGCATCATTGCTGGCTGCGGCGCTGGCCGCCCCGGTCTGGACCTGATGTCCGTTCGATTTCTCCGATTTCGATTTCGCGTCCTTGCGCATGGATTCCTCACTCTCAATATGCGAACTCGAATCCTGATGTTCTCCTTCTGCCACGACCGGCGCCACCGCGCCCGCCGTTCCGCAGACGGATTCCCCATTCTGCTCCGCGGTTGCGTCAACGTTGTCCTGACCAACCTGATCTTGGCCAACTGTGCTCTGACCAACCATATCCGCGAAGGTCGCTGCCGCAGGCGCTTCCTCGGGAACTTCTGCTGGAGAATGTTTCCGCTCAGCTTCCAGGTTCTCTGCTGCGATCTTCGCTGTTTCGTTCCCATGCACCACCGGACTCGCCGCGTTCGAAACCGCCGCCGTCGCCTCGGCGGATGACTCTACAGCCAATGACTTTACGGCCGACGCTTCAACCGATATAGCTTCTGAACCATTTCCAGCGGAACCATTTCCGCCGGAGCCGTGTCCAGCGGAAGAATGGCTGGCGGATGAATGCTCGGCCCTTGGCTCCGAAAAAGTGCTCGCACCGGCCGCCAACCCGATTGCTGCCAGCCTGTTCTCAACCGCAGCCGTAATCGCTGAAACTCCGGTGATCCGTACCGGTTCAATTTCGCCGCCGGGCATGGTCGCAGGCATGACCGCAAGAATGCGGAACATTTCCGCTTCCAGCGAAACCGCCGCTTCCTCCCGGCTCAACGCCACCGGCTCCGCGACCCACCGCGACCCGGCCGCCACCATGCTTCCGTACAGCGGAACCGTCGCGGTCTCCGCGTGCGCGGTAGCGGGCGTCAGAAGGCACAACGCCTGGGCCAGTTCCTCGTCGCTCGGCGCTCCCCCTTCTGCCGCAGCTATCTCGTTCACCTTCGCTGCAACCGGGACCGGTTGGGCAGAGGTTTCCACTTGCAACTCTCCAGCGCTCGAGTCTTGGGTCTTCGATGGTTCCGGTTTGGATTCAAGGGCCCCCGCTGCAGTTGCGCCGAGCGTGCCTGCCTCGTTCGTCTCGGACTTCGGAACGGCGATGACGATCGCATCGGCCAGCTTCGCATCAGCCTTTTCTTCCGCCGCCTGCTCCACCACACTCGCCGCCGAAGAGAATACCGGCTCATCGTTTCTGTCGACCGGCGCGGCTTCCTGTGTAAGCAGGGCACCGCTCACTGCGGCTTCTGAATTCTGATTTTCTGAATTCTGGGCTACCGAATGCTGCTCAGCTGCTTGCTCGGTTCCGCGCTGAGGTGTTTCGAGGGCAACCGGATCGGCGACGCCAACGCTAGCGGCACCTTGGGCCGCCACTTCCACGTGCTCGACCGGAATCTGGACTTCGCCCGCGCCTTCCACGGCGGAAGCTGAAGCCTCAACCGCCACGGCAGCGGTCTCAACCGCCGGCGCCGTAGTTTCAACTCCCGTCTTCTCTTCTTCCTTTTCCTTCGCGTCTTCCTTCGCGTCCGCCGCAGCCTTGGTCGCCGCAACCTCTACGGCCGGCGCCTCAACTGGTCCCGTCTTAATTTGGGTTGTGTCTAACGTCGTGTCCGGCGTCGTGGCCAGCGTCCTGGCCGACGGCGGCGCAATATTTTCGTGTGCCGGAGCCGCTCCATCCAGCTTCGCAGCCAGCGCGCTCAGTGCGTCCAACTCTTCCGGCGTGATGTCGCGCGGAATATCCGGAACCGCACTCGGCTGCGGACTGGGCTCCTGTCCTGCCGCTCCCTTCACCGCGAACGTCCCGCTGGCGCCAGCTTTGCTCTTCCCCTTCCGGAAATCGCGGAAGCCCCCGGCCGCCATAACATCTTCCGGTTCTTCTTTTTCTTCTTTCTTTTTCTTCGACGGAAAACCCAGCCGGCTCTTCCATCCGGTATCGCCCCCCGCAGTATTGCCCGATTTCCTGCCGCCACCCTCGCTGCCGAAGCGCGTCACCTCGGCCTGCTGCTGCGGCACCATGCGGTCTTCGAGCCGCGTGATCGCAGTCAGCAACTCGCTGGCCTCAAAGGGCTTCACGATATGGCCGTCCGCCCTCACCCGGCGCGCTTCCTCCGGCTTGAAAGGTTCCAGTTTGCCCACTGTCAGCAGCACGGGAATGTGCGCCGTCTCCTCGGCATCCTTCAGCCGCTGGCAGACCTCCAGCCCGCTGTAGCCGGGCATGTACACATCCAGCACGATCAGATCCGGATTGATTTCGGCGATCCGCTTGAGCGCAGCCGATCCGTTGTTGACCGTGACGACGTCGTACCCGGCATCGGCCAGGATCTTGCGCCCCATGTTCTGGGCTGTCACACTGTCATCGGCGAGCAGTATTTTCCGTGCCAAGCGTCATCCTTGAACGGCAAAAAAGGAGAGATAACGCGAAACTACCTTGTCCCACAATCGAAGTCAACGATTCCCGCAGCGGTAACGGGTTACGTCCGGCCCTAGCCCATTGGGAAGTGAATCATTTATGGGATCGTGGTGCCCTTGGTAACCTCAAGCGGTCGGGTTAGCCGGCGATTGGCCTCGGGCGACGAAAGACCTCAGGCGCCTGGCAGCGCCCCCAGCCCTAGCTACCCCTGCGATCTCACCTCTGACCTCTGCAATCTCGACTCTGCCCTTCCTAGAACGGGTCCAGCTTCTTCAAACCTTTCTTCTTTTTCTTCTTGCTCGAAGAAATATCCGCCATCTCTTCGGTTTTCGCCGGCGCACTCGCGCCAACGCTCGACGATCCACCGCCGCTATCCAGTTGATTATTCTGTTGTAAGGGAGGCAGCGCGTTGGGATCGGTCTCAACATTCGGCTTCAGCTCATTCGGATCCGCCGCCACAGTTGCCTTCGACTCGACTGTCGCTGGATCTGCCGCTGCTGTCGCAGTATCCGAACGCGGCGCGTCCTGGTTCGGCGCCACCTTCCCACTGGTATTAATCGTTGCCGCGCTGACCGTATTGTCGCCGCCTCTGGCCGCATTCGCCAACTCTTGCACAAACCCAGTTGGCGTCACCGGCTCCGGATCCACCATCGTCGGATCGCCGACGTGCGAGGCCTTGGCCACGTCGGGATGCTTCTCGAACCCATTCAGCATGCTCGTCATCGTGCCCGATTCATGCCGGCTGGCCTCTTCCTTCTTGTTCTGTTCGAGCATCGCTCGCGTCGGCCGCGGAACCGGCTGATGTAATGCCTCCAGCCGCGCCTTCGCATCCACCGCGCGGTCCATTGCCGGATACCGCTTGATGATCCTCCCGTACGCCTCGGCCGCGTCCTTCGTCAGATCCTCGATCATCCTGCCTTTGGTCACTTCGTTCATGCGGGCATTCTTCCGCACCACATTGATCTCGCTTTCGTACGATTGCCCCAGCAGAAACAGCGTCTGGTCTGCGCCGCTGTATAACGGATAGCGGTCCACGAGCGTCTTCAGGCGCGCAATCGCCGCCGGATACGCCGCCCGCAAATAATAGAACCGCCCGATCTCGAACTCCCGTTCCGCCAGCACTTCCTGCACCTCGCGCAAGCGCTGCCTCGCCCGCGGCACCAGCTTGCTGTCCGGATAGTTCTGGATGAGCGCCCGGTATTCCTCCTCGGCGCGCATCGCGTGGGTGTAGTCGCGGTCCGGCTTTTCCATTTCCTCGTAGTGGATGTTGGCCACCTTCAGCTGCGCTTCGGCCGCCTCCGGCATATTGGGGAAGAACGTGATGAAATCCTTATATTCGACCTCGGCCTGCTGCATCGCCGTAGTGCCGCCCTCGGCATACCACGAATCCGCCACCGCCAGCTTGGCGCGCGCGATGAACTCCGAATCGGGATAGGTGTTGATCAGCGTCTGCAGCGTCATCCGCGCCACGTCGAAGCGGTTGTGCTTCATGGCATCCATGGCTCGGTCAAACAGCACCTTGTCAGGCTGTTTCGACCCAACGTTCGCCAGCGGATTAGTCGACTTTTTGTTGGTGCATGCCACCGTCAACGCCAGCAGCAACGCAAGAAGTAAAACAAAAGAATTCCGCCGCATCATCGAACACCTCAAGTCCCGATCAACTCACGCTTCAACAAACGCCACGACTCACGTAGGGACAGACGCCCTCGTCTGTCCAGCCGGGCAGCGATCTCCTCTACACCCGCAGCAAACTAGCACTCCGAGCCGCTTCAAGCAGCATCTCGGCATTCAACTTGGCATCGCCCTTGCCGAACACCGCATTCCCCGCCACTAGAATCTCCGCCCCCGCCCGCACCACATCCGCTACCGTTTCCGAGCTCACCCCGCCATCAACTTCGATGCGGTACGAATGGCCCCGCGACGCGCGAATCTCCGCCAGCTTCCTCATTTTGTGCAACGTCGTCGGGATAAACTTCTGCGCCCCAAACCCCGGATTCACGCTCATCACCAGCACATAATCGACAATATCAAGCACTTCTGTGAGCGTTTCTACCGGAGTCGCCGGATTAATCACCACTCCCGCCCGGCAGTCATGGCTCTTGATCAGGTTCAGCGTGCGGTTCAAATGCCGGCACGCCTCCTGATGCACCGAAATCCAGTCCGCTCCCACCTCGGCAAAATCCGGGATGTACTGGTCGGGGTTTTCAATCATCAGATGGCAGTCCAGCGGAAGCCGGGTTGCCCGCCGCAAAGATTTCACCACCGGAGGCCCGATCGTCAGATTAGGCACAAAATGCCCATCCATAATATCGACATGGATAACGCTGGCGCCGCCAGCCGTAGCCCGCTCCACCTGGTCCGCCAGGTGAGCGAAATCGGCCGACAGAATCGAGGGTGCAAGTTCAATCAAAATAGGGTCCAGGATAGTCAAGGGTCAAAGCTGTGGAAATTCTAGCACGGCGTCGCGGCAGGAGAGAGCGGCCGCACAATCGAAGTTCGGTTCGAGATCGGGTTCTGAGTGTAATTGCCGTGGTGCCACAATTGATGGATTACTGCTTTCGCGGAAATTTTCAGGGATAGCTGCAAAACTCGCACCCAAAGCCCAAAGGCTGTCGCGTCGTCAATACAGGCTCTCCTGTATTGTCGTTGCCCGTGACTTCGGCCTAGCCTACCGGGTATCGAAAAGGCATCGAGATCAGCTTTAAGGCGAAATTGTTAGGACTGCCGATTTCAATTTACCCAAGCATATCGGATGGAGGAACCCTTATGAGACCCTTCACATTCTTCCTGGTTGCGGTTGCAGCAATGGCCGGCCTTGTCGCCCTCATTGCCCCTGCGTCAGGACGCGCGGATGGGGCCGCCGCCCCGTTCGTTACCGAAATTCCTCAGGGGTACCGCGACTGGAGATGGATCTCCTCGGCTCATGAAGCAGGCAAGCTCAACAGTTTAGGTGCGGTCCTGGGCAACGATGTAGCATTCAAGGCCTTCCGGGACGGCAAGCTTCCGTACCCGGACGGCTCAATTATTGCTGCATTGCATTACCGTAATGTCACGTCAGCCGAAAACAACAAAATCTTTGGACAAGTGCAGTCTTTTGTTCCCGGGGCGCCCACGAACATTCAGTTTATGGTCAAGGACTCGACCAAGTACGCCGCCACCGGCGGCTGGGGGTTCGGTCACTTCGCAGACGGCAAACCTGGCGACGCGGCGTTTATGAAAAGCTGCTTCCCCTGCCACGAGAAGACCAAAGCGACCGACCTTGTCTTCACTCATTATGCACCTTGATGCCGAAAGCCAGAGCAGCGAGGAATGAGACGGTGGCCACACACAAATCAAATCGAGTGCGCGCCGAGTAGGTTCGCGGACTGAGATAATATTGAAGAGTGCCACTGATCCGGTTAAAAATTGACGTTTCTGGGACCGTTGGTGACGAAGTCTGGCGCAAACTGACGCAGTTCGATCAGATCCAGAACGCCGCGTTTGGTCCCAAGTTCGGCTGTGGAGGTCCGTGCAATCACCCAGCGAACGCGCCCCATGGGAAAGGCGAATGGATAGGCGCAGAAGTTCGCGTGCAGACCCCACTTCTGGCCCAGTATGCGGTCTCGCATTATTTAGAGCAGGAACGCGTGCTGGACGCGGACGTTGTGGAGTAGGCGATTGTAGGTCACGGATGACTGCGTGAAGGCTCGTTAGCTAAGCGCCAGAGTGAGATATCTTCGTTCCTTCGGCTTGCGCCTCCGCCAGCGCCTGCCGCACCTTCTCGACCCCCTCGGCCATGGCAAACTTCAGTTTCTCGATCCCCTCGCCCGTAACCGCCGATATCGGATAAAGCTTCAGCTTCCGCCGTGTAGTCCACTGCTTCAATTTCTTAAGCTTCTCCGGATTCGCCACGTCGATCTTGGACGCCACCATCAAAGTGGGCTTCTTCTCGAGGCCCGCGCCAAAGCTAGCTAGTTCGCCCAGAATGACCTCAACATCTTTCACCACGTCATCACGCCCGCTGCTGTCGGACACATCCAGCATGTGCACCAGCAACCGCGTGCGCTCGATGTGCCGCAAAAACTGCGTGCCCAGCCCCGATCCCTCGTGCGCCCCTTCAATCAGCCCTGGAATGTCGGCAACCACGAAACTCTCTTCCTTGCCCTTGTCGCCCACGAGGACTACGCCAAGGTTGGGTTCCAGCGTAGTAAACGGATAGTCCGCAATCTTCGGCCGCGCCGCGGAAATCCGCGAAATCAAAGTCGACTTCCCCACATTCGGATATCCCACCAGCCCGACATCGGCCAGCAGCTTCAACTCCAGCCGAAAATTCCGTTCCTCGCCCGGACGTCCATCTTCATGCTCGCGCGGCGCCTGATGCGTAGAAGTGGCAAACTGCGCATTGCCCCGTCCGCCGCGTCCGCCGCGCGCGATCACCACCCGCTCATCGGGACGCGAAAAATCGTAAACTTTCTCACCCGTGTCCTCGTCATAAACCATCGTGCCCACCGGCACCTTCAGCACAATCCCTTCCCCATCGCGCCCAGTTTTCTTGGAGCCTTCGCCGTGCCGTCCGCGCTCGGCCGTGTATTCGGGATTGAAACGGAAATGCACCAGAGTATTATGCCGCTCGCTGGATTCCATCCAGATGTCGCCGCCTCGCCCGCCATCGCCGCCCGAAGGCCCGCCCCGAGGAACAAACTTCTCCCGCCGGAACGCCATGCAGCCATTCCCGCCGTCCCCAGCCTTAACCCGAATTTTGGCTTCATCGATAAACATGGTGGCTCAGTTCGTGTGGGGACGGGCGCCCTCGCCGTCCAGCGGAGCGAAGCTCCGCAGTTTCGCCGCGAAACGAAAAAGCCTCGACTCAAAGCCGAGGCTATTGCCGCCGCAGCCCCTAAAAGGGGCATCTGATTTCGAAAGGCGACGGTATCGCTAAAGCGATACCCTGATACGAGGCACGAGTCTTTCCGCAGCCTACCAGGGCCAGGGCCGCTACTCCGCCTCAATCGCCTCGGGCTCGACCATCACAAACTTCCCCATCGACCCCTTGTCGAGGAACTTGATGCGCCCCGTGATCTTGGCGAAGAGCGTGTCGTCTTTACCGCGTCCCACGTTCAGCCCCGGCTTGACCCGTGTGCCCCGCTGCCGGACGATGATCGTGCCGCCCGGCACCAGTTGTCCGCCAAAAGCCTTAAACCCCAGCCGCTGCGCGTTCGAGTCGCGCCCGTTTCGTGAAGTACCCTGTCCTTTTTTATGCGCCATAAAATCAGTTCCCAGCTTCCAGTGGCGAGTTGCCAGTAAATTCCCAACCCTAAAATCTGTCATCCTGAGCGAAGCGAAGGACCTCATGCTCCTCAATCTCGCCACGTCCGGGGGTGCCCCATCTTAACGTTGCGACGTTAGGGTGGGAACCACACTGCCGGCGCAGAGAGTTCTCCGATGACACCCCAGCTACTTCTTTTTCTTCTTAGCTGCCTTCTTCGGCGCCGCTTTCTTAGCGTGCGCATGCGGCGCCGGCGCGGTCGCCTTTTTCCCCGGCCGCTTCGAACGCTTCACTTCGGCGTGAGTTGCGGATTCGCCGCCCTCGTGCGCCGCCTTCACCTTCTTCTCTTTCTTGGGAAGCTCAGGCGCCTTAAACGACTGCCCGTCAAAAGCAATCTCGGTGATGCGGACCGCGGTATAGTCCTGCCGGTGTCCACGCAGCTTCTTGTATTGCTTCTTGCGCTTGTAGTGGAAGACCAGAATCTTGTCGCCGCGTCCCTGCTCGACCACCTCGCCCGTCACCAGCGCGCCCGATCCCGGGGGCAGCACGCTGCCCGCCTCGGCCGAAACCGCCAACACATCGCCGAACGAGACTTTGCCGTCCTTATCTTCCTGTGTTTCCATTCGGATCACGTCGCCCGGAGCGACACGATACTGCTTTCCACCAGCGCGGATCACCGCGTACATAGACTCTCCTTGAATAACGGACGTATTGATAACTCACGTAGGGACAGGTGCCCTCACCTGTCCAGCCGAGCACAGCTCGGCAGAACTTTAAATATGCTTGCTGTTTCCCGCAACGGCTTCTGACCGGAAACGCGGCGCGCCCCCAGAACGGGTCCGCAAGTACAGGCAAACTCAACTAGTCTATCGTGCGCTGTGGAAATCGGTCAAACGGAACCGTGCACTCCCGAATCTTCGGCGCAGTCCTTCTACGATCACGCCGACGAACGCGTAGGTAGCCGCATTGGCGAGAAGAACCCAGTAGAAATAAAGCCCAAGATGGAAATAAAAACTGGCAAGCACAACTGGGCAGGTTAAACGGACCAGAGCCCACACTATCGGTTCGGCTGCAGGTATCTGAACCGGGGCCACTGCAAGAACATAAAGATTCCAGCCCGCCGCAACCAGAAAGCCTGCACTCGCCCACATGGCAATTCGGTATTTCACGCGGCCGCTCCCAACTATTCTGCTCAATGATCTCACTAATTCCCCTAAACTCCAACGTCAATTCCAGTGATGCGAGTGCCACCAGATCTTCTGAATATCAAACTCGACCCCCCGACAAAGATAAATCGGAGTGTTTTCCTCACCCATGCCAAAGCGCTGATAATGCTCAAACGCCTGAAACGAAGTGCAGTTGTCGCGCACATCGTCGAGGCTCCACTCAATCACAATCAGGTTCTTGTACGCCTGCGGAGGCGGACCCCAGTACCAATGATTCTGATGCCGCGAGTAGGCGCGAGGCAGCCCATACGCAGGCCCAAACAAATTAACCGCCCCAGCTTCGCCGTAGTTGCCGGCCCAGATGCCGGTCGCGGCGCGCTCGTCCGGTGGTAGCGAGTTGTAGATGCCAGCGACTTCACTCACCATCTCCGGCCATCCAAACTGGTCGGCAACCGCCTGCGGCAATAGCGATTCATGGTGCACCTCGGACTTGGCGGGCTTGATGCCGATAGCATTCTGATAGGCGAGAAGCCGCTCCGGCGGCAGCATCCAAGTCGCCAGCGGGATGATGGGAAGCGATGCCAGCACGATGACGGCGACCATGGCCGCACGCGTCCAATTGGCGCGCTTCGCCAGCCACATCTCAAAGACGACTCCGCCGCCGGCCAGGACCATCGGATACATCGGAAACACATAGTAGTCCTTGCCGTGCACGACCTCCATCAATACGAAGAAGATCACAAAAGTGAGCCCCAGCACGCGCCAGCGTCGCTCGCGGAGAAACCACACCACTCCCGCCAGCCACACCGGCAACAGGATCGGTTGCAGCGCAAGAATCTGCTCCTTCACGAACGCCAATGGCCCCAGCACCACGTTCTTGCCTTCGCGCCGGACGTTCTCCAGATCCTCGATCGTCGGAAAGTGATGCCGGATTTGCCAGACAAGGTTGGGCAGAAAGAGCGCGGCCGCAATCGCGCCGGCAATCCATATCCAAGGCCGCGCGAACTCCCGCCGATGCTCGGTCAGAAGCAGGGCGACGGTGACCGCGAATCCGAAAGACAAAGTGGAATGTTTGTTCTCCAACCCCAGTCCCGCCAGCAAGCCAAACCAAAGCCAAAGCCGCGAGTCTCCAGTATGCAAAATGCGCGCGACAACCCAAATGCAGCCCATCCAGAACAGGGGCTCGAAAGCATTCATGCTGAGGAAATTGTCCAGCACCAGAACGGCCGGGCTGAGCAGAATGGCCAGGCCCGCAAGAAGCTGCGCGTAGCGTCCGCCGCCCAGTTCACGGGCAATGAGCATGGTGAGTGCGATGAGCGCCGTGCCGGCAAGCGCGGGAAGAATGCGCAGCGCCGCTAGCGAACCGCCCATCCAGAGCGCGACCTTGGCGTAAACCGCCACCAGCGGAGCGGCATCCACATAGCCCCAATCGAGATGGCGGGCCATGTCGAGGTAATAAAGCTCGTCGCGAAAGTAGCCGTAGTGCCTGACGCTGGTGAAAATGTGCAGCAGCAGCTTGACTGCGCAGAGGCCAATCAAAACGCCCACGGCGAGCGGCTGCAGCGCCGGACTGACGCGCTCCTGGCCTACGTGATCCGAGCCGGACTGCGCCGTATTAGCGACGGCCATAGATAGAAACTCCTCCGTCGAACCATTTCTATAGTGGCTTCTTTCAAACTGCGTTTTCAGAATCCCTTGGCCGAATCCAGCAAAATCGTGACCGGCCCTTCGTTGACCAGCTCTACCTGCATCGTTTCCTGGAAGCGTCCAGTCTCGCAGCGCAGCCCGGCGGCACGAATTTTCTCCACAAAATGTTCGTAAAGCTCGCGCGCCTCCTCAGGCGGAGCAGCCGCATCGAACGACGGCCGCTTGCCGCGCCGCACGTCTCCATAGAGAGTAAACTGCGAAACCACCAGCAGAGCGCCGCCCACCTCGGCGACCGACAGATTCAACTTTTTAATTCCAGTCGGGCCGCCGTCATCTTCAAAAATACGCAGGCCAATCGTTTTCTCGGCCAGGTAATCCGCGTCCGTGCGCGTATCGCCCGCTCCCACCCCCAGTAGCACCAGCAGGCCGAGGCCGATCTCACCCGTAATCTCGCCGCTCACCGTGGCGCGAGCCCGGCTCACACGCTGCACCACCGCGCGCATTTAGCGGCTAGCTTCGCTAAGAAGCGATTCCTGTCCGGCGAGCGCCTGCCAGCGGCCATTGCGGTAGGTGAAGACGTCGGTGAAGCGGACGCGAGCCACGACCTTGCCGGAAGCGTCTACCAGCGTGGCCAGTCCGCGCGTAAATCCCGAGTTGCCCTCGACGTGCGCGCGCAGTTCCGAGAGATGGTTCACGCCCGGCTTCCGCTGGGGAATGTGTTCGAGCGTCTGACTGCGGATATGCAGCGAGCCATCGACGTCGGCGTCTTCAAATTCGTCAGCCACCATGCAGGCAACAGCGTCAACGTCCTTGCGGCTGAGGGCCGCGGCCCAGTTCTGTTCTAGTGCAATAAGCGCGGCCTCCGTCTTCGGCTGATTCTTGGGGCAATCGGCGGCGAACGCAGACAGAGCGAGCGCCAGCGGAAAAGCAAGCAAGAGCAGGATTTTCACGCCCAAATCGTGACATGACTTCGACGAAATGTCCAAACGCCGGCCCAAGTAGTGAGACACTTGTCTTTTGTCTTTGTTTTGTCTTTCCCCTGGAGAGTCGCTCGTGAACCTTGCCTGGGACCGAGTCTTGAATCTCACGCTATGGGTTCTGCAAGGCCTTCTGGCTCTGCTATTCCTGTATTCCGGAGCCGGCAAGTGGAATCCGCACGCTCTCTTCTGGATCGAATTATTCGACAAAATCCGAATCGGCCAATGGTTCCGCTATTTCACCGGTAGTCTCGAAATCCTTTGCGCGATTCTGCTGCTGATTCCGAAAACATCCGCGGTCGCGGCAGCACTGTTAGCCTTCACCATGGCGGGCGCCGTCCTCACGCATTTGTTCATTCTCCGCGACGGTTACGCCAGTTTCTTCCCAACCTTCACTCTGCTGCTTCTAATCCTCATCGCATGGAAGCGCAGACCATCGCCATCCCGGTGATCGGATACCGGAACATTCCTGATGATTTCGCGTTGACCCTTGAGCGCCTCTGCTCCTACAATCCCAGTGCTCTGCAAGCGAACTTGTTTTCGGGAGTTCCACATATGCAATTTGCATCGACTAGAAAATTTGCCGTCCGCTGCGTCTGCTTGACCATGATGCTGGCGGCGGCCTTCGCGCAATCCGCGCCCGCCGCCCCTTATCATCATGACGTCGTGATCAAAAACGCTACCGTGATGACCGTGACCCACGGCAACATCAAGAACGGCTCAATCTATATCAAGGACGGCACGATCGTTGCCGTAGGCGAAACCGTGAATGCGCCCGCCAGTGCCATTGTCATCGACGCCGGAGGAAAGTACCTCACCCCAGGCATCATCGATTGCCACTCGCATATCGCGCTCGACGACGATGTCAACGAAGCCACCAGCCCCATCACGCCGCAGATGATCATGAAAGACGCCTTCGATTACCAGGACAAAGCCATCTACCGCGCCCTGGCCGGAGGCGTGACCACGTCGCTACTGCTGCACGGCTCGGCCAACATGATCGGCGGGCAGGCGGTGGTCATCAAGCACAAGTACGGCGACTCGCGGGATGCCATGATTTTTCCCAACGCTCCGGGCTCGATCAAATTCGCGAGCGGCGAGAATCCCAAGCGCGTCTATGGCAGCCGCGACCAGATGCCGTCAACTCGCATGGGGAACTTCGCGGTCCAACGACAAGCGCTGGTCGACGCGCAGGACTACATGCACGAGTGGGACAACTACAAAGAAAAGATCAAGCGCGGCGACAAGGATGCCGAACCACCGAAGCATGATCTGAAGCTCGAAGCGCTGGCCGACGTGCTGCGCGGCAAACTTATGGTGCAGATCCACTGCTATCGCGCCGACGAGATGCTGACCGAAATGGCGATGGCCAAGGAATTCGGCTACAAACTTCGCGCCTTCCACCACGCCCTCGAAGCCTACAAGGTTGCCGATCAATTGGCCGCCAACAATGTTGGTATCGCCACCTGGGCCGATTGGTGGGGCTTTAAGCAAGAGATGTGGGACGGGATCCCGTGGAACGCCGTGATGGCCATGCGCAAGGGCGTCCGCGTGGCCATCAAAAGCGATTCCGAAGACTACAACCGCCGCCTGAATCAAGACGCCGCCAAGACCATGCGTTACGGAGGAGCCACCGAAGAAGAAGCGCTGAAGATGATCACGCTAAATGCTGCCTGGATCATAGGCATAGACGATCGCGTAGGCTCAATCGATGTAGGCAAAGATGCGGACCTCGTGATCTGGGACGGCTACCCACTGTCAAGCACCGGAGTGCCCGGAAAAGTCCTGATCGATGGCGAAGTCTATTTCGACCGTGCGCAACCGGGCCTGGGAACCACGCACTACAAGGAGGGCGAATGAAAAACCAGTTCTCAGCTCTCAGCTCTCAGTTCTCAGCAACCAAGCCCGTGTGGAGCGGACACTCCTGTGCGCTGCCTTTGATCTTGGTCTTGATTTTGCTCTTGTCAATTCTGTCGACCTCGACCTTCGCCCAAGACAAGCCCGTAGCTCTAAAAGGCGGCAAGCTCCTAACCATAACCCACGGAGTAATCGAGAACGGCACAGTGGTCATGCAAGGCGGAAAGATCACCGCCGTAGGCGCAGCAAGTTCCATCACTGTCCCCAGCGGCGCGCAGATCATCGACGCCACCGGCATGACCATCTATCCCGGCCTGATCGACTCCGAAACGCAACTAGGCCTAACCGAAATCCCCGCCGAAGCCATGACCAATGACCTCGTTGAACTGAGCGACGAGATCATGCCGCAGCTGCACACCGCCGAGGCCTTCCACGCGGAGTCGGTCCTGATCCCGGTAGCCCGCATAAACGGCATCACCAACGCCATCGTAGCTCCCGGAAGCGCGGACACCCTGCCCGGCCAGGATTCGTTCATCCAACTCGCCGGAGCCAACGCTACCGAGATGCTGCTGATCCGCGACAACGCCATGCCGCTTAACTTCACCGGCGATCAGCGCCGCAATAAAGGCGGCTTCGAGAAGCAAAAGTTCCCGGCAACGCGCATGGGACTGGTGGCGCAATTGCGCCAGGCCTTCATCGACGCGCAAGACTACAAAACGAAGTGGGCAGAATACGATCGCAAGAAAGCCGACGCCGCTCAAAACAAGAAGTCCGAGCCCGCCGCCCCCAAGCACGATCTCAAGTCCGAGGCGCTGCTCCCGTATCTGGAAGGCAAGAAGACGATTGTGCTCGCAGCCGAAAGCGCAAGCGATCTGCAAACTGCCGTTAACCTTGCTAACGAATTCAAGCTGAAGTTCGTGCTCAATCACATCAGCCATTCGCAGCCCGTTCTCGACTACGTAGCCAGCCTCAAAGTGCCAGTGATCGTCGGACCCATCTATGAGACTCCGAAAGAGGATGAGCGTTACGACGCGATTTACAGCCTTCCGGCGCAGCTCTACAAGCGCGGAGTCAAGATCGTCTTTGCCTCATACTCCGGGCACAATGTGCGCAACCTGCCCGACCAGGCCGGATTCGCGACCGCCTTCGGCCTTCCCTACGACGAAGCGCTCAAGGCAATCACTCTCAACGCCGCCGAGGTCTGGGGAGTAGCTGACCAGCTCGGCTCGCTGGATGTAGGCAAGACCGCGAATGTAGTCATGGCGAATGGCGATCCGCTCGACGTGAAAACTGACGTAAAGCAAGTCTTCATCCAGGGACGAGCCATCCCGATGACTAGTCGGCAGACGCATCTGCGGGATGAGTATTCGAAGTGATGAGGTTCATTTTCATGCGTTGTCATCCCGAGCGAAGCGCGGGATCTGCATCTTGCGGCGGACTGCAGATCCCTCGCTTCGTCCAGTTTTGTTCCGTACTTCCTTTGCATACTTTCCCAATCCCTTTTAGACTACTGGTTTCGACTTCATTCGATCGCTTGAAGAGCATGCAGCCGTAATTGAGCGGTCGTAGTCAGCAGTCGTAATTAGCAAAAGCGGCCCGCAATCCGGACCCGCGATTCCACCGAGTTAGAAACGAGGAGAAACATGGCAGCCGTTGATGAAAAAGTGAAACAGATTATCGTCGAGCAGTTGGGTGTGGACGAAGGCGAGGTTACGCCCAGCGCTTCATTCGTGGATGACCTGGGCGCCGATTCGCTCGACACCGTCGAGCTCGTGATGGCCTTCGAAGAGGCCTTCGACATCGAAATCCCCGACGAAGACGCGGAGAAGATTCGCACCGTGTCCGACGCCGTCGACTACATCGGCAAGCACGCGAAAGCGGGCAAGTAGCTTTGGCGAGTAATTCGACAAGACGGGTCGTCATCACCGGCATCGGCCTGATCTGTTCCGTGGGCAATACCACCGACTCGGTGTGGCAGGCGCTGCTGGCCGGCAAGAGCGGCGTCGACCGCATCACGGCGTTCGATGCTTCCGCCTTCGCCTGCCAGATTGGAGGCGAGGTCCGCAATTTCGATCCCTTCCAATTCATCGAGAAAAAAGAAGTCAAGAAGATGGGCCGCTTCATCCACTTCGCCATCGCCGCCGCCGACGAAGCCATGAAGATGTCACAACTCCATGTCACGCCCGAAAACGCCGAGAGCGTCGGCGTGCACATCGGCTCCGGCATCGGCGGATTCGACGTGATCGAGCGCGAACACAGCGCGCTGATCGAGGGCGGCCCGCGCAAGATCTCGCCCTTTTTTATTCCTGCCGCCATCGTCAACCTCGCCGCCGGTCACGTTTCCATGCGCTTCGGAGCCAAGGGCCCGAATGAAGCGACGGCCACCGCCTGCACCACCAGCGCGCACTCCATTGGCGATTCCTTCCGCATCATTCAGTACGGCGACGCCGACGTAATGATCGCCGGAGGCTCCGAAGCCGCGATCACTCCCATGGGCGTGGGCGGATTTGCCGCCATGCGCGCGCTTTCCACTCGCAATGACGACCCCGCCCGCGCCAGCCGTCCCTGGGACAAAGATCGCGACGGCTTCGTCATGGGCGAAGGCGCCGGCATCCTGGTGCTCGAAGAACTCGAGCATGCCCGCCGCCGCGGCGCTCCCATCCTCGCGGAGCTGGTCGGCTATGGCATGAGTGCCGACGCGTATCACATGACGCAGCCCGCTCCCGAACACGAAGGTGGATTCAGGGTCATGCGCAACGCCTTGCGCGATGCGAAACTGGATCCCAGCGACGTCGGCTACCTCAACGCCCACGGCACCTCGACGCCGCTCGGTGACACGCTCGAAGCGCATGCCATTCGAAATTTATTTGGAAAGAAAGTTCCGGTCAGTTCCACCAAATCCATGACCGGCCATCTCCTCGGCGGAGCCGGCGGATTAGAAGCGGGAGTAACGGTGCTGGCGCTGCGCGATCAAATTCTACCGCCAACCATCAACCTCCAGAATCAGGACCCTGAAACCGACGGCATGGATTTCGTTCCCAACCAAGCCCGCAAAACCGAATTCGAATACGCCATGTCGAATTCCTTCGGCTTCGGCGGCACCAACGGCGCGCTGCTCTTCCGCCGCTGGAAAGAATAAGAAAAGGTCAGAGGTTAGAGGTCAGATTTCAGAGGTTAGAAGCCACCAGGTTTTCACCTCTGCAATCTGACCTCTAACCTCTGACCGCTGACCTCGTTTTCACCTCTGCAATCCGACCTTTGACCTCTGACCTCCCCTACTCCTTCTTCATGGCGTCAATCATCACATAAAGCTGATTCGTGTCCTTCACCTCGACGTAGGGCGTGCCCGTATGTTTGCTGCTGACCAGCCAGATCGTCGGAGTGTGATCGACATGCAGACTCGTGCCCACGTCTTTGTCCGCACGCACCAGAGCCGCCAGCTTGCCATCCGGATCGACCACGAACGGCAACGCCACCTTGTGTTCGGCGGCAAACCTCTCGGCAAATCCCCGCAGATTCTGCGGGAAGATCTCCAGTTGGTGGGCGAAAATAGTCTCCCGGAACTCGTTTCCGATCTCCTTGGAAGCATGCGCATCGAAGTAGCGCGCCAGCACGGCCGCGTCGAACGACCAGTTGTGCATGGGCAACGGAAAATCGTGCTGCACCAGCGGAATCTTATAGTTCTTTGAGGCCATCGCCAGCAGCGGCGCAACCCGCCCGCATTGCGGACATTGCAGATCCTCGAAAACGACGATGGCGATCTGAGCGCCCTTGGGCGGACGCAGCGCCTCCGGCACATCCTGCGCAAAAACCGGCACGCAGAACAGCATCAGCCAGGTGAAAACAAGCGACACTAAAGGCGGCAAAAATCGTTGAATCTTCATAGTTGTATTTTGGATGCGCATCGACTGAGAACATTCTATCGTAGCGAATTTGGCGTGTGTGCGCACCTGCGAGCTCGCGTAGGGACAGGTGCTCTCACCTGTCCAGCCGAGCACAGCTCGGCGTCTGCGGAGACGCGGCGGCTCTGAACCGCGAAACCGTTCCCTAACCACACCGCCCCAGTGTATTGTTTCTTCTCCGCCTTTGATCGAAGTTCTGCAATAATCAGGCCCCGGGGGCAGTGAATGAAACAACTGCAATTCGTTTTTCGGAAGTGTCTTCTGCTCTGTCTTCTTGCGAGCGCGCTGCCGGCAATTCTCTCCGGTCAAACCACCGCCACCCAAGCCACTCCCGCCAGTTCTGGAGCCACGGATACCAAATCGGCCGAGCCTGTGCCCGACACCATCGTCGAATACGCGCCGCCTCCAGCTGAGTACGCTCGCGCCAAAGCCTACTCGAACGCCCGCTATCGCCACATCTTCATCGGAGCGTTTTATGGCCTTCTGGTATTGCTGGTCATTTTGCGCTGGCGCGTAGCGCCGTCGTTCCGCAACCTCGCCGAACGTGCATCGTCGCACCGTCTCGTGCAGCTGATTATTTTCGCGCCTCTCATCCTGCTGACGATTGCGGTCCTCGGAATTGCCTCCGACATTTGGGATGAATCGCTGCAACGGGCCTATGGCCTCTCCGTGCAAACCTGGGGAGCGTGGACCCGCGACTGGATCCTGCAGCAGGCCCTTATGCTGATTGTGGGAACGCTGCTGGTCGGGATCCTTTATCTCGTCATCCGGCGCAGCCCGCGCCGCTGGTGGTTCTATTTCTGGCTCGCTTCCATCCCCATCCTGCTGGCGATCTTCTTTTTGCAGCCCATCGTCATCGATCCGCTCTTTTATGAGTTCACGCCTCTGGAGACCGTGCAGCCCGTCCTGCTCTCGGAGATGCAGAAAGTCGTCCATCGCGGCGGCATGGAGATTCCCGCCGACCGCATGTTCGTCATGAACGCCAGCTCGAAGACAACCGGTCTGAATGCCTATGTCACCGGCTTTGGCGCCTCCAAGCGCGTAGTCGTGTGGGACAACACCATCGCCAAGGCCACCGTCCCGGAGACGCTATTCGTCTTCGGACACGAGATGGGCCACTACGTCCTGCATCACATCCCCAAAGAGATTGCCATTAACGCCGCGATTCTGTTGTTCCTTTTGTATGTGGGCTACCGGCTGTCGAACTGGATGTTGGCGCGCTGGGGCCAGCAGTGGGGCATTCGTGACCTGCAGGATTGGGCATCGCTACCCGCTTTGTACTTCGTGATTTCGCTGTTGGCATTTTTGGCGACCCCGGCCTTCAACAACGTGAGCCGTCATTTTGAACACGAAGCGGACCGCTATGGCTTGGAAGTGATCCACGGAATTGTACCCGATCCGAATCAGGTCGCCGCCCACTATTTCCAGAAAAGTGGCCAGAGAAACCTCGCCGATCCGGATCCCAGCGAGTTTGTCGAAGTGTGGTTCTTCGATCATCCGACCCGACCGGAGCGTGTCCATTTCGTAGCGACGTACGATCCGTGGTCAAAAGGCGAGGCGCCCAAATACGTAAAGTAAACAAGGTCAGAAGTTAGAGGTCAGATTAGAGAGGTAAAAACCTATCAATGTGAGGGTTATCACTTCTGCAATCTGACCTCTAACTTCTGATCTGATTTCTTACCTCTGACCTGCCCTTACTTCAAGTCGGCGCCCGGTTCGAGATTGTAAAAATAATAAAACCGCAGCCCAAGAAGTTTCCCGGGAAACTCTTTCGGTAGTGGTGGAAGCGGAGCCGATGCCGTGATGCTCCCCCAAGCGGCCCGATCCAGCGCCACGTCGCCGGACGAGGTGCGCAGCAACATGCCGCTCACCGTTCCGTCCTTGAGGATAACGAATTCAATCGCCAGCTTGCCCTGCTTAAAGATTGGCGGATACACGGACGGCGGCATGATGCTATACCAGTTCTGTTTCACAATCTGCACCACCCGCGTCAGATAAGGCCCGAAATCCACGCCCATCGTGTCGGTTAGAATTTCCGCCTGATCCAGCGCCTTGGCCCCGCTCCGGCCCGGACTTCCGAACTCGCCTGCTTGTCCAGAACCGCCGCCGTGCCCGCGGCTCTCGGCTGCGGCCCGTTCCGCTTGTTCGATCGCCGAGCCTGGCGTCAGCTGCGTATTGAAATTCACGGTCGGCCGGGTCTGCGGAGGCGTCTGCAATCGCGGCGTCTGCTCGCTTGGCTGCGGCGGCGTGAATCCCGAACTCTGCTGCGGCGCCGGCGGTTCCTGATTCTGCGCGACCTGATTCTGCGGCGGCTGGCCCTGCGCCGGCGCCTGCGGCACACCCGGCCGATGCATGTTTTGCAGTATCTTCTTCAAATCTTCGTGATTGATCTGCGGCGCTTTGCTGGTCGCGATGCGGTCCTTATCCGAAATCACCTTGGCATCGGGACGCCGCGTCAGCTTCTGCTCGTCCGGCGGCAATTCCAAAAACGTCGCGTCTTTCGACTTGTCATTCGCAGTAATCGCCAGATTCACTGTCCGGTGCGGCAGCAGGTCCATCAACTTCTCGCTGTTCCACAAAAGAATGATCACCATCAAATGCAGGATGACCGACAACCACAGCGCTTCGCGCTTGCGCGCCCGCGAAAGATCGTCCTGCAACTGGATCAGAAGATGCGGAACATCGTCAGGATTGAAACCGCGGTAAGCCGTCTCCCAGTGTTGCGCTTGAAACAGATCACGCTGCTCCGGCGGCTCGGCAGGCAGCGGATCGCGAGACGGAATTTGGGTGATCGGCATCAGGCAGAGACTATCAACTTTAGAACCACAGGCAGCCTCCAGGGTTGCGTAACATATTGCGCAAGTTGCACGTAAAAGACCACGCGCAAAAAACGCGCAAAGCTCGTGCGTAAAGTTACGTAAACGATGGAGTTGCGGCCGCCATTTCTATTGTCGCATTTTTTCTGCCAACCCAGTGAGTACCTGAGTAATGGCCGGATGCTGCCCGTCAAAGCTTGCGTAGGGATAGCCGCCTCGGCTGTCAGCCCGAGCATGGAGATCACCAATTTCAATCCGCCCGCATCAGAACTTTTGTTGCTCCGTGACCCCGCGGTCTCGTTCCAACGTACAATATTCATTGTGCTTTCGCCTATGTTTTCCCGAGGATCTCGTTCCGCGTTCGCTATAGCTCTACCGATTGTTGGAATCGTTCTGCTCGCCGCTCCTGGCGGTCTCCACGCCCAGCGCGGAGGCGGAGGCGGCGGTGCCGGTATGGGTGGCGCCCCACGCAATGCGACGCCCATCATCTGCGTGCACGACTGCCCAGAACTTCGCGATGGGCTCAGCCCAACCGACGATCTCAAGAATTTTCGCCGCGCCCTGGCCGTGCAAGCCACCGCCGAACAGCGCGCCGCCTTCGCCAAGGTCGCGCAGTACACCCAGTCCGCCAGCGATGACGTACAAACTTTTCGCAAGGCTCTGCCGCCGGTCCTCGCGTCGACGGCATCGCCATCGGCATTGCCCGATCGCGCCGCCACCCTCGATCAGGCTGTTGCACAAGCTCGCGCCGGCAATCAGAATTTCCTAACTTCGCTTTCTTCCGAGCAAAAATCGGGTTTGCAGGACCTCACCAAAAGACTGGCCAAAGCGGATTTCGACCTCGATAAACAAATAAAGACCTTCGATCAAATCGTCCATGCTCCCAAACCGGAAACCGGGCCGATCGCCGCTTCCGCCGCCGCTCTTGACCAGGCGCTCGCCAGCTTTCAGAGCGAGCAACTCGCGCTCGGCAGAGAAATGAGCGCCCTTTTTGACCCGGCCGGCCAGAACACATTCAGCCTTCCTCCGGTGACAGATTCGATCACCATCGACGGCCAACCCATCTCGATCCCAATGTCGGGTGCCCTCGTCTCCCGAGGCATTTCCCCGACATCCGCCGAAAACGGCCACAACCTTTTCGGCCTCAAGCTCGTCGACGATCTCTCCGACCTGCAGCAAAACATCACCGGCATTCTGCGTTCCCGAATCACCCGCGATCCGCGTTGCGGCGAACGCATCGAAATTCAACAGGCCACGCTAACCCCTCTCGCTCCGGCCAGCCTCGTAGTAGCCAATTTGCATTTCGAGCACTGGGTCTGCCCCCCGGGCCAAAGTTCCAACCCCATCGAAGTCGCCGACGGCAACGCCACCCTCGAGGTCAAGCTCACTGCCTCGGTCGGCCAAAATGGTGGCATTGATATTGACAAAGATAAAGATAAAATCGGCTTGGTTCTGGCCTCCGAAATTACCCGCGTCGAGGCCGACGGCTTCCTCCGCGACTCGCTCCGCTCCGGTGACCTCGGTGTGACCCTGCGCGAGCAGATCGCCGCATCCCTCCTCTCCGCTTTGCAAAAGATCGCCGACCTCAAGGCCGCGCTTCCAGTCGTCGCACAGCCGTCCGCCACCATCCAGAAGGCAGCGTTCCAAAATGACGGCGCCGACCAGATGAGCCTGGTCCTCGATGGTCAACTACAATTTTCCGACGAGCAGATCCAACAGTTTGCCGCTCAACTCAAGCAGCGCCTGGCAGCCCAGGGAACAACACGGCCATAAATCCAATATCGGAGTCGCGCTTTGTAAAGTTAAGCAAAGATTTGTCTTAACCCTGTTCCTCGCGCAACTTTCGGCTCATAATTCCGTTCATACAGGTAGACACATCGTCTCGACAAAAGGAGATCTCCATGCTCAAGCATTACCTGCTCATTCTTCTCGCGGCCAGCCTAATCGCGACCGCCGCTCCACTCGTGGCGGCTCAGGATAACCAGTCCGCGCCCCCGGCCAACAATCAGCAGCCCTCACAGGGCAACGGTGGCTGGCACCACGGCGGCGCCGATCCCGCCCAGCGCACCCAGGAACTGACCAAGAAACTCAAACTCACTTCCGATCAGCAAACCAAAGTCCAGGACGTCCTCCAGTCCGAACATTCTCAGATGGAGACCCTGCGCTCGGACACTTCTGTTTCCCAGCCGGATCGCCACGCCAAAATGATGGACATCCACAAGACCAGCGACACGCAGATCCGCGCGCTCCTCGACTCGAACCAGCAGAAGAAGTGGGACGAGATGCAGGCCAGGCGTGAAGGCCGTCGTCACGGCGGGCCCGACGCCGGCGGCCCACCGCCCCAGCAATAAAACGATGTCGGAGGTCGGAGGTCAGATTGCAGAAGTAAAACCGGGAGGTTCTTACCTCTGCAATCTGACCTCCGACCTCTGCAATTACCCCACTCCGATCCGTCCCGCGTGCCGTCCAATCTCGGTCAGAATCGCCAGCCCCAGCTCCAGCGCTTGTCGCCCATCCTCCAACGAAACCACCGGCCGCGACTGCGACCGCACCGACTGCAGAAAGGCCTTGATCTCCGCCAGCAACGGTTCTTCCGCCGTGACCGCAGGCTTAGCCATAGAGATCTGCGGATTCACACTAGGCTGGGCGTTGGGAACTGGGGAGCCCCACTCCTTCGAAGGGGTGCCCCATTCCTTCGCATCCTTTGCAAAGGGGTGGGCCCCGCCCGAAGCACCGTCGACCGAGAACACCAGCACATCCTGCCGTCCATAATCGATCGAAATATACTGCCCCGCCTGAAAGAACCGCAGCTTGCGCACGCGCTCCGTCGAAACCCGGCTGGCCGTGAAGTTAGCCACGCAACCCGATTCAAACTCTATGCGCACATTCGCAATGTCAACCTTGCCCGAAAGAATCGGCAGCCCCACTGCCCGAATCTCCTTCACCTCCGACTTCACGAATGTCAGCACAACATCAAGGTCGTGAATCATCAGATCGAGCACCACGTCCACGTCCAGCGCCCGCGGAGAGAACACGCTAAGCCTGTGCACCTCAAAAAACATCGGACGATTAATCAAAGGCAAAGTAGCCCGCACCGCCGGATTGAAGCGCTCCAGATGCCCCACCTGCGCCACGCGCTTATTTTGCGCGGCCACATGAATCAATTCGTCGGCTTCGTCGAGCGTCGCCGCCACAGGCTTTTCGATCAGCACGTCCACCCCAGCTTCCATCAGAGCGCGAGCGACATCCCTATGCAGCACCGTAGGCACCGCCACCGAAGCCGCCTGCACTTCGCTGTGGGTAGTAAGGATCTGCTCGACCGAGCCAAACGCCTTGCATCCAAACTCGCGCGCCATAGCGTCGGCCCGAGCCGTATCCGGATCGACCACCCCCACCAGCCGCACGCTGCCCGCTTGCTGCAGTTGCTGATAGACGCGGGCGTGATTACGCCCGAAAGCGCCGACGCCAATCACTGCCACGTTGATGGGAAAATCTTTGCTCAGAAGAATGCTCCGGAACTGCTTCGCAACGCCGATATTGTCGCAGTTCCGGAGCCGAAAAGGGAAGCTAAGGTCATAGTCCTGTCATAGTCCTGACGACCGCAGGCGCCGATTGTGGATTACATAGCCTACCCAAAATCCAGACGCCGCCACCCATGATGCAATCGCCATGCTGGGCGTATCGCGCAGCACAGTCCAGACGATGTGCCCATTGGCAAAGACGAATGACATCGGAAACACTGTGAAGGCAATCGCTAACCCGAGCGTCCAGCTGCGTTGTGCAATCGTGCTGCGCGTGCGTTGCAGAGTTTCAACTCCGTGATCTTGCGGAAGCGCCATGACATTTCCTCCAGTGAGTATTTGTTTTAAAGAATCGGATTTCAACCGCTCAACTTCAGCGGCCAGCGTTGGGTCGCGCGCCAGGAACTCTTCCACCAGCACACGCGTTTCCGGGCATGCTTCTCCCGCCAAGTAGAGCGGGATCAGGTCTTGAATCGTGTTACGTGTAATTTCCATTTTCACCTCCGGCGATTTCGTGCCTGCTCCAGCCTGAGCCGGGCACGGTGAATCTTGGTTTTCACGGCGCTCAACGACAGGCCGAGCGTTTCCGCAATCTGCTCGTAAGACATTTCTTCTGCCGCGGAGAGTAGTAAGGCCGCGCGATCGATCTCCGGCAATTGCTGCAAATCGCGCCTTACAGATTCCAGTTCCCCGCGCTGCACTGCGGACTCGTGGGGCGCCTGCCTCGGGTCGGCAAAATCATCTTCGAGTGGCGTGTGCCTGCCGCTGCGTCGCAATCCTTGCAGGTAGCAGTTGCGTGCAATCGCCAACAAATATGCCTTTACTGTGGATTGCCGAATGTCACCGGATGAGTTCCAGGCTCGCACAAACGTCTCCGAAGCGATGTCTTCGGCGTCGGCCCGGCTCCCGCTCAGGTACAAAGCGAAACGGAAGACGTCCTGCGCATATCTCTGGTAAAGCGCCTCGAAGTCGGTCATTCAGCGTCCACAGAGAATATCCCTGACGGCGGGAAAAGTTTCAGGGATTTGGAAGAATTTGTGCGCGGTCTAATGACAAAAGGTGTTAATGACGACCAGTAGAAAATCGAGCAGACCTTTAGTATGGGAACCACACCGCCGCAGGGAACTCGTCACGCCTTCTTCAGCAGAGCAATCTGCCCCGCATGATACAGCTCATGCTGCACCACGCCATGCAGCATGTAATAAAAAGTGTAATGCTCTCCCTCTTTGCCGGGAACCATATCGTAAAGCTGCGAGTCCGAAAGACCGCCCACGGCCGCGATCAAATCGTGGTGCGCCCGCCGCACCTGCGTCAAAGCCGCGCGCCATGCCGCTTCGCCAACATCCGTAACTGGAGGAAAATTCTCCGCATCGGAAAGCTCCACCGCAACCCCGCCCAACCTCCTTAGCACCGCGCCGTCCCAAGCTGCAATGTGCAGCACCAGCTCCCAGATCGTGTGCGCGCCCTTAATCGGACGAGCCGCCGCCCGAGCCGCCGTAACCCCCTCCAGAATTTCAAACAAAGAATCCCCATGCCAAGCTTCGCCATCGAAGGCGCGGCGAAGCTGGTCGGCAATATGAGCGGCTTCTGACATTGAGTACCCCCGTTCCATTGAGAGACTACAAGAATTAAGTGAGTCACAGTGCGAGAGGGACAGATTCTAGCGGCAACCCTGCTTTTTCACCTCTGCAATCTCACCTCTAACCTCTGACCTCGCCCTACGCTGCGCACACCGCGATCCCCGCCTCATCCGCGGCCCGCGTCATCATATCTCCATCCAGCAAGAGACACCGTCCCGCATCCACCGCCAGACAACTAGCCCCCGCCCACGCCATCGTCTCAATCGTCTTCACCCCAATCACCGGGACATCAAACCGCATATCCTGCCCCGGCTTTGCGATCTTCACCACCGTCAGCGCCCGGCTAAGCAGCGGAACGCGAGTAGGAGCCTGAGAATCCGGGGGCTGAGAATCAAGGGTCTGAGAATCAAGGCCCTGAGAATCGAGGGTGCCCCATCCTTCGCGTTTTTTGCGAAGGGTGGGAGCCTCCACCAAACTCTCCGCCACCGCCAAACTCTTCATAATCTCCCCCGCCCGCGCGATCGTCGCGTCGGTCCCTTCCATCGCCTCCACCGCCACGCACGCCGCTTCCGCGATCACAACCGTCTGTCCAATGTCGTATTCCGCCAGCCGTCGCCCCACCGCGCGCCCGTATTCAATATTCTTGCGCTCCTGCTCGCTAGGAGCCCGCCTGGTGAGCACGCCCGCTCTCGCCAGCAGCGGCTCCAGCAGCGCGGTCGAGCTCTCAAGCACGATCCCCTCATCCGCCAGCACCTTAGCCACCGCGCCCAGCAGCGAATCCGTATTGCGCGTGCCCAGCGACAGCAGCAGCTTAGCCAGCCGCCAGTCCGGTTTGATGGAGGAAAAAATCTGCTTGTGCTTGACCTGTCCCGCCATGACGGCGCGAGTGACGCCCTCGGCCTTAAGAATGTCGATAAGCTTGGACAGCTCGCCGAGCGAAACCCAATGCACGGAAGCCGCGCCCTTCGACGCAATCTCAGGAAAAGCCTCTTCGCGAATCGCCGCAACCACCACCTCGAAACCCTGAGCACGCGCAGCGTCGAGCACCAGAAAAGGGAACGTGCCATTGCCGGCAATAAGCCCAAGCCGCGTCATAGGCAAGAACCGCCCACTACTTAATCACTCCGCGTTCCGACTCTTCGATAAATTGAATAAGCATGTCGATGTCGTCTCCGCGATCTTCTTCTGCGCGAAGCTTCTCCACCGCCTGCGAAGTATTCAGCTTCGAAGCCAGCAGCACCTTATACGCATGATGCAGCTTCCGAATTCGTTCTTTCGTGAATCCTCGTCGCTCCAACCCCACGGCATTCAATCCATAAGCGTGCGTCCCGCGCTCGGCCGACGTCTTCGAAAACGGCAGCACATCGCGCGTAATGGTCGTGCCGCCACCGATAAAAGCGTGCGTCCCAATCCGCACAAAATGATGAACCGGACACAGCGCGCCCACCGTTGCCCAGTCTTCCACTGTGACGTGTCCGCCCAGTGTAGCCGCGTTCGCCATGATCACGTGACTCCCGATCTGGCAATCGTGCGCAATGTGCGTATACGCCATGATCAGGTTATGATCGCCGACGCGCGTGCATCCTCCGCCCTTCACCGTGCCGCGGTTGATAGTGACAAACTCGCGGATCTTATTATGCTCGCCGATCTCCAGCCGAGTAGGCTCGCCCGCGTAAGTAATATCCTGCGGCGCCAGCCCGATCGAACTGAAAGGAGAGAAATGATTGTCCGCGCCAATTTTCGTTGGCCCTTCGATCACGACATGCGAAGCCAGACGGCAGCCCTCGCCCATCTCCACCTCGGCCCCGATCACGCAATAAGGCCCAACTTGGCACGAAGAATGTACTTTGCTTTTCGGATCAATGATGGCCGTAGGATGGATCGCCGTAGGATGAATAGACATTTGTAATTGGTGATTTGTAATTGGTAATCTCGATGGTCTTTCAATTACAAATCACCAATTACAAATTACTAGTCCCGCTCTTCTTCGGCGCTTCCCGCGCTCATCGCACGCGGCACCAGCCGGCAAGTCACCGTCGCTTCCGCCGCCACTTTCCCGTCCACATACGCCTTGCCTTCCAGCCGAGCCGCCGTCTTCCGCCAGGCCCGCACCACCACTTCAATCCGCAGCTGATCTCCCGGCACCACCGGACGCCGAAACCGCGCCTTCTCGATCCCCGTAAACACCATCAGCAACTCGTCGCGGTTCGGAACCTCGGTCAGCAGCAGAAGTCCGCCTGCCTGCGCGATGGCTTCCACGATCAGCACTCCCGGCATGATCGGCTTCTCCGGAAAGTGTCCCTGGAAAAAAGGCTCGGTGATGGTCACGTTTTTCAGCGCGACAATGCTCTTCATGCGCACCAGTTCGATCACCCGGTCGATCAACAGAAATGGGTAGCGATGCGGCAGGATCTTGAGAATGTCGCCAATCTCCATCCCCGTTTTCACTGGCTCTGGCTCTTCCGTCGAAATGTTTGTGGTGTCCGTCATGCGCTTTCGTTCAAGGCGAAGATTATACTGTAGCGCACGCCTGCTTTTGGGTGGCGCAGCGGTTTTACCGCTGGTATAGCTGATCTAATCGTCGTCGACTTTAGCCGCTGAGGGTCTCCATGATCGCCGCAAAACATCTGCTGCGCAATTTCTTCGCTCTCATATTTCCGGTTCTCCTCGCCCCGATCCTGTGGTCGCAACAACCTCCCCAGCAATCCGCCGCCCCCGCGCTCCCCGCCGACATTCCCTCGACCGCCGACCGCTATTCCTTACTCCTGATGGGCAATCTCGCCGGCCAGCAGGCCGTCTGGACCGCCCCCGACGGCACGCTCCACATATTTTTTCAGTTCAACGACCGCGGCCGCGGCCCCAAAACCACCAGCATTCTCAAGCTCGATGCGAACGGCATTCCGGTTTCGGAGGTCATCACCGGCAACGATTATTTGAAATCACCAGTGAACGAAAATTATTCGCTGGAAGCGGGCACCGCGCGCTGGAAAAACGATAGCGAACAGGGAGAAAAGAAAATCGCGGCCCCCGCCTTCTACTCATCTCTCAACGGCGGACCCTCCGAGATCGCGCTGCTCGCCCACGCCGCGCTGCGGAACGGCGGCAAAATTCCCTTGCTCCCCGAAGGCGAGGCTCGCGTCCAGCGCATGACCGAGCTCGACCTGAGTCCTACTGAAAAAGAATCGCCTGGAAAAGAAGCCGCCGGGCACAAAAAACACGTAGCCCTCTACGCCATCACCGGACTCGATTTCTCGCCTACCTATTTCTGGGCCGAAGCCGGCGATAAATTCTTCGGCTCCGTCGACGAGTGGGGCTCGGTCGTTCCCGAGGGTTGGGAATCCTCAGTCCAACCCCTGCTAGCCGCGCAAAATAAAGTGAAAGAGTCGCGAGCCGCCGATCTCGCCACCAAACTCGCCCACCACCCGCGAGGCGATGGAATTGTATTCAAGAACGCAAACCTCTTCGACGCTGAATCTGGAAGGATCATTCCGAACCAAGACGTTTACATCATTGATCATCGGATCCGTGACGTCAGCCCGGCTCGATACACCACGGCTCCCTATATCGTTGACGTCATCGACGCCACCAACAAAACTCTCCTCCCCGGCCTCTGGGACATGCACGCCCACGTAGGCGACAACCACGGCCTCCTAAACCTGGCCGCCGGAGTCACCACCGTCCGCGATCTCGCCAACGACACCGACTCCCTTCTAGCCCGCCGCCAGCGCATCATCGACGGAAAAGAAATCGGCACCCGCATCATCCTGGCCGGAATCATCGACAGCCCCGACGCCTATCACGGACCCACCAAAGTTTTAGTCTCAACCGAAGCCGAAGCTCGCGCCGCCGTCGACAACTACAAGCGCCTGGGCTACGTGCAGATCAAAATCTACAGCTCAGTCAAACCCGGACTCGTACCCGCCATCATCGACGAAGCCCACAAAAACGGCCTCCGCGTCAGCGGACACATTCCCGCCCAAATGATCGCTTCGCAATGCGTCAATCTCGGCTTCGACGAAATTCAGCACATGAATTTTCTGATCCTGAATTTCTTTCCCGAGATCAAGAACACAAACACCTCCGCCCGCCTCACCGAACCTGCCAAGCTCGGAGCCTCTCTCGACCTAAACTCGCCGCAAGTGCAATCCTTCATCAAGTTGCTGCAGGATCATCACACCAAGCTCGATCTCACGCTCAACATCTTCGAAGACATGTACCTCAACCGCGCCGGCCAGATTCCCATTGGCGACCAACCCATCGCCAGCCGCCTGCCCGCGCAGGTTCGCCGCGGCCTGCTCTCCACCGGCCTCACTCCGCCCGAAGGCATGGACGACACCTACCGCAAGTCGTTCGCCAAGATGATTGCGTTTGCCGGCCTTCTCTATCGCTCCGGAATCCCCATCGAAGCCGGCACCGACTCCATGGCCGGATTCGCTCTCCACCGCGAACTCGAACTCGATGTTCAGGCCGGCATTCCCGCCAGCGTAGTCCTGCAAAACGCGACGCTAGGCGCCGCCCGCATCATGAGCATGGAGAAAGATCTAGGCTCGATAACCCCCGGCAAGCTAGCCGATCTAGTCCTGGTCGACGGCGATCCCACCGTCAACATCAGCGACATAAGAAAAACGGAGTTAGTGGTAAAAGATGGAGTCCTCTATAAACCCGCCGAACTCTACACCGAGCTAGGAGTAACTCCATAGCAGAGTAGCTCCATAGCACGGTTTTGCTCGCGTAGGGACAGGTGCCCCACCTGTCCAGCCGAGCGCAGCTCGGCTCTCACCACGCCGCCAGGGACACCCCCCTCCGTGCCCGCCCCCCGCTTAACCTCAGTCCACCAGCCGTCGATGATCACTTCAGGGGGACCCTGCAAGCAATCATCCCCGGAGCCAATCAATGGATTTACCCGACGCCCAGCCCGGCACTGCCGCCCTAACCGGACCCGACCGCCGACTCCATCCGCGCTACACCGTCCAAGTCCAGATCGAACTGCGCCCGGAAGGCACCGACGTCCCCATGCGCCTCGCCACCACCGACCTCAGCCGCACCGGCTGCTACATCGAGTTGATGATGCCGCTTCCCGTCGGCAGCCCCCTTCAAGCCACCCTCTGGCTCGACGATTGCCCCATCGTCGTCAAGGGGCACGTCGTCACCTTGCATCCCCAATACGGCAACGGCATCATGTTCGATAAGTTTGAAGGCGAGGCAGAACAACTCCTGCGCCGATACCTGGACGGCATCGTCACCACCACATAGCCCTGCATCACAACTCAGCCGTGTTCCGCATCCGACCGGGTGCCCCATCCTAACGTCGCGTCTTTTGCGACGTTAGAGCCTGCCCTGAGCGAAGCCGAAGGGGTGGGACTCCACCGCTGCTCAGATTTCGAGGTTCTTCATCGGACTTCTGAAGCAGACGTGCTCTTCCCCATGCGCACAATCGGCAGCGTCAACCCATTGCCCAGCGGCGCTTCCACCGCCTCCAACTCCACATACCCCTTCGCCCTATAAAACGGAACCCCCGTCAGCGTCGCTCCCATCTCCAGCCGCCGAAACCCCGCCGCTCCCGCCGCCGCCTCACAAGCTTCCAGAATCATTCCACCAATCCCACGTCGCGTCCACGCCGGATGAACAAAAAATGCCCGGATCTTAGCGGCATCCGTAGCCGGATCGAGCAACGAATCTTCGCGCCCCGGAAACTGATCTCCCCCATACAAAGTCTTCCGCCGGCTCCACCCGCCGCAACCGACGAGTAGCGCCGCGTCCGAAGCTTTCTTACCGGAAAATTCCCCACCTGCAGACTCTGTCTCCTCCGCGGCAAAATAAGTTCCATCGGCAATCAGTTGAGTGTCGACGCCATACACCGTCCGCAGCGCGCCCTCCAACTGCGCCGGAGAATAATCCCGCGCCTGCAACCCGCGTACCGAAGCCTCAATCAATTCCCGAAGCGCCGGAATATCGCAAGCCTCGGCCAACCGAATGCGCATCTTCATAGCCAATAATTTGTCGCCATAAAAAGAATTGTCATCCTGAGCGCAGCGAAGGAACTGCTTTTTGCTGGCGTCGAGGGGAAGCCGCGCAAGCCCGCTACCGCGCCGCCGCGCATTCCGCGCAAGGACAAACTTCCCGCAGATAAAACCACGAATAAATTCCCAGATCGTGTTTATCGTTGAACGAAAATTTCAGCGCGTACTTGCCCACCGCCTCCGCCGACACCGCCTTCACCGCCGCCTTGAACATCGGCAATGCCCCCGGAGCCAGCTTCGCCGCCTCGCCCCGCTTGCGTCCCGACTTCGACCGCTCATCCTCGCAAAGCGCGCACGGACAGGCATCCCGCAAGAACGGAAACGTGTAGACGGACCGGTGCCCATCTTTCCACTCAATCTCCATCCCCGTCCCCGTCGTCAAATGAATCACCACCGACTTGGGATCGTTCCCCACCCGGGGCGTGAAATCAGGCAGCGCCATAAATTGAGTATCGCACGCGCAAGCTTCAGCATCGGGTTTCGTAGCAGGGTATCGCTTTAGAAGAGGCTATTAGAGAATCCAGCCCCGGAGGGACGACCGAGTTCTCCCGAGGAACCGCGCAGAAACCTAGAACAAATTCCGGAATCCCCAAAACAAAAACCCCGCCAGCATCATCGAAGCCGGCAGCGTAAGCACCCAAGCCATAGCCAGATTCCGCACCGTAGACCACTGCAAGCCTGAATGGTTAGCCGCCATGGTCCCCGCAATGCCCGAGGACAGCACATGCGTAGTACTCACCGGCAGCCCAAACCAGTCCGCCGCGCCGATCGTGAACATAGCCGTAATTTCAGCCGCCGCGCCCTGGCCGTAAGTAAGATGTTCCTTGCCAATCTTCTCTCCGACCGTAACCACGATCCGCTTCCATCCAATCATCGTTCCCAAGCCGAGCGCCATCGCCACCGCGACCTTCACCCATCCCGGAATAAATCGAGTCGCCGCGTCCACGTGTTTCTTGTAATTGTCCAATCCTTCCCAGTCAGTCGCGCTCATCGCCGGCTGCCCGCTCTTCTTCATTAGCCGCAAAGCTTCGCTCGCCACATACATGTCGTTGCGAAAGTTCCGCACCCGTTCGTTCGGAATCTTCGCCATCTCTCCAAACAGCGCCGTCTCGTTGCCGATGTCGCTCACCAGTTGACGCAGGGCCAGCATGGTGTTGGGAGTGAATTGCTTGGTGCGAATGTAATCCGTTACTTCTTCCCGGGCATCGCTGATAACTGCATTGGGGCTGACATACTTAGTCAATATCCCGGCCGCCTGTTGAGATACAGCAATAAAGTCATCCGACTGTTTGTGCGTGATCGCGTGATTCAAAGCATAAGCCGTAGGCACCGTCCCCACCAGAATCAGCATGATCAGCCCCATGCCCTTCTGTCCATCGTTCGACCCGTGCGCGAAACTAACTCCCGTGCAAGTCAGCAACAGCAGCGCCCGAATCCAGAACGGCGGCGGCTCGTTTCCTACCGGAGCCTCATAAAGCGCACGGTTTTTGACCACCGCCTTCATCAGATACAACAACAGAAACGCACCAACAAATCCCACCAGCGGCGACAACAGCAACGACTTTCCAATGTTCGTGGCTTGCCCCCAATCCACGCCACTGGTGCCGGTTTTCGGGGACATCAACTGATTCGCAATGCCCACTCCAATAATCGATCCAATCAAAGTATGCGAACTCGAAGCCGGCAACCCGAAATACCAAGTCCCCAGATTCCAGATAATGGCCGCGACCAGCAACGCGAAAACCATCGCGAACCCAGCCTTGCTTCCCACCTGCAAAATCAGTTCCACCGGCAACAAAGAAATGATTCCGAAAGCCACCAACCCGCTCGAAGTCAGCACTCCCAAAAAATTCCAGAACCCCGACCACACCACCGCCACATGCGGCTCCAGTGAGTGCGTATAGATGACTGTAGCCACCGCATTCGCCGTGTCGTGAAATCCGTTGACAAACTCAAATCCCAGCGCCACCAGCAAAGCGATACCCAACAAAACGTAAGGCATGACCGATCCGCCATGGACGGTAGAGAGATCGGTGAGCAGGTGAAACGCCGAGTAAATAACCCCGATCAGAATCACCACCCCAAAGGCCAGCATCCCGATCGTTCCCGGACGCTTGTTAAGCTTGTCGTGAATCGCAGGCCGAGCTGGAGCTACGCTCAATAATCCAACCGGCTCGCCATAATTCTCAGGTTTCGGTGCAGTGGCCATATTTCGAGAATCTCCTCGGCTCGCAAAAAGTTTCAGGATGCAGTGCCCAAGAACCCCGTTCCAAATTTTGCGAAACTATACGGGAGGATTGTTAAGAGAATGTGAACAGCGGGACATTGCAGTGGCTACAAATCCAGCCACCACCCAAGGAATCCACTCAAGTTCTGAAGAGTCTGAAGGGTGCCCCGTCCAAGCTCCGCTTGGGCGGGTGTTTTTTGTCGCTCGCCAAGCCAGCCATTCGGTGCACCGACAAAGACTAATTCTTAACAGCAGGGCTAAGCAGCGAAGCCCCAACCACGTCCCCGGCGTCGGCTCCCTGAACAAAAGCAATCAGCCGCAAATTCCCCAGATCAGCCGGAGCTTTGACCTTCACCACCACATCACGATCAAAATTCTTTCCCTTCTCCACCGTCCCCACTTTGCTGATGCTCTCCGCCACCGCGACATGACGGATGTCGCGCCCCTTGTTCTCGCCCGCCGCAACATGCGACTCCGCGTGATCGAGCGCGACCGCGACGAAAATCTCGGCCTTCCCCGCCTTGAAGTCCGCAGGCAGAGCGTCCACCGCCAGGTGAACGTGAATCGTCCTCGGATCCGCCAAAGATAAAGAAGAAATCCGCACCGGAATCTTGGCATGGCTGCGCGCACTTTCGATAGCGCGACCCACAGCCCCACCGTCACTCCCGTTCAACTGCGCCGCTCCGTCCACCACCATCTGCGGCGTGTAAGGCTCTTTTACTCCAAGGCGGCGCGCATACTCGTTCTGGCGATCGGTAAAAAAACTCGACGAGTAAGCATCCTTCCACCCATCGTGATTCCAGTAGTCCACATGTTCACTGAGAACAATCGCCTGCGCGCCCGCGATCGGTTGCAACCCATCCAACTTCGTCAGCAACGCATCGGCGGGAGGACAGCTGGAACATCCCTCGGAAGTGAATAACTCGATCAGAACCGGAGAGCGAGCATCGCTTTCAGGAAGATTCGAAGCAACCGCGTGACTGAACCCCGTAGGCGTTACCAGAACCAGCAGAGCAAGAATGATCCGTGTCGTCGTCATAGCGATAAGAATACAGCGACAAGAGTAGAGACGCTTAAAACCAGGAAAAGTTAGTTACCGCCCAGCAAATAGCGTGGCGGTGCCGCCTACAGTGTTCACCGTATTTGGCATCTTTGGGCAGTATGGCTACCATACAGTGGCGTGTCTCGCGAAAGAGAACCATGGCAAAGCGGGGGATGCCACTTCCGTTCATCAGATGGAACTGAGCACGCTGATCGAGCACTTTACCCCAGTATTCGACGACAATCTATAGGGTGGTTAGGTCATCGCCATAGGATATGAACGAGCCAACGCAAGCAGCAGAAATAACGGGTCTGTTGGCTGCGATTGTGGCCTCTTCCGATGATGCCATTATCAGCAAGAACCTTGATGGCATCATTACGAGTTGGAATAAGAGTGCGGAACGGATATTTGGGTACACCCCTGAAGAAGCCATCGGGCGACATATCACCCTGATCATTCCACCAGGGCGCCACGCCGAAGAGTCCCACATTCTCGACCGCCTCCGACGAGGAGAGCGGGTTGACCATTTCCACACCGTCCGCAGGCGGAAGAATGGCACCTTCCTGGATGTCTCACTGACCATCTCTCCCGTGAGAGATTCATCGGGGCGTGTAATTGGAGCCTCGAAAGTGGCGCGGGACATTACAGCGGAAAAACAGGCTGAGCAAGCATTGCGGGAAAGCGAACAACGCTTTCGCGTGATTACGGATGCTTCTCCCATCATGGTCTGGATGGCAGGGACGGACAAGCTTTGCTATTACTTCAATAAGGGATGGTTGGATTTCGTCGGGCGCACTCTCGAACAAGAGTCAGGCAATGGTTGGGCGGAGAACGTGCATCCGGAAGACTTCGACCGCTGCCTGCAAATCTACGCTAGCAACTTCGATGCTCGTCTTCCGTTTGAGATGGAGTACCGGATGCGGCATCACACGGGGCAATACCGCTGGATACTGGATCGAGGAGTGCCGCGCCACGCTCCCGATGGAACGTTTGAAGGATATGTTGGCGGTTGTCTCGACATCCATGACCAGAAAGAAGCAGCAGAGAAGGGTCGGATTGCGGATGACATGACGCGTCTGATGAAGGCGCAGGATGAAGAACGACGGCGCATTGCCCGCGAATTGCACGACAGTGCTGGTCAGACGCTAACCGTGCTTGGATTAAGTCTTGCGCAGTTGGTTGAACGGGCACAGGTCATTGCTCCAGAATTGGCTAAAGAAGGAAAACAGATCGAAAGCGTAGTTCAGCAATTGCACCGCGAAATTCGAACAACCTCTTACCTTTTGCATCCGCCGTTACTGGACGAATGTGGTCTCGCGTCCGCGCTCAAGTGCTATGTAGACGGGCTGGCAGAACGCAGTCCCGTAGCCATCACGCTGGATGTTGCTGCCAATGTTGGAAGACTGCCAAGCGATATGGAGCTTGCGATCTTCCGGCTGGTGCAGGAATGCTTGACAAATATCCACCGGCACTCCGGCAGCAAGACCGCTCTTATCCGAGTAGGTCGCGAAGGAGAAAGTATCCGGACAGAAGTGCAGGATCATGGAAATGGCATATCTCGGGAGCGTTTGTCGGAGGTTCAGTCCTACGGCTCCGGCGTTGGGATCCGGGGAATTCGAGAGCGTATCCGTCAATTTCATGGGGAACTGAAAATTGAATCGAATAGTTCGGGTACTTCCGTGATTGTAAGCATCCCGATGCCCAGGGAAGCCCGTTCAGTCACTGAACTGCTGCAAGCTACAATGTAGGCCGCTGCGGCCCTTGCGACCCTTCGGCTTGACGGTTTTTCTTGTCTCGTTTCGCGGCTAATTCCTGGGCCACGGCTTTCTGGAGTTTTTCAGTGACCACTGCTCTCTATGGATATCGCCCGCATAGACGCGCTCCTCGAACCTTTCCTGGAGCAATCGCTCTCCCCATCCCAGCTCGATCAAATATCGATATACATCGATCTATTAAAACGCTGGAACTCCCGCATCAACCTGACCGCCATCCGCAATGAAGGAGAAATAATAACCCGCCACTTCGGCGAGTCCTTCTTCCTGGCTCGTCACCTCTTCCCGGCGGGTGCCCCAGTCATCGCGCACTTTGCGATGAGTGGGACGCTGCCCAATCCACCAAACGTCCTGGACATCGGCTCCGGTGCCGGATTTCCCGCTCTGCCTCTAAAAATCTGGGCGCCGCACATACACCTGACGCTGATCGAATCGAATCACAAGAAAGCCGCCTTCCTAAACGAAGTAGCCCGAGCACTTACATTGACAGACGTCAATGTAATCATCGACCGTGCCGAAGCCATAGTAGCGCTCCCAGACTTTTCCCAAGCCGACGTAGTAACCCTGCGAGCCGTAGAGCGCTTCGAAACCATCCTCCCCCAAGCCGTAACCTTTCTGGCTCCCAGCGGACGCCTAGCCTTATTAATAAGTACGGCCCAGATTCCCCGCCTGGCACCTCTGACATCCCTGAAATGGTACCCGCCAATAGATATCCCACAGTCACATTCAAGGGTGTTGTCGATAGGGGTACACAGCCAAAGTGGGAAATAGGATTGGATTGAACATAGCAATCCTGTAGAACCAACGGCAAGAATCACTTCCTGCGATGCCATAGGTGGTAAGCTGAACGATAAATCTCATTATGATACATGATCGAAAATAGTGTTTCACGTGAAACACTTCTCCTTTTTCATAGGCCCGTAGTCAAGGTAAGCCAAGTCTACAAGTCTCCTCAAAAGGTCGAGCCGACGATCCTCCTTCACTGGCCAGACTCCCAGATATGTTTCACGTGAAACACTTCTCAGGATTTGCACAGGAACCTGGCATTGATTTCGCGGATGAGTTCGCATATTCTGGCCCGCAACACAGAAAAGCATAAATCATGGGACGTATCATCGCGGTTGCCAACCAGAAGGGTGGCGTCGGCAAGACTACGACTGCCATCAACCTCGCCGCTTCACTAGCCGCCGCTGAAGTCAATACGCTGCTGGTCGACTGCGATCCGCAGTCGAACTCCACCAGCGGCCTGGGCTTGGTGAAGGATCCCGAGCGCATCAGCATCTATGACGTGATCATGGGCGTTGCTTCTGCCGAGGAGGCGCTCCAGCTTACCGAACTGGAACAGCTTTGGCTGATTCCATCGCACAAGAATCTGATTGGCGCCAACCTTGAACTGGTGGCGGCGGAGCGGCGCGAGTACCGTCTGCGCGACGCGTTGGCCAGCTTGCTTGATCGCTTTCACTTCATCGTTTTGGATTGTCCGCCGGCGCTCGATCTGCTTACTTTGAATGCGCTGGTCGCGTCCGATGGAGTGTTGATCCCTATGCAGGCGGAGTACTTTGCGCTCGAGGGTGTTTCTGAACTGCTCGACACCATCGAGAGGATACGCGCCGAGCTGAATCCCGCGCTGACCATCGAGGGCGTGGTGCTTACCATGTTCGATGAGCGGACCAACCTGGCCCAGCAGGTGGCAGAGGAGTTGAAAAAATATTTTGGCGACAAGCTGTGCACGACTACGATCCCGCGAAACATCCGGCTGGCTGAGGCTCCTAGTCACGGGCTGCCGGCGCTGATGTATGACGTGCGGTCGCGGGGAGCGGAGAGCTACATACGGCTGGCGAAGGAGATCCTGGACCGGCAGGCGAAAGCGGCTAGCGGACCGGGGGAAGCAGCTTAGATCGATGGACATAAATATTTATGTATATCGATATATGTAACCGGTACAAATCCTGCAGCGCTGAGAAGAGTACATAGGTCCTTCGCTTCGCTCAGGATGACAAATCTTAAGAGGCACGGGCAGGACTGGGGGATTGCTTGATGACTACATCGAATGCGGCGGCCGATGCTGAGAAGACTGCAACGGCTAAGATTCACGAGAAGCTGGCGGAGAAGCGGCGGGCTTTGGGGCGGGGGCTGGAGTCTCTGTTGCCGGGGCCGCGCCGCGTTGTGGCGCCTACTCCCGATGAAACCAGGTCTCAGGTGTCAGGTCTTAGGTCTCAGGAACGCGGGACTTCGTCTTCGTCCTCGCTTGGGGATGAGGCTGGAGTTTCTCAGACTTTGGACGCGCTGCAGGCTGTGGCTTCGAGTCGAAGTACGGATGGGGAAGCGGTATTTGTTCTGGAGACGGATCAGATCGATGAAAATCCTTACCAGACTCGGAGGGAGTTCGATCAGGAATCACTTCAGGAGCTGGCTAGTTCGATCCAGGTGCAGGGGGTGTTGCAGCCGATCGTGGTGCGCCCTGGCACGGAGGGGCGGTACATCCTGATCCTGGGCGAGCGGCGGTTGCGCGCTTCCAGGATGGCGGGAAAGACGACGATCCCGGTGATGGTGAAACGGGTTTCGGAGCAACAGGCGGCGGAGATGACGCTGGTGGAGAACCTGCAGCGTCAGGACCTGAATTGCGTGGAGCAGGCGGAGGCATTTGCGAACTTGAGCAAGCGGTTCAATCTTACGCAAGAGGAGATTGGCGCGCGGGCGGGGATATCTCGGGAGCAGGTATCGAATTACATGCGGCTGCTGTCGCTGCCGGAGGGCGTGATCGGGGCGCTGCAGAAGGGCAGGTTGTCCTATAGCCATGCGCGGACGCTGTTGCAGCTGCGGGATCACGCCCAGATCTGGAAGTACGCGCAAAGGGCGATGGCGGAAAAGATGTCGGTGGCGAAGCTGGAGGATCTGGTGCTGGGGGTGAGTGCCCCGACGGGGCTGCGCGAGGCGAGTAAGGGAGGGGGAGCGCGGTGGGTGGATCCGAATGTGAAGGCGGCGCAGCGGTCGCTGGAGGAAGTACTGGGGATGAAGGTGCGGATAAGAGATTGGAACGGACGAGGGAAGATCGTGATCGAGTATACGATGCTGGATGACTTTGACCGGGTGGTTAGGATGCTTAAGGGCAAGTGAAAAGGCAGTTCTCAGTTCTCAGTTCTCAGTAAAACCGGCACTCTTGTGAGCACAAAGTGTTTCGCGTGAGCCTTGTGCTTACGATATTGTATGTACGATGCTATACATAATGTTGGCTGGATGATGAAGATGTAAGAAATTCCTGCCGCTCGCTAGGGGTCTTAAGTCATTGATAATGGTAGGTCGTAGGGTGTGGTTAAACAGGCACAACAGAGTACTTGTTACGCTGTAATTATTGCACGACTCGTTTTTGGTGGCCGGCGTCACGGCAAGATGCGACCGAGTAGGGGACGCTGCGTGATTTTGACGGGGTGGTGAGGATGTTGAGGGGAAGTGAAAAGGCAGTTCTCAGCTCTCAGTTCTCGGCTCTCAGTTCTCAGTTTCTCGGTAGAATCTCAGTAAAAATGGACTCGCTTGTACGTACAAAGTGTTTTACGTTAGGTGTTTTGACGATTTGCGCTTATCCGGGTGGCAGTTTGTCCCACTTGTTACTTTTCTGATTCTCCCCTTGCTGGGGTTCATTTCGTTTAGGACTTGTGCCTGGTCCCGCGTCCAAACCGACTGCTAAGCAGACGCTTCTGCTTATCTTGCTGCCGATGCTGGGGACGGTTTTGTGCCTTCGCCTTTATCTTCACCTGGTGCGGGTGCAGCATGTTTATCCGGGCGGATATCTGGTTCATCATTTATTTGTTGGAGTGCTGATCGAACTTCCGGCGGCGTTTGTTCTGGCTTTTGGCGCGCGCGGCCGGTTGGCGCTGGTGGCATTGGGGATTGGCAGCGGCATGATTCTGGATGAAGTGACCTATCTGGTGGCTACAGGGGCTAGCGATTCCGATTATGTTTCTGGCGTTTCTTTGGGTGGTTCGGTCGCGCTGGTTTCTCTGGCGACGATTTTGCTGGTGGGGATTTATTGGGCGCGGCGGGATTGAGGGCTGAACGGGCCTTGTCTCGATGCCTCAGCCCTAAAGTGGCCTTTGATTTCGACTGCCGTTGGCTGTCATAATTTGCCCATTACGCTGATTGACCTTGGCAAATACTCAATGAGTGCAAACATCTGTTAACGGGAACTGGCTAATCGGAGTGCCAGTTCCGTGGCAACAGTCAGCCAATCTACTGCCGCGAATCTCACACAAACTAATGGCTTACAAATATCTCACTGACGCGTTGCCGTTCCGCCACCAGTCCCGCCACCAGTGACAACCATATTCAGAATCTTGGCGGTGCCGTCTACGACCGAACCAAGCACAAAGGTGAGAGTAAAGGTCTCATTGTTCCCGGACGTTGTGATCGTCCCGGTACCATTTGAGTCCACGGTGTACGTCCCGCTGAATGTTCCGGAAGAGGGACCGGTCTGCGTGTAGGTCAATGTCACGTCGCTGGCACCGTCAAACGTGAGCAGACCAACGAGGGCAGCGCCACCGTCTTCCAGCAGAAGCGAGTAATTTCCCTTGACCGTGGCATTGGTATAAGTAGCTGCCGAAGCAGCGGTCGCAAACATCAGGATGCCGACGACGATCTTCGCGAATACTTTCATACTTCCCTCCTTAACGGGATTATGGGCGCTCGCCCGATTGAGTTCAGATCGAAGAACGAAGTTCTTCGTCTAATCATGAAATCGCAAACGGCAGGCAGGAGACGACACGTTGGGGCAAGAATTTCTTTTGTAGCTGCGGGCGAAGCTGGCAAATCAGTTGAAGCAGCCAGGCGTTGCTGCGGGTAGTTTCTGGGCATGAAGATAGGGCAAGTCACTCATAGAAAGGGACTTGCATGATGCCTTGGAGTCAGGTGACGAAAAATCCCGATTGCACTCATTGACCTCGGGCTGTGCGTGCAAACGCCTTTTTATGTCAACTATTGTCGTGTAAAATCCATTTTGTTGAACAAGCTCTGGCGCGGATATACTGTGCGGAGTTTGCCAGGGCTACCAAGGTGGAGGAGACGCATGCGGATCAATCGCGAGAATCTGAAGTGGGCGGGGAGGATGATGTTGATTCTTCTGCTGGTCGGGGTGGCAGAGATTCTGGTCGTCATGTTCGTCCCTAAGCCTTTGCCATGGGTGGCCTTGATTCCGGTGCTTATTCCTTTGCTCACAACCTTTCTTATCATTCTTCCCATGGCCAGGGCCGAGAAGCCAAGCCCTCCGAGCGTCCGATAGTTGGCGTAACCGCGCGCTTACACTCCGCGCTTACACTGATTGACTGGAGTCTTGCGGTATCGCTGGAGCGATGCGCCGATACGAAGACTGAGTCCTTCTGCGGCCGGTGAGGCCACTTCTTCTTCCGCTTCTTCCTCCCTAATAACCTGCCTTTCAACGTCTGCGAGTGGGAGATTGCGCTTGTTTCTGAACTTCTTCGTCTCCGGAGCGCGGGAGGAATCTACGACGCAACAAGTGGGATTCTGGCGACGGAATTGGGCGCGGCGACTTTGTTCGGCTGGGATTGATGGAGTGTCTTGCGGCAATGGGTGGGATTTTTTTCTTGGGATTCATTGCGGGGACGCGGGAGCATCTTTGGAGTAACAAGTGGAGCCGAGCTACGCTCGGCTTGGACGGCCGAGGGCGGCCGTCCCCACACAAACCAGTCCCTGCACAAACCAGTGACGCCCGTCGCTCCATTAAATTCATCTCGCGGTGGTCGCTTGGGGAGTTTAACTTTGGTATCGTCTGTGGGCTGAGTTTTCTTATGAGGGGATATGGGACTGATTAACGTTTTGTTTGGACGGCCTTTGGCATCTTCTGAGGATGAGGGGGAACGGATTACTCCTACGCAGGGGATTCCTACGTTTGGGCTGGATGCTTTGAGTTCGGCGGCTTACGGTCCGGAGGCGGCTTTGACTATTTTGCTGCCTTTGGGGCTGATCGGAGTGCGGTACATTGTGCCGCTGACTTTCGCGATCATCGTGCTGCTGGTGATTGTTTTTTTCAGTTATCGGCAGACGATTGCGGCTTATCCGAATGGCGGCGGATCTTATACGGTCGCTAAGGAAAACCTGGGGAACGGCGCGGGGTTGCTGGCGGGCGCGGCTTTGATGATCGATTACCTGCTGAATGTGGCGGTGGGAATCTCGGCGGGAATCGGGGCTCTGGTGTCGGCGGTTCCTCGGTTGGAGCCGCATACTTTGGCGCTTTGTTTAGCGGTGCTGGTCATATTGACGGTCGTCAATCTTCGCGGAGTGAGGGAGGCGGGGTCGGCGTTTGTGGCTCCTACATATTTGTTTGTGGGGACGTTGGCGGTGGTGATTTTGGTTGGGTTTTACAAGGTGGTCGCTTCGGGAGGACATCCGGTGGCGGTGGTTTCTTTGGCGCCGGCGGCGATAGGGTTAACCCCGTCTCTACAGGTGGTTGGTGTATGGATTCTGGTTAAGGCGTTTGCTTCGGGGTGCACGGCTTTGACGGGCGTGGAGGCGGTTAGTAACGGAGTGCAGGCATTCAAGAAGCCGGTGGTGCCGGCGGCTCGGGCTACGCTGACGGCGATCATTGCGATTCTGATTTTGTTGCTGGGCGGGATTGCGGTGCTGGTGCGGTATTACGGGATTATGGCTACCGATCCGGGGGCTGCGGGGTATCAGAGCGTGTTGTCGTTGTTGACGGCGGCGGTCGCGGGAAAAGGGATTTTTTACGATGTGACTATGTTTTCGGTTTTGCTGGTGCTGTGTTTGTCGGCGAACACTTCGTTCGCGGATTTTCCACGGCTGTGCCGGATGGTGGCTCGGGACGATTATCTTCCGCATTCGCTGACGACCCGGGGACGGCGGCTGGTGTTCTCGCAGGGGATCTGGGCGCTGGCGATTCTGGCGGCGCTGTTGCTGATTTTGTTTGGTGGCGTTACGGACCGGTTGATTCCTTTGTTTGCGGTGGGCGCATTTATGGCGTTCACGTTGTCGCAGGCGGGAATGGTGGGGCACTGGCTGCGAACAGGGACGGCGGCCGGCGGGCGGGCCTGGTGGAATATGTTCGTCAACGGGCTGGGGGCTTTGGCTACGGGGCTGACGGTGGTGGTGATCGTGGTCGCTAAGTTTATGGCGGGGGCCTGGGTGGTGGTGCTGCTGTTGCCGGCGCTGTTGGTGTTCATGGGGAGGGTGCGGCGTCATTATGAATGGGCGAATGAGGAAGTGGCGCTGAAGGCTGGATGCGTGGTGAGCTCGGAAAACCTGGCGCCGCCGATCGTGCTGGTTCCGGTGGATCGATGGAATCTGGCTACGGAGAAGGCGTTACAGTTTGCCATGACGTTGTCTCCGGATGTGGAGGCGGTGCACGTTACTTGCGATGCGGATGACGACAAATTGCCATGGGCGGATTCGTGCCCGGAGGGGGCGCGGCTTCCGAAGCTGGTGACGTTGCCTTCGCCGTTTCGGCTGGTGGTGCATCCGATTATGGATTATGTGCTGAAGGTGGAGAAAGAGAATCCGGGGCGGACGATTGCGGTGGTGATTGCGACGATGGTGGAGCGGCACTGGTATCACTATTACTTGCACAATCAGAGGGGACAGATGCTGACGGCGCTGCTGCTGCTGCGCGGGGATGAGAGGATCAATATTATTAATGTGCCTTGGTATTTGAAGGCTTGACGGCAGTTCTCGGTTCTCAGTTGTCAGTTCTCAGTAAGGGCAAAAACAGCTGTCTACTAATAACTGGCAACTTTTTGGGGCGTCGGTACAACGACTGAAAGGGTGTAGGGGTCCTTCGACTCCGCAACTGCTTCGCGTTCCGCGAAGCGGCTACTGCGCTCAGGATGACAACGAAAATCTAGCGGCCTCCGGTTACGTCTAAGATGGCTCCGGTTATGTAGCTGGCTTCCTCTGACAACAACCATACGATGGCGTTGGCTACTTCTTCGGGATGGCCTCCTCGCTGCATTGGGACTCCCGCTTTGACTCGGTCTACCCGGTTGGGCTCGCCTCCCTGGGCATGGAATTCGGTGTAGATGTGGCCGGGGCGGACAGCGTTTACTCTTATTTTTTCTTCGGCTACTTCTTTGGCTGAGCCCAGGGTCAGCGTGTCGATGGCTCCTTTTGTCGCGGCGTAGTCGATGTATTCGTTGGGGGAGCCGATGCGGGCGGCTCCGGAAGAGACGTTGACTATGGCGCCACCGTGGCCTCCGTAGCGCGGGGACATGCGGCGGACGGCTTCGCGGGCGCAGAGGAAGCTTGCGAAGACGTTGGTCGCGAAGACGCGCTGGAGGCGGGCTTCGTCGATTCCGTCGAGACGCGACTGGCGTTCTACTATGCCTGCATTGTTGACTAGCGCGGTGATTGGGCCTAGTTGGGCGGTGGTGGCGTCGAAGAGGCGGATTACTTCGGCTTCTTTGCTTACGTCGGACTGGATGGCTATGGCGGTGCCTCCGTTCTGGCGGATGGCGGCTACTACTTTTTCGGCGGCAGCCTGCTGGCGGAGATAGTTTACGCAGACTCGGAATCCGCGGGCGGCGGCCACGTGGGCGGTGGCGGCTCCTATGCCGCGACTGGCGCCGGTGATGATTAGGACTTTGCTTTCGGGGGGCATGGTGCTGAATTTTAGCAGGGGCGCGAGCCGGGGGGTTCATCGTGAGAACTTCCCGCGGCGGAAGGGGACTCGCTCCCACCCTAACGTCGCAAAAAACGCGACGTTAGAATGGGGCACCCGGGTGTTGAGCCTCCCCATGCCCTGTGTTAGCATCGGAGGTTTCGCAGGTGATGTTGGGCTGGCCTGTTGCCTGTACTCTTCATTATTCCGGGTTGCCGGATTCCGGGCCTTATTCACCTTCCCGTAAGCCTGCGGAAGGAGACAACCCTTGAAAGTTTATGAAGCAGCCAATCTCCGCAACCTGGCCTTGATCGGACATGGTCATGCGGGCAAGACTACGCTGGTATCCGCCATGCTCTATACGGCCGGAGCGGCGCCTCGCCTGGGGCGCGTCGATGATGGCTCGGCTGCTACCGACTACGACGAAGAAGAAATCGCGCGCAAGATGTCGATTTCTACTGGGCTCGCTTTTGTCGAGTGGGGCAAGCCGGAGAGTAAGGTCAAGATCAATCTGCTGGATACTCCGGGCTTCAATATGTTCGTACACGAGGCCAAGATGGTGCTGCCGGTGGTGGATGCGGCCCTGGTGGTGGTCGATGGCGTGGCCGGAGTTGAAGTGGTGACACAGCGCGTGTGGAACTACTGCAACGACGTTGAGCTGCCGCGGATGATCGTGGTCAATCGCATGGATCGCGAGCGCGCCGACGCCACGCGCGTGCTGGAATCGCTTACCAACGCATTTGGGCGCGCGGTTACTCCGCTGCAACTTCCGATTGGGCGCGAGAAGAGTCTCAGCGGCGTGATCGATCTGGTCCGGATGAAGGCTTACACCTACGAGATGGGTGGAAACGGCAAGGGGAAAGAGGGACCGATCCCTGCGGACATGGCGGATGCGGCCAAGGAAGCTCACGAAAAATTGGTGGAGTTGGTCGCCGAGGGCAAAGACTCGTTGATGGAAGAATTTTTTGAGACGGGGACGATTCCGGAGGAGCATCTGGTTCCGGCTTTGCATGAGGCGATTCGTGAAGACAAACTTTTTCCGGTGCTGTTTACTTCGGGACTGGGGAACATTGGCGTCGACGAGCTGATGGATTTTATTGTCGACTACACGCCGGCGGCTAGCGAGCACCACGCGATCACGGAATGGACGGCCGACGGGGCGGCGCCTTCCACACGCAAGGGCACTGACAATGAGCCCGCTTCGGTTTACGTTTTCAAGACGCTGTCGGACGCGTTTGCCGGGCGCATTTCCTACTTCAAGGTTTTTTCGGGAGTGCTTAAGAACGACGCCTCACTGCAGAACTACAATCGCAACACTTTGGAGAAGCTTGCTCACATTTCTCTGATTCAGGGCAAGCAGATGGTTCCGATCAATGAGATTCACGCTGGTGATATCGGCGCGGTCGCCAAGCTGCGCGAAACTCTTACGGGCGACACTTTGGGCGATAAGGCTTCGCCGATACGGTATCCGGCGGTGCAGTTGCCGGAGCCTGCGATCACTTTCGCCATCGAGCCTAAGAGCCGGGCGGACGAAGACAAGCTGGGGGTCGGACTGCACAAGCTGATGGAAGAAGATGCCATGCTGCGTTTTTTCCGCGATCCGCAGACCAAGGAATTTCTGATTGCGGGGACGGGACAGCAGCACATTGAGGTTGTCGTTTCGAAGATGAAGAAGCGTTATCACGCTGAGGTGGTGCTGAAGGCGCCCAAGGTTCCGTATCGCGAGACGGTTCGCGGCAAAGCTGATGTGCAGGGACGGCACAAGAAACAGACCGGCGGGCACGGGCAGTACGGCGATTGCAAAATCAAAATGGAGCCTTTGCCGCGCAACTCCGAAGTTGAATTCGAGTTCGTTAACGATATTTTTGGCGGCTCGATTCCGCGCAACTTTATTCCCGCGGTCGAAAAGGGGATTAAGGATGCGGCGGCTCGCGGCTTTCTGGCGGGATATCCGGTGGTGAATTTTCGCGTGATTCTTTACGACGGTTCTTATCATGACGTGGATTCTAACGACCTCTCATTTCAGATGGCTGGACGGATCGCTTTCCGCAAGGCGATGGAAGTGGCCAAGCCCACGCTGCTGGAGCCGATCATGAATGTCGAGATCACGATTCCCGACGAATTTGCCGGGACGATTATGGGCGACCTTAACAGCCGGCGCGGACGCATCCAGGGCATGGACAACAAGGCGGGCAACACGATCGTTAAGGCCGAGGTGCCGATGGCGGAGATGCTGACTTATGGCGCCGATCTTACTTCGATGACGCAGGGGCGCGGGAGTTTCTCGATGGAGATGCATCATTACGATACCGTGCCGCAACAACTGCAGGACAAGATTATTGAGAAGGCTAAGGCGGAGCGGGGCGAGGTTAAGGACGAGGAAGAGTGAAGAGTGCCTCGAGACTATGGAGCGATGGAAACCCACCCCTTCGGCAAGCTCAGGGCAGGCTCTAACGTCGCAAAGGGCGCGACGTTAGGATGGGGCACCCTCGGTTCGTCGTATGGCGGTTCGTGGCATGACCGATGCGGAGCTTGACGCGCTTATGGGTTCGCTAACAACACCCTCTCGCGCAGGCAGTGGACGCGCCGCTTACTCGGGCTGCGATCTTTCTGGTGGCGACTCTCAATCCGGGCGTTGAGAATCGCGCTACCGTGCGCTCGTTCTGCGGAGACATTGCCGCGCTGTTTCGCGCGGTGGAATTTCGCGACCTGGAAGGCGGGCTTTCCTGCGTCATCGGATTTGGGTCCGAGGCTTGGGACCGATTATTTGGGGCCCCGCGGCCGGCAGAGCTGCATACGTTCCGGGAGTTTCGGGCGGGAGCGCGCCATGCGGTTTCCACGCCGGGTGACTTGCTGTTTCATATTCGCGCCAAGCGCATGGATCTATGCTTCGAGCTGGCCACACAGTTTATGGCGCGCCTTGGCAACGCGGTTACGACGGTGGACGAGGTGCAGGGCTTCCGGTATTTCGACGAGCGCGATCTGCTTGGTTTCGTCGACGGGACGGAGAATCCGAGAGGCACGGCAGCGACCGACGCCGTGTTCATCGGCGAAGAAGACGCCCGGTTCGCCGCCGGCAGCTACGTCATCGTGCAGAAATATCTGCATAATCTTGACGCTTGGAATGCGATCTCGACTGAGGCGCAAGAGCGCATCATCGGGCGCACCAAGCTATCCGACATCGAATTGGACGATTCGGTCAAGCCAACGTCAGCGCACAACGCGCTGACTACGATTGTCGAGAACGGGAAAGAGGTCAAGATCCTGCGCGACAACATGCCTTTCGGGCGGCCTGCGCACGGGGAATTTGGCACGTATTTTATCGGCTACAGCCGTTCGCCGCGCACGACTGAGCAGATGCTCGAGAATATGTTTGTCGGGCGGCCGCCGGGCAACTACGACCGGATCCTCGACTTCAGCCGCGCGGTCACGGGAAATCTGTTCTTCGTGCCATCGGCGACATTTCTGGAGAACGTGACGGAAGATTCACCTGCGGAAGACCCGTCCGCGGAAGATCAGCCTGCACTTGCCGAGCCTGCGGCCGTCTTGCCGGGCGGGGCGCCCGGCGCTTCACATTCTCCGTCTTCATCCGTATCCACATCCAACTCGTCGGTGCGCGAGGGTTCGCTCGGCATCGGTTCTCTCAAAGGAGATAAGCGACATGAATAACCTCCATCGCGAACTTGCCCCCATTTCGGATTCGGCATGGGCTCAGATCGAAGAGGAAACATCGCGCACGCTCAAGCGCTACCTTGCCGGACGGCGGGTGGTCGATGTTCATGCGCCGGCTGGCACAGGGCTTTCCGCCGTCGGCACCGGGCACTTGCGGACGATTTCGGCTCCGGGGAAAGGCATCGTGGCGAGGCAGCGCGAGGTGAAGGCGCTGGTCGAGGTGCGGGTTCCGTTCGAATTGGATCGCCAGCAGATCGACGACGTGGATCGTGGGGCGAACGACGCGGACTGGCAGCCGGCGAAAGACGCCGCACGGCAGATTGCCTTTGCCGAGGACGGCGCCATATTCGAGGGCTATGCGGCGGCCGGTATTGGAGGCATCCGTCAGGGAACCAGCAATCCGATCAAGACGCTGCCCGCCGATGTGCGCGAGTACCCGGATGCAATTGCACAAAGCTTGAGCCAGTTGCGTCTGGTCGGGGTCAACGGTCCGTACTCGGTGCTGCTCGGCGCTGATGCGTACACCGCGCTCGCTGAAACCAGCGACCACGGATACCCGGTGCTGGAGCACGTCAAACGGCTGGTCAACGATGAGATCATCTGGGCACCCGCGATTGCCGGCGCTTTCGTGCTGACCACTCGCGGCGGCGATTTCGACCTTCACATTGGGCAGGATGTCTCCATCGGTTATCTTAGCCACACCGATGCCGCGGTCCGCTTGTATCTGCAGGAGACGTTCACTTTCCTGCTGCTGACCACGGAGGCTGCGGTCGCGCTGGTTCCTCCGGCGAAAGCGAAGAAGAGTTGACGCGAGACTCGGATTCTTCGGCGGCGCAGCAGTCGCTGCCGAGCTTTGCTCGGCTGGACCCTTCGACTCCGCTCGGGGCAGGCTCCCGAGGGCGTCTGTCCCTACGTGAGCATCTATCCCTGCGTTAGCATCCTGGACGGGTGGGGGCGCCGGTCGCTCCATGGGCTAGGCGGTCTTGCGTATCACCGACTGACTGCTGCGCGCAAGGAAATCGTTCCCTGATCGCGCGTTCTGGCGTAACATTCCTCTTTCGTCTTTGTGAAGGAGGCACGCATGTCCAAGCGGAGTTCCCCGATCTGCTGCCGCTTGTCCGTCGCGACGCTTGTTCTCTTACTGATGTCGCAAACTGCAATGACCCAGGAAAGCAAGAGTGTGGTGCTGGAGACCGACCATGCGTCGATCTGCGGAGCGAATCTTGACACGCTGCGCCAGATGTTCACCGACGTGGGCATGACTCCGGACGTCGGCGGCCCGCACGGCAATGGCATTACCCAGATGGCCTTGGTTGGCTTTGATGACGGAACTTACCTGGAATTGATTGCGCCGATAAAAGCGGGCGTCACCGCGGGCTCAGCCTGGGCGAAGTTTATGTCGGAGGATGCGATCACTTGCGCGTGGGCAGTCGGAACCAACGTTTTGCTGCAGGAAGTGGATCGGCTGAAGAAGGCTGGGATTCCGGTGCAGGCTCCAGCGCATGGCAACCGCAAGCGTCCGGATGGCATGTCGATCGAGTGGACGACTGCCGACGTTGGATCGGGAACGCCGGGCTCGACGCTGCCGTTCATCATCGAAGACCAGACGCCGCGCGCGTGGCGCGTCCAGACTTCGGCGAGCGTGCAAGGAGCGCCGGTTTACGGTATCGAGAACGTGGTGCTCGGCGTCAGCAACCTGGATGCTGCGATCGCCTTGTTCCGCAAGGCTTACGGCTGGGCCGAGCCGCTCATGGAGAACCAGAGAGACTTCGGCAAGCTCGCTTACTTTCCTGGCGAGCCGGTGATTCTGGCAGCACCTTCGGGCGGAGGTTGGCTCGCGGATCGGCTCGGCAAGTCTGGCGAGACTCCGATCGCCTACCTGCTCGGTACGCGCGACTTCGCTGGAGCAGTTAAGAAGTACAAGCTCTCCGGCACGAAAACCTGGTTTGGGCAGAAGGTCGCTTGGTTCGACGAGAAGAAGCTTAAGGGCGTGCGGCTGGGCGTGATTGGGCAGTAGCGCGACCATGACGCTCCTCTACGGATATCTTTTCCCGGCAATGTGGCTCAGCTTCCTGGGCTATTGGTGGGCGATGGCGAGGGACGTGAAGGCGACGGAACGCCAGGAGCCCGCGCCGTCGCGGATTCTACGCCTGGCATTGATGGTGGGTGCGGCGGCACTTCTGATAGCCCCAAGAGTACCGCCGCAAGTGCTGGATGAACGATTTCTTCCGTTGAGTGATGTGTGGTTCTGGAGCGGTGCGGCGGTTACGGCAGTGGGTCTGCTGTTTTCGGCGTGGGCGCGGCGCCATCTCGGCAGGAACTGGAGCCGAGCCGTCACGGTGAAGGAAAACCACGAACTGATTCGAAGCGGGCCGTACGCTTTGGTTCGTCATCCCATCTATACCGGGCTTCTGCTGGGATTTGCCGGTTCGGCAATGGCGCTCGGGGAATGGCGCGGGCTGTTGGCGGTAGGGATGGAATTTGGCGCGCTGTGGAGCAAGCTACGGCTGGAAGAGAAGTGGATGCGCGCGCAGTTTGGCGAGCCGTATGAAGTGTATTCCCGGCGAGTCGCGGCGCTGGTGCCGTATGTGATCTGAGCCGGGAGCGTGCGATTTCTCAACTAGCAACCCGGATCTTGGAACTGCTAACATCGCTTGCAGTGTCTGCCGCTAAAGAAAATTCCGCGTTGCACCTCCCCACGCATACGAAAGACCGGCTCGTCTCGGCTGCTCCGGTTGAGGACGATTCTTCTTTTGAGCTTAAGCTGCGGCCGCAGCGGTTGTCGGAATTCATTGGGCAGAACAAGGTCAAGGAGAATCTTGACGTCGCCATTCAGGCGGCTAAGTCTCGCGGGGAGGCGCTTGATCATGTGCTGCTTTATGGGCCTCCGGGACTGGGCAAGACTACGCTCGCCAACATTATTGCCAACGAACTGGGCGCGGCTTTTCAGCAGACTTCCGGGCCCACGCTGCAGATCAAGGGTGATCTAACGGCGATCCTTACGAATCTGCGCGACCGGCAGGTGCTGTTCATTGACGAAGTGCATCGGCTGCAACCTGCGCTGGAGGAGATCCTCTACTCCGCGCTGGAGGACTACAAGCTTGACATCATGATCGGGCAGGGGCCTTCGGCTCGCACGCACACCATGGATGTGAAGCCGTTTACCTTTATTGGCGCCACCACGCGGGCGGGACTGCTGTCGGCTCCTTTGCGGTCGAGGTTTGGATTGTTGCTGCGGCTGGAGTTCTACACTCATGACGACCTGCGCGTCATTGTCGAACGATCGGCGGAGATTCTTGGCGTGAGCATCGATCGCGCTGGCGCTACTGAGATCGCCAGCCGGTCGCGGGGAACGCCGCGCATCGCCAACCGGCTGCTGCGGCGCGTTCGCGACTATGCGCAGGTGCGGGCTGCGGGGTCCATTGATCTGCCTACGGCGCAGTCCGCGCTCAGTATGCTGGAAGTGGATCGCTACGGCTTTGACGAGGTCGACCGCAAACTGCTGCTTACTATTATTGAGAAATACCAGGGCGGGCCGGTGGGTCTGAATACTTTGGGCGCGGCTCTCGCCGAGGAGCCTGATGCCATTGAGGAGATTTACGAGCCGTTTCTGATTCAGATTGGATTTCTGAATCGGACTCCGCGGGGGCGGGTGGCTACGCAGCTGGCTTATGAGCATTTTGGGATTGTGCCTAACCGGCGGCAGAGTTCGCTGTTCTGAGACGATTGCTTCCACTCACGAGTCCGTGTGAGAACTCAGTCGTCCCTCCGGGACTTTCCTGGGTCCCCAACCTTTCCCGGCGCTGAAGCGCCGGGCTATTGTCAATCGTCCCTCCGGGACTTGAGTCGTTTTTGTTAACTTCTCTTCACGAATGGTTTGACTTCCTACTGCGCTATCTGCGTTAATCACTCTTCGTCATCATCTTTGCAGAGAAGCAATACGCAGGGAGGGAAATCATGCGCGATGTGATCGCTACCGCCGAGGCTCCGCAGGCCATCGGACCGTATTCGCAGGCTATTCGGGCGGCGGGGCTGATTTTTACTTCTGGACAAGTCGCCATCGATCCCGCCAACCAGCAGGTCGTCGCCGGCGATGTGAGCGCGCAGACTGAGCGCGTGCTTAAGAATCTCTCCGCCATTTTGGCGGCCTCGGGCAGTTCATTGGAGAAAGTTGTGCGCTGCACGGTTTTCCTCAAGAACATGGGAGATTTCGCGGCTATGAACGAAGTCTATGGGCGCTACTTCAAACAGGCGCCTCCGGCTCGATCTACGGTGGAGGTGGCGCGGCTTCCGAAGGATGTGCTGGTGGAGATTGATGTGATTGCGTTGAGTTAGGCGTCTGTGGAAACCCACCCTAACGTCGCAAAGGGCGCGACGTTAGGATGGGGAACCCGACAAACCAATTTGCAGATCCAAGAAAAGGGGAATTATGAAAACTGTCATCGTTATTGTTGTGCTTGCCATCACGTTGCTCGCAATCGCCGGCCTGGCGTTTGCCCAAGCCGCTAAGCCGGGCACCAGCGGGCCTACCAAGGTCACGGGCGCTCCCACCAAGACCGCCAGCGGGCTGGAATATTGGGACATCAAAGTGGGCACGGGCGCGGTTGCTACGGCTGGACAGCACGTCAAAGTCGATTACACGGGCTGGCTCACTGACGGCAAGAAGTTCGACAGTTCGGTTGGTTCTGGCCGTCCGTTTGAGTTCGTGCTGGGCGGGGGGCAGGTCATCAAGGGCTGGGACCAGGGGGTTGCCGGTATGAAGGTTGGGGGCAAGCGCCAGCTGCGGATTCCTCCGGACTTGGCTTATGGGGCGAAGGGGTATCCGGGGGCCATTCCGCCCGACGCAACCTTGATCTTCGACGTGGAACTGGTGGGGGTGAGGTAAGTCGGATGCTTTGACATTGCGGAGGGTGGGCCGAGCTGCGCTCAGTTGGGCAGGCGGGGGCACCTGCCCCTACGTGATTGTTTATGCTTTGACTACTTTGCCGCTGCGCAGACAGGAGGTGCAGACGCGGATGTGCTTGGTCGCGGCTCCCACCTTGGCGTGAACCGGGCGCAGATTGACGTTCCAGCGCCGTTTGCTGACGTTGTGGGCGTGGCTGATGGTGTTGCCGAACTGCGGCCCCTTGCCGCAGATATCACAGACTCGTGCCATAACTCTGAAATCCTTCCAGGGCTGTTTCCGAAACCTAACTGAAACTATGATTTTACAGGAATTGTGCGGATTTGGCCAAGGGTGTGAGGCCAGAGGTCAGATTGCAGAAGTTAACCCCTTAGCTGGCCGCCGCTGGTTTACTTCTGCAATCTGACCTTTGACCTCAGACCTGCCTCTCTAGAGCTAGGCGGCCTTGCTCATTACCGGTTGCGCGCAGTGGGCGCAGCGTCGCGCGTCGATTGGGATCTCGCTCAAGCATTCCGGACACTTCTTCGTTGTGGGATCGGCGGGGGCGGGCGCTTTACGCATGCGCGCTACGAGCGCATTGATGGGCGTGACCACGAAGAAATAAACGGCTGCGGCGATCAGCAGAAACGACACGACGGCGTTGATGAAATGGCCTACGGGAAACAAACTCCCGTGAATCGTGTAATGAACGGCAGAGAAATCCGGTTTGCCGACGATCGCCGCGATGAACGGCGTCAACAAGTCCGCGGTCAAGGCCGTGACTACGCCGCCAAAGGCCGCGCCAATCACCACGCCCACCGCCATATCCACTACGTTGCCACGCAGGATGAATTGCTTGAAGCCGGATAGCATTTGGTTTTCTCCGATACCTGAGTGGGAGAAATGTAACCGCTGAGGGGGCTTTGGTCAAGGCGCAAAGAGCTGGGCGAGAACTCAGTCGTCCCTATGGGACTGAATCAGTTTTCGACTTTTTCCCAGCGCTGAAGCGCTGGGCTACGTTCGTTTGCCCCTCCAGAGCTGGAGTCTCGGGCTTGTTCGTTCCGAGGAATTATCTCGCAACCTGTCCTCAGATGCGCATCGGCATCACAATGTACCGGTACTTGTAATCGTCGGATTCGGCAGGACGCAACTGGCCGGCGGACTGGGCGTCTTTCAACTCTAATTTCACATCTCCAGAGCCAGTCGCCTTGATGAAGTCCATCAGGTATTGGGCGTTGAAGCCTATCGCCATCGGCTCGCCGTCGTAGGCTACTTCGATCGAGTCTTCCGACTCGCCGGTTTCGGTCGACGAGGCGGAAATCTTCAACTCGCCTTTCTCCAGGCGCAGGCGCACGGCTCGCGAGCGCTCATCGGCGAACTGGGCTACGCGGGCGATTGCAGCTCCCAGTTCTTCGCCGTGCAACGCGATCGACTTCGAAATATCTTTGGGCAACACGGCTTCATAGTTGGGGAACTGGCCGGTGAGTTGACGCGACGTCAGCAATCGCTGACCTACGCGGAAGAAAAGCGTGGATTCGTCTTTCGCGAAGTCTATGGTTTCGATTTCGGTATCGCTGTGGGCATCGAGCAGCGATTTCAACTCGTCCATGGCTTTTTTTGGAATCAGCGTTTTCATCTCGCCAGAAACGCCTTCAAACTTTTCTCCTGTGCGCTCCACGTGCGCCAGGCGATGGCCGTCGGTTGCCACCATGGTGATCGATTCCGGCTTCAACACCATTAACGCGCCGTTCAGCGTGTAGCGCGATTCTTCGCTGGCGATGGCGAAACCCGTTTTTGCAATCATCGAGCGCAGAACTGGCGCGGGAATCTTGATTGCTCCCGCTGAGGGAAATACTGGCAGGCCGGGGAAATTTGACTTGGCCATGCCCACCATTTTTGTATTCGACCGTCCGCAGCGAATGCTGACCCAGTGGTTCTCCAGCAACCGGATGGTGATATCGGCGTCGGGGAGCAACTTTACGTAGTCATAAAGTTTGCGCGCCGGAATCGTGCATGCGCCTTCCTTTTTGACTTTGGCATTACATGACGTGCGCAGGCTCAGGTCGAGGTCCGTCGCGGTCAGAGACAGTTTGTCTCCCGCGGCTTCGAAAAGATAATTGGAGAGAATGGGAATCGTGGTCTTGCGCTCGACCACTCCCTGAGTGGCTGTCAGTTCACGAAGTAGTTCAAATTTACTGACCGTGATTTCCATAGTCGTTGATGTTGTGGCGACGGCAGTGGCGACTTCCACCGGCATATAGGGTCTCCCGACTGTACTTCTGTTCTCTTCTTATATCAAATACAAAAGCAATAAAACCAGTAGTAACCGTAGTCGGGTCGCAGAAGTGGAAAACCGGTCTAGACGCCTGCGGCTCAGTTGCTTTGACATTCAACCTTCGTGTGGAGAATCGCCCGCCACTGTAGCGGAGACCAGCGCAACCCTGGAACAGTGTTCAGGTTTTTGTCCGATCTCACACAGCTTCCACAGATACTCCACAGCCGTACCGCCGGAAGAACGGCTTGAAGAGTGGAAAACCTGGTGGAAACGGACTTTTATTTGCCCAACTGCTCGGTCAGCTTATTGAGCAACCTGTTCAAATCCTTGTCGTTCTTGCGAACCTCTTCGATCTTGTCCACGGAATGCAAGACCGTTGTATGGTGCTTGCCGCCGAACTGGCGTCCAATTTCAGGGAGTGATGCTTCGGTCAGGTGCTTGGCCAGGTACATCGCGATCTGCCGCGGGTAGACGATGGAGCGCGAATTGTTCTTGGCCTTGATTTCCACCAGGCGCAGACCAAATTGCTCGGCTACCGCTTTCTGGATGGATTCAATCGTCACCTTGCGGGCCTGCGAGTCGATGAAATTCTTCAGCACCTGCTGGGTGTAGGGAAGCGTGATTTCCGCTCCGATCAGCGACGAATGCGCCACCAGGCGGATCAGCGCGCCCTCCAGTTCACGGACATTCGAGCGGATGTTCGAGGCTATGAACAACGCTACATCTGTGGGCAGCGTCACCCGTTCCTGCTCCGCCTTCTTTTGGAGGATGGCGACTTTCGTCTCCAGGTCCGGCGGCTGGATATCGGCGATCAGGCCCCACTCGAAGCGGCTGCGCAGGCGGTCTTCGAACTCGGCTAGTTCTTTCGGCGGACGGTCGCTGGCGATCACAATCTGCTTCATCGACTCGTGCAGCGCGTTGAAGGTGTGGAAGAACTCCTCTTGCGTGCGCTCTTTCTGCGCTAGGAACTGGATGTCGTCAATCAGCAGCACATCCATCGTCCGGAATTTATCCCGGAAGCTGATCATCTTGTCGTAGCGCAGCGAGTTGATCATCTCGTTGGTGAACTTTTCGCTCGACACGTAGCAGATCGCCGCCTGCGGCATCCGCCGCTTGATCTCGTGGCCGATCGCCTGCATCAGGTGCGTCTTGCCCATGCCGACGCCGCCGTAAAGGAACAACGGGTTGTAGGCTTTCGACGGGCGCTCGGCTACCGCCTGGCATGCGGCGTGCGCGAACTGGTTGCCGCTGCCGATGACGAAGGCGTCGAAGGTGTAGCGCGGATTCAATTGCGCGGCGCTATCCCAGTCGAACCGGCCCTGCGACGGATGCAAGCCTGGCGCCAGCTGCGGTCCCGCGCCGCTGGTTGAACTGCCGGTCGAATTGCCGCTTAAACCGCCAGTCAAGCCGCCGGTCAAACCGCCGCTCGGACTGGGAGCCGAAAGGCCGCCATCGTGGCGGATCGGAGTGTTCGAAGGATCGTCCTCGGCGGTAACGAATTTCACATCCTCGTATCCGAGGCCGAGATTGTCGAGCGCCTCCTGAATCAGGTCGGCGTATTTGTCGCCCACGTGGCGGAATTCGACGGTGGGAATGCGGACGAACAAGATCTTATTGCTGGCGTGGCTGTAGCGCGTCGGCTTCAACCAGGTGTCGTAGGAGTGCCGGTTGATTTTCTTTTCCAGGGCGTCAAGGATGCGCACCCACGGATTCGGGCTGATGTTCGAACTAGAGAGAGACATTTTGTACCAGAATATTGAATAGCGCCGGAGCCAAAGGTCCCGGGAAAAAATAATCCTGAATATGAGTGCTTCGTTTTTACTGCAGAGCAGCTTCTGTTTTGCAGTACGGGTTGTGGTTGAAATTTATTACGGAACGAACGGCATACTAGCACAAAAAAATCGCCGCGTCGGTGTGTTGCAAGAAAAAACTTTTATGCGCGCGCTTTATCGAACCGCGATTTTTTCGCGCTGTCAAGTGTCGAGAAACTAACTGCCGCGCAAAGTGTGCAACTGAGGTGAGAGGTCAGAGATGAGATTGCAGAGGTGAGAGCAAGTACTTGATGGTTTCACCTCTGACCTCTCACCTCTGCAATCTGACCTCGCCTCAGTCCGTCCGCCGCTCTCGTCTCGCCGGCGCTGCCGTCTTATAACTTTCGGGATAGACGACCACCGACCGTCTTCCACCCTCGCCGTCACTCTCCGTGCGCAGATCTTTTTCGTCGCGCAATGCCAGATGCACGATACGGCGCTCGCGCGACGACATGGGCCCGAAGCGGTAGGGCTCGCTCGTCCGCCGGACCTGCTCGGCCGCGACCCGCGCGGCCAGTTGCAACTCATCGATTCGCATGGCGCGGAAATTCTTGCAGTCGAACCAAATCTTCTCGTGCTCGTTGCCCTGCAGGTGCAGGATCTCGGTCGCCAGAAGTTCAAAGGAGCGCAGCAACTCGCCAGCGCGCTCCAGCAACAGCGCCGAATCCGGCCCGGCAAACTCGACCAGGATTTCGGGATGCTCCCACTCGCGATTCGACGCGATCGGCGGATCGACGGTGATCCGGTACTTAAGCTTGAAGCCGCCGTTCGAGATTACGGCTTGCAGGAATTCCCCAATCTGTTTGGCGGCAGCAACTTTGTCAGTGATCGGCATAAATAAAGTCTCAGGTGCCTGGTCTCAGGTCTCAGGTTTTACTGACGCTGAAAACTGAAGGCTGACAGCTATTTCTCCTTCTTCCTTGCCCGCTTCGCTATCATCTCGCGCATTTCGCGGCCCAGCGCCGTGCGGTTGAGCGCCGCCTGTTGCACGATGCCGATGAGCTGGCCCATGGCCCAGTACAGGCCCAGACCCGCGGGCAGGTTGAAGCTGATGTAGCCCATCATCAGGGGCATCATCAAGTTCATCATCTTCTGCTGCGCTGGATCCATGCCGCCTTGCGGCGTCATGCGCTGCATGAAAAACATCGTGACCACGATGGCAATCGGCAGGATGTAATGTGGGTCTGGCGACGAGAGATCGTGAATCCAGAGCCAGGGCGCGTGGCGCAGATCCATGGCGACGTTGAGCATCCGGTAGTAGGCAAACAGGAAGGGCATCTGAATGATCAGCGGCAAACATCCACCCGCCGGATTCACGCCTTCCTTCTTATAGAGCGCCGAAATTTCTTCATTCATTTCGGCTTTGCGCGGATCGCGCAGGCTGTACTTCTTGTACTTTTCCTGAATCGACTTGATCTGCGGCGCGACGCGCTGCATCTTGAGCATCGACTTCATCTGCGAAAGGCGGAGCGGCAGCAGCGCCAGGTTGATGATCAGCGTCTGCAGCAGAATGGCCCAGCCCCAGTTCGGGACGAAGGTGTGCATCCACTTCAACCACAAAAACAACGGCCGCGCGATGATTCCCAGCCAGCCGAAGTCAACCACCGCACGCAGATCCGGCTGCGCGCCGGTGATGCCGGGCACGGACACTGATTCCAGATCCGACAGCGCCTTCGGGCCCACGTAGAGCCGGGCGTCGGTCGGGCTCTTCAGGCTGCCGACCGCCGCGCCCAGCACGTCCACCTTGTCCATCTGCTGGTTATTCCGGTCGGACTGGTTATGCCGAATTTCAATGGGATTGCGCAGCGTCACGAGCGCCGAGTTCCGGGGATCCTGCGGCAAGAAAACGGCCGCGAAATATTGGTCTGAAACGCCAGCCCAGCTCAACGGTCCGGGCAGCGTGCCACCGCCACTGACCTTCTTGATCGCCAGCCGCTCAACCTTGTCGTCGAACTGGTAGACGATCTGCCCGATCGCGTACTGTGGCCCGGTGATATCGCTGCCAAACCCCGCCGGCCACATCGGAAACGCCGTGACTTGCACTCCCTTTTGATAGACCGCAGTCTGCACTCCGACCACATAGGAGTTGCGATCGAAGGTGTAGGTCTTTTGCACAGAGACATCGCCGTCGGAATAGTCAAACTCAATCTGCGACGGGGAACTTGCGGGTGTGCCATCCTTCGGCGCACTTTGCGCCGTTGACGGTGTTACATACAGCACCGAATTCAGCTTATTGCGCAGCGTTTCGTCGTAGGTCCACAAAGTCAGGGGATATCCATACTTCTCCGCTGCCGCGGCATTCACCAGTTCGAGCGGTGCGCCTTTGTCGTCGGTGTATTTCTTCAGCACCCACGATTTAACCCGGCCACCGCGATTGCTGAACACGATGTGGTAGACGTCATTGTCGATCTCCGTAAGCGACTCGCTTGCTGCCTGCAGCGGAGCGGAGGCCGCCTGGGCACGAGTCGGCGTTGAACCTTGCGGAGGAGGTTGTGCGGGGGTCTGCGGAGGACCCTGGGACTGATTCTGCGGCGCCGTCAGGGAGGTCTCCGGTTTTGCCGGAGGCTGCGGGCCATACTTCTTCAAAAGCGGCTGGAAAAGCATGATGACCAGAAAGGTCAGCGCAAACACGATCAACAGCCTGCGCTCCATCCCGGGCTCTTGCTGCGGAT